>OIYY01001453.1_pt1 | contig 12340 bp, 15 predicted proteins | sample 1588341 | NCBI WGS metagenome assembly OIYY01 (sample SAMN03283287) | human gut metagenome | biome: human-associated habitat; material: feces | host: Homo sapiens | place: Peru | collected 2012
ATGATGGAGGAGAAAGACGCCATCACCGGGGAAAGCTATGCAACGATCCTCGCCAATGAGCAGGCTTTGAATGACATGCGGCAGATTTGGCATGAACAACTGATGCTAAACGCCATGGAATGGGGCGAGTACATGAATCTCACTCTGGCGCAGGTGCAAGAGCAGCTGGTAAATGGGATAGCGCAAGGGCTGACCCAGTGCATTGTCTATGGAAAGAATTTCCGCGATATTATGAACAATCTAGCTAATAATGTGCTTTCCACTGTCCTTCAGGCAGTGCTTCAAAAAGCCATTGGCTCCTTGATGACTATGATCGGACTGGGAAAGACAAAGACCGCACAGGAAGTCGCCAGCGCAGCGAAGGAGAAAGCAGTACAGGCAGCCAAGAGCGGGACACTAGCCGCCAACGCAACGGCAGCCCTCATTGCTGCCAACCCATGGGCCGCCCCTGCTGCGGCAGGCATTGTCGCCGGGCAGATGGGGGCTGCCAGAGCAGCCGGAAGCGTGTTTAAGGATGGGGGCTTTGTTACCGGTCCGGGGACAAGCACCTCCGATTCTATTCCGGCCATGCTTTCCAATGGTGAATTTGTCATCAATGCAGCGGCCGTCCAGCGACTGGGGACCGGGTATCTAAACATGCTGAATAGCCCCCACTACGCAGAAGGCGGGCAGGTGGGAACACCGGCCATGGGCGCAGCAGGGAATGGCGGCAGCGTGACGCTGAATGTATCGGCTATGGACGCGTCGTCCTTCATGGACTTCCTTCGAGGTGGCGGTATGGACTCTATCAAACAAATGCTTTTTGATGGGACGCGAGATTTTACAACGGACGCAGGGGTGTGGTAAATGGCGAATCTTTTATTTCCTTTGAATGCCCGTCGCGTGAAATGGTCCTCTCAGGTCGAGGATAGCTGGGACGTGACTGAACAGACGGCAGCCAGCGGGAAGCGGCGCGCCATCACTTCGCAGACGCTGCCGGGCTGGCAGTTCACCATTGATTTCCCTGCCCTGACGTCAGAAGAGAAAGATACGCTCTTTGCATTCCGCTCCCGTGTCAAGGGGACGCTTATTCCATTCTTCTACAAGGATGCCGAAAACTACCATTGCGAGAAGCTGCGGCTTGGCAGGAACGGCGATGGATCCTACCAGCTGACGGCAAACATGCATGGCCAGCAGGAACCGACGTATTATGCGGATAAGCTGACGGTATGGGTAGACGGGGCGGAGCGCACGGCGCAGGAGTACACCATCGATCGCGGGGCGATTGTATTCAATCATCCGCCGAACACGGGGGCTGTTGTCACGGCGACTTACGATTATTGGTGGAAGGTGGTATTCGCTAAAAAGAGTATCACGGTGAAGCAGAAATTCGTGAATTTATTTGAGTGCTCTATCGCATTGAAGGTGGTCCGATGAAAAGCGTAACAGAAGAGCTGGCTAGGTATCTCAATATGCAGAAGGAAATGGTATCGTGCGACCTGTACACCCTTACGCTTTTTAACGGGACTGCATATTATTTCACCGATGCCGACCATGATGTGACCTACGGCGGGCATACGTACCTGCATAATGCGATCATGCTGAAGAGGGAGCAGACGAAGCTGAATAATGTTGTTTCCGTCGACTCCATGACGGTATCCATCTACGCGACCGTCGAGGATAAGCTGGGCGATAAACCCATCTTCCTGGCGGCGCATGATGGAGCATTCGACCGAGCGACGCTTGCCATGAGCCGCTGCTTCTTCGACCTTGACGGAGAGGTGATGGGCGTCGTTGGACTATTTTCCGGGCTGACGGAGGTCAAGTCCTGCGGCGGCCTTGCTATGAAGCTCACGGTAAAAAGTAAAGTACAGGGGATGTCGCAAGAATTCCCGCGGCGCAGGTTCTATCCACAAGGGACGTATGCCAATAGCGGCGGCACGGTGTCATCCAGCAAGGAAGAAGACTCCGCGTCTGTCATTGCGCCATTCGTTCCGTTGAAAGAGGTGTTACTGTGAATCCTATCGTAGAAGAAGCCTACACATGGCTGGGGACGCCGCACGTGAATCAGGCGAAGGTCAAGGGCAAGGGCATCGACTGCGGCATGCTGCTCATCGCCTGCCTTGAAGGAGCGGGATACATCGAACGTGGGGCTATCAAGATTCCCCCGTATTCCAATGAGTGGCATCTGCACCATGGGGAGGAATGGTTCCTCAAAGTGGTAGAAAGATATTGCGCAGAAGTTCCCGTGGATGAGATGCAGCCGGGGGACTTCTTGCTGTACAAATTTGGACGCTGCGTCTCCCATGGTGCGGTGTATGTGGGGGACGGGCGTGTGATCCACGCCATGGTGGAGCGTGGCGTCATCCTGTCAGACATCAATGACGTCATGTTTTTGACGGCCAAAGGAAAATCGCGGCTGCATGGTGTGTATCGGTTTAGGAGGTAGGTAGTCATGGGCTTATTTGGTGGTCACAATACGACCATAAGAGAAAATAAGATTTCCAGCTTTACCGTCTCCACGGCCGAATACGGGTCAACTGTTCCGGAAATCCTTGGTACAACGAGGATCTCTCCGAATGTCATCTACTACGATGACTTCACCGCGCATGAGCACAGAAGCAGCCAGAAGAGCGGCAAGGGCGGCGGGTCAAGGACGACGACCATCACTTACACCTATACCGTGGCAGTGATCCTCGCATTGTGTGAGGGGCAGATTTCCGGCATCGGCAAGATGTGGAAAGACAAGAGCCTATACCAGTATCCCAATGGGGACATCGGGCTTACCCTTTTCGATGGGAAAGAAGATCAGCAGCCGTGGGCATACACGGCAGGGAAGCACCCGGATAAGGCGCTTGCTTATAGCGGGCTGGCTTATATGGCTGGTGTTATTGACCTCGGGGATAGCGGCTCCATGCCGTCGTACAATTTCGAGGTGAAAGGCAAGCTACTGGAAACGGGGGATGGGGTAGACGTGAATCCCGCCGACTATATCCTCTATGTGCTTAACAAAATCGGCCTTGGCGGGATAGAAATCGATGGGATAGAGAACTACAGGCAGTACTGCAAGGAAGCGGACATGCTGATTTCTACGCCGTCCGACAAGCTGGATGCGAAGGCAGCCAGAGAGATCATCAATGACATCGCCAACATCACCAATGCTTATATCTTCTGGTCAAATAACCGGCTAAAGATTGTACCGCGCGCTGACCGCCCCGTAGGCAAGTGGAAACCGGACAAGACGATCCGGTACAACCTGACGCCGGATGATTTCATCCCTCAGACCGGCGGAGTATGCATTTCCTATAGCCGCAAGGATTCATCGGAGATTTATAATCGCATATCTGTGGAGTTTCTGAACCGCGCGAATGCCTATGAGAAGGAAATCGTCAATTACCAGGATAATGACGACATCAAAGAATTCGGAGTGCGGCAGGCGTCCACGACGCAGGCACATTACCTGTATACAAAGACCCGCGCCGTCAAGCTGGCGGAAGAACTGTGCCGCAAAAACAAATACGAGCGGGTGAAATATACCTTCAAGCTCGACTGGGCCTTCTGCCGACTGGAACCCGGCGACCTTGTCATGCTGAATGACCCGCTCATGGGGATAGAGAACCAACCGGCTATGATCGACAGTGCAACAGAGGGCACTGACGGCATCATCACCTTCACTGCGATTTCGAGAGCAAAGGGCGTTTATAGCGGGGCGGAGTACAACGTTCATGATAACGAGCGTCCACTCATTGATTTCAACCCGGATCCCGGCATCTGCGAACTGCCAATGATATTCCAACCGCCAGAACTCATGACAAGTGCGGATAACGAGGTATGGATTGGTACATGGGGCAAAAATCCAAACTGGGGTGGCTGCTCCGTCTGGGTATCGGATACTAACCAGTATTACAAGAAGCTGGGGACCATCGATAACCGCGCCCGCTACGGGACGCTGACGAAACCGCTGAACAGAGAAGACACCGTACTTGAAATGGCACTTAATCAAGACGCCTTCACCTCCGTGGATGCAGAGAGCGCTAAAAACGGTGACACGGTCATGTACGTTGACGGGGAGGCACTATCCTATCAAACGGCCGAACTCCTCGAAGACGGGACGTGGAGACTTTCGGGATTGATACGTGGACAATTCGGCAGTGAAGCAGATTACCACGTGAAGGGGGCAAGTATTGCCCGGTGTGACGAAACTTTCCTGAAGTCTGGCCTTGCTAATTCCTATATTGGCAAGACTGTTTACTTCAAATTCACGGCCTTCAATATCTTCGGCGGCATGGAGCAGAGCTTGGCTGACGTGCAGGCGTATGCGTTTAAGCCTATTTCGGTGCAGATTCCACCGCCGGACGTCACAGCCCTGAACGCCGAGAAGTTGGCGAGTGGCATTCGCCGTTATTGGTGGAAATATACCTACCCTGAACCAAATGACGTAGCAGGATTCATGCTCAAATACACCCAAGGTAAGGAGCTCAACTGGGAAGCGGGGATACCCGTGCAAGAAGGACTTATCACGAACCAGCCATACGAGACGCAGACCGTCCGGCCGGGCACACATGCCGTCATGATTAAAGCCGTGGATCAGAATGGGAATGAGTCGAAGAATTTCGCCTACTGCCTGCTGGAGATGGGCGACCTATTACAAGAAAACGTGCTTTTCGATAAGGATTTTGGCGTGGATCATTGGGCAGACATCCAGACCAGCGGCCTTGTACTGGCAAGTGATGGCTATATCCATGCGCGAAATACATCTGCCATGTGGCACGAAGCAGGCAGGAGATTGTGGACGAAACCTACTGCGTACATGTGGGATACAGACTTCGCAGCTTACGAGGTGACGGGAGAATTTATAGCGCCGGCCTCGGGGCAGCTCTGGCTGACTACAGAAATAGAAGGCCCCGCCATTGTGTACTACCGGCAGCTCCTCAAAGGCAGCACTGCTGAGGAGCTTTGGAAGCAGTGGTCAGACAAAGTGCTGGTACAGGCAGGATCAACGATTCAAGTCAAAATCGTAGCGAAGAATTCCAGTATTCAAGAAACCATCGTCAAAAGTTTGCATGCGTATATCGACGTCCCCGACAGGGAAGAGCATTTCGAAGACTTATACGTACCGGCCGCGGGCATCGAGCTGCCCATCACGACGCCGAACTACATGACCACCGCCGTGCGCATTGATGCTGTACAGGGGAGTGGCGTTGTCATGTATCCCAAGATACTATCCCGCACGCCATGCCGTATAGCCCTGCTGAATGAGGACGGCAATCAGGTGGCAGGTACGGCAGATATCACATGGCAGGGGTTCGTCAATGAAACAGTTTAGTTATAGGAGGTAAAAATGGCAGACGTATTGAAATTACAGTCCACCGCGGGAATGTTCGACTTTCCAGATCCAGCGAACCCATCAAAAGGGACTACAGAACAGCAGTATATCGAATTTGAGAAAAACAAGCACTCCGTGTTATCCAGTCTGGTGGCTGACGAGCTTTGGCAGCCGAGCACATTTTATAGAACCGGGCAGGTAGTCAAAAGTCCGAACATGCCAGCGAACGTTGTCGCAAGAGCGGTCACCGAGGGGACGAGCGCGAATGCGGAACCTTTCTGGAGCAGTGCTGGGCACACCATGACGGACGGATCTGTCGTGTGGGCGATGCTGTACCGCACGATTGACTATGCGACGCAGGCAGAAGTCACGGCGGGGACGAACACGTCGAAAATCGTAACGCCTGCCATGCTGGGCAGGACAATCAAAACAGATCTTGCGAGCGAAAACACAGGAACGCTTAACGCAGCTGATAAGACAGTAGTCGGCGGCGTCACCGGCATTTTGCCAGTAAGCCATGGCGGTACAGGAACCGATTCATTAGCCAATATAACCGTTGGCAAAGCAGGAACTCTGGACGGGAATGCAGGGCTGTGGAACTACCTGCACCGGCTGGATGGTAGTACTGGTCTTCCAACGACGAATGAGGCCTTGAGCGCACTGGGCGTGTTTATGCGGTCCTTCCATACATCAGCGCAATTCTCGAATCAGCCGACGCAGCTTGGGCAGTTACTTAATATTCCGCCATCCCTAGGGAATAAGAGCGGTTGCCAACTTTGGATAGATAACCCTGATGGTCGCCTGTATCACCGAGGGGGAAATGGTTCGATCGCAATCAACGATACTCCATTCAAACGCTTCCTCGACACAGACGACCTCTCGGCGGCGGGCGTCGTCGCCGGCGACGTATCAAATGCGAATGCATGGTGGGTGAAGCTTAGCGGCGCGATCCCGATAATTATACAGGGTGGAAAACACGATAACGGAAAGACGTGGGAGAATGATTCGATGGCTCCTGCTTATACTGTCAGCTACCCCATCTCATTCCCGAATGCATGCTTCACAGTCACAGGTAGCCCAGAGCGCAACCAGAATAATAGGTATGCTTACCGAACCGGTTACCACATTGTCCGGAAAAACAGCTCACAATTTTGTTATGCGATTGGTACAGAACAGCAAGGTGCGTATTTTGAGTGGATAGCCATGGGAAGATAAATTACACGCCTATTGCTAACCAGTATGTCCTGTTAGGCAGTCCACCATTGTTATGTAGTTCTACTTTGGAATTGCTCAAGGCGTAAATATTTATCGCTTCACTTTTATTAGAAGCATTCGATACAATGCCCAAAACTGCTTTAAAGGCGATTGGGAAAGTAACTGTGCCTCCATATAAATTTCCACCCTGTCTACACACCAATGCCAATATGGTAATAATCACGGCCTTCCCCGCCACACTTTACGGTAGTCCTTTGGAAATACACAATCAAATCATTATTCCACACATCATCATTACTGTTATTCGGTGTGTACTGGGCAGATGCTGTTAAACACTTTGACGGGAAAGCTATGGGCCAATAGCAAGTATTACTGCCAGTTACACCCTGTAGAAAATGATTTCCATAGAATGGCAGAAAAGCCGATAATTACGACTATCTTAGAATTGTCGATTCGCATGAAATCCTAGAAATCGAAAGAATCCTAGCAACAAAAAAGTATCACGATACATACAATACTCGCTGTACTTTTCAAATTGGGCAATTCTTTGGTTAGTAGCAGGTTAGTATCAAATCTTTTCGATGGCTTTACGTAGTTGTCTTAGATTTTTGTGAGTGTATACTCCGTTAGTCACATCATGTCTAGCATGACCAAGGATCATTTTTCTGGCGTTGTCATTCACTTCGGCATTATCTAGCCATGTAGCGCAGGTATGACGGGTATCATGTAATTTGTGCTTTTGCCCATTTATTGCTTTCATGATTCGAGAGAAAACCCTAGAAAGTTTTGTGTAGGTATAAGGGCGACCGTCTTCAGTACATATGAGATAGGCACCCGGGGACGACAAGCGTATTTCAATGAGTGGCCATATTTTACTATGGATGGGGATAATGCGGACTCCAGCAGCCGTCTTAGATTTCCGAATATTGATATATTTCTGCTTTTTATTGATATCCGATTTTAAGAGGTTGCGGAGTTCGCCATTTCTCATGCCTGTATAGATGAGTATTAAGATGATATCAATGTCTGGAGTATCTACAATTTTCCATAGTTGATTCACCTTCCGCTTACTGATTGCTTGGTGAGGATTCACAGGGTGATTCTTCCCGATTTTTATCAACCCAGTAAAGTCACGAGTGGTATACTCCATTTCTCTGGCATGGGCGAAGAGTAGGGATAACAAATTACGCACTTTCTTTTTGCTGGCATAGGAAAGATTAGTCATATCATCGATGACGGCTTGCAAGTGGCTGTATTTGATATCTGCTATTGGTAAATCATACAGTGATTCACAATGCTTATACGCACACTCATAACCGTTGATGGTGGATTTTGAAACCGATGCATATGAGATGTGTTTAGGCATCCATCTTGCGTATAACTCGGCAAATGTAATTTTCGAAAGGCGGTGCAGACCATGAGATTTATTATAGTCTACTTGAAAGGCAAGAGCTTCCAACTTGGTAGAGAAATAGCCCATTGCCTTTTGCTTTCCATTTATCGAGACCATAAATACGAATGGCCGCCGCCGTGAACCACTTAATAATTTAATACAACCATATCCATTTGGATTTTTCATTTTTCAAACCTCCAATCATATTGATGGAGGTTATTTTAATGTAAGGAGATAATGCGATGGTAGTATCTATTGCCAATCCTACTTTGACATATTTGTCTATCTACGAAACAACAGGTGAAAGAGTAACCTCTTATGTGACCGGTGTACATGGTGACACGGTGGAAGAACTGCAGGCCAAAGCGGAGGTAGAATATCCGGATAAAACCCATGTCGTGCAGGATGCTTTGACCTATAATAACGCATTACAGCATGATCTGCTTTACAAGAATGGGGAGTACGTGCCGCGGCCCGAACCAACAGAGGACGAGAAGCGCGAGGCAGCACTCGCATCTCTTGATGCGGAATACTCAACAAAAATCAGCGAGGTCGAATCAGAGATGGCCAAGGCAAAAGCGGTCGAAGATGAAGATTACTATTCGGATCTGAAAGCTGAACGTGAAGAGCTTGTCGCAGAGTATACAGAGAAGAGAGGAGCAATCTAAAATGGAACGGTGCTTTTTATGTCATAAGAAGATGGACAAGGAAACAGGGCTTTGTACGAACCCAAAGTGTGTGAGGAGCAAGCCGCTTGCCGAAAAAGCGGAAGTGAAAGAGGGGGCCAAGGTGAAAGCCAATGAATCTGAATGAGATCAGTATCTGGGTAGGAAAAGTGTTTGACGGGCTGTACATCGGCTGGCCATACAAGACGGCTTTTGGCATCGTGTTTCTGGCGCTGGAGCGGCATTTGGAACTCTTTACGGCGTTTGCCTGCATCGTGTGCGTAGATTTATTTGCCAAGTTTATTGCGTTGTCCTACGGCTATCTGGCCGAGTCTATGATGGAGAAGCCGTCCCTTCTCGACTCGGTAAAGGGCATCCCGGCGGCGCACCGTGCCGGCGTCATCAATAGCCACACTATGCGCACGCAGTTTGTTGAGAAAATTTCCGTGTACATGCTGCTTGTTGTGGCGGGCGCACTGGTGGACTTTATGCTGGGGCGAAGCGAGTTTGCGAATCTGATTATTGCTTACCTGGCATCGTCAGAGCTGCTGTCTATCATCGAGAACCTTGATGATGCCGGGGTGTCTGCCGTGCATGACCTGGCAGCACTGGTGAAGAGACGGAGGGGATAGCCATGGATATGGACACCATCAGGAGGATGCTGGAAGAAGCACGTCCGTCATTTTATCGGTATCCTAACCCCGTCGTGGTGTACTGGCACTGGACGGCTGGCGGACACTACACCAGCTTTCGTGACTACCATTTTTGCATTGATGGGGACGGTGAAATCATTTGCAGCCGTCCCCTTGACACGATCCCCACGGCGACATGGCACAGGAATACGGGCAGCATTGCTATAGCCATTTGCTGCTGTCGGGATGCACAGGCGTACAGGGATCCATGGAGAGCCCGTCTTGGAGACGAGCCGCCCACGGAGGAGCAGATCGAATCCCTCGCTATGCTATCGGCGGCCATCGCTGACGTGTTTGGCATCCCGGTCGATGTAGACCATTTCATGACACACGCGGAGGCCGCAGATCTGGATGGGTACGGACCCGCGACGACCTGCGAGAGATGGGATTTAGCGGTCCTGTCCGAGGATGATGACTGGATGAGCGGAGGGGACACACTTCGCGGAAAGACTGAATTTTATATGGAACAGGGGTGAAAGTATGCTGAAAGTGGTCAACAATGGAATTAGTCTGACAAGAGGCGATACTGCTACTTTCAGACTGCAAATTAAAAATCAAGACGGCACCGACTACGAAATCACTCCAGATGATCAGGTGCTTTTTACCGTAAAAAGATCGCCAAACGATGAGGAAATCGTTATCCAAAAAGCGGCTGCTAATAATTGCATCACCATTGTTCCTAGAGAAACAGATAATCTGGCGTATGGCACATACTACTATGATGTCGAATTGCGCCGGCCTGATGGATTTGTTGCGACTGTGATTCCACCACACATGCTGATGAGTGATAACGCAACACTTACGGGAGTCCTGTCTGCCGTAGGAGTTTTAACTGGTGTGTTGGCTCCGGCTGATACTGGTGCTTTCGTGGCAGATTATGCAACCGATGAGGAATGCGTGGCTGTCATTGATGATATTTTTGATAATCTACTAAAAGGAGAATAATATGGCTGCTATTGATAAAATTCTGAGAAAATCCAATTTTGCTGCTGCTATGACCGCTTTGATTGCAAAGCTGAATAGCCTTTTTGTCAGGAAGGAAACCGGGAAAGGCCTTTCTACCAATGATTATACTTCCGCAGAAAAAGCAAAGCTCGCGGGCGTAGCAGCAGGAGCGAATAACTACGTCCTTCCAGCGCCGACAGCAAGCACCATCGGTGGTGTCAAGGCGGGCAATAATGTGACTATTTCCGAAGACGGTACGATTTCCGCTATTCAGGGTCGAGTGGACCTGTCTCCCTACGCAAAGACGGCCGATATGAATACTGCTTTGGGCAAAAAGGCAGATGTAGCCACCACGCTGAAAGGCTATGGTATCACGGATGCCAAGATCGCGGGCGGTGTCATTACTTTGGGCGCTAATACCATTACCCCGCTGACGCAGCATCAGTCGCTTGCTGCCTATGCAAAGAGCGCCGATATAGATCGTACTTATGCAAAGAAAGCAGATATCACAACCGTTTACAAGTATCGCGGGAGCGTGAACACCTATGCGGATCTCCCTGTTAACGGGAATGCGGTAGGCGATGTATACAACGTCGTGGCGTCGGATGCTTCTCACGGAATCAAAGCCGGGGATAACGTAGTTTGGAATGGCAATGCATGGGACAATCTGTCCGGCGTGGTTGACTTGTCTGCTTATATCAAAGCTGCTGATGCTGATAAGAAATATATGCAGCTTAACAACTTCCCGCTGTCGACGGATGAGGAAATTACAGCCATCGTCAACGAAACTATTGTATAAGTGAGGTGTTAGCATGAGCACTTACAAGGACTCACTGCTTGCTGCTATTCGGAAACTATGCACGCAGCTGGACAAGAAATTCGCTAAGTCGTCTGATATGGTAAGTGTCATTGGGCTGCTTTCTGCATATAGGCAGGCTATGAATAAGTACGTAAAGAAAGCCGACTTATACCCTGTGGGCAGTATCATTATGTCTAGCACCAATATCAATCCTGCTTCTCTCTACGGGGGTACTTGGGTGTCAGGTGCATATATCTCGAAATACCAATACGGCGGGCAAATTATATTTTCTGAAGGGGCTACTCCTATTAACGGAGCGCCTTATGTGTATAAGAGAATAAAATAAAGGAGGGTGTAATGTGGACCACAAAAAGATTATGTATCTGCTTGCTGGCGTGCTCATTGTGGCTGGCTGCTGGTTCTACTTCGCAGGCCGAGGAGATGTATCAGATCTCAGAAGAGGAGCTGACGAGACTCGAAGTGAACTTGAATCAGCTCGAGAAGAACAACGAGACCAAGCAGCAGCTCTTGACCGAGCAGAAAACGCAGCTGACAGAAGCCAATCAGCAATTAGAGACAGTGAAGAAAGAGCTGATCGCGTCCAAGAACTTGAACGAAGTGACGCAGAAATCATTAGAGAGAGCCAATCAATCCTTGACCGAGTTAGAGAACGAGGCAGAAAGGAAAATTAAGGTAAAGACCCGTCAGCGTAATCTCTGGATTGCAATCTCGGGTGGGCTCATGTATGCGTTGGTTAAGAAATAGGGGGGGACGCTATATGATTGAGCTTTATCAGGGCGACTGCTTAGAGGAAATGGGGAAAGTCGCGAAGCAATAAAAAAGGACGTCTTGATTTAGCACATTGTTAAATCAAGACGTCCTTTTTTATTTTGCAAGTGGGGAATCGGAGATTTTATGCTATTCTTATATTTAGAGAAAAATAATTCTTTTTGAAGGTAATTGTGTTTGTACCCATGACGGGAAGGACCACCAGACATTCAGCCCGAAGTCATGGATGACTTCGGGCTTTTCTTTTTCTACCTAACTCACATAAAATTCATCATTTCTACCAATACTTTTTTACCAAATCAAGAAAATGCCATTCCGCAGCGCATGACGGGATGGCATTTTTTGATGCAGTGTGACTGGCTGCATCATCTTCTTCGTTAGAAAAAAGTATTTGCCTGTCATCAAGGTTTGACGGTACAACCAAAGCACGCTCGCCGACTTCTGCAGTCTGCTCTGTCTAAAGGGCATCAAGGGAACGCGTTCAAACGCGCCCTGCGCGATGCGCAAAGGAATATAGATAAATTTCCACACAGAGGC
>OIYY01001455.1_pt1 | contig 12321 bp, 9 predicted proteins | sample 1588341 | NCBI WGS metagenome assembly OIYY01 (sample SAMN03283287) | human gut metagenome | biome: human-associated habitat; material: feces | host: Homo sapiens | place: Peru | collected 2012
CAATGCTGTTGTCCAGTCTGTAATTGAATCACATGAAAAAGGTCAGCCTGTTCTTGTAGGTACAATAACAATTGAAACTTCTGAATTGCTTAGCGAAATGTTAAGAAAGAAGGGAATACCTCATAATGTACTTAATGCCAAGTATCATGAACTTGAGGCACAGATAGTATCAGAGGCAGGACGTCATGGTGCAGTTACTATTGCTACTAATATGGCTGGTCGAGGAACTGATATTAAGCTTGATGATGAGGCAGTTGCTGCCGGAGGTCTTAAGATTATCGGTACAGAAAGGCACGAAAGCCGTCGAATTGATAACCAGCTTCGTGGACGTTCTGGACGACAGGGAGATCCTGGTGAATCAAGATTCTATATTTCTCTTGAAGATGATCTTATGAGACTGTTTGCACAGGAAAGACTTATGAGTATATTTAACAGTCTTGGAGTATCTGAGGATGAACAGATTGAACACAAGATGTTAAGCAAGGCTATTGAGACAGCCCAGAAGAAGATTGAGACTAATAACTTTGGTATCAGAAGCCATCTTCTTGAATATGATCAGGTTATGAATGAGCAGAGAGAAATTATGTATGCTGAAAGAAGAAGAGTTCTTGACGGAGAGAGCATGCGTAATTCTATCATGAAGATGATAACTGATTATGTAGAAAATGTTGTAAACCGTTGTGTAGGCGAAGATAAAGATGCCAATGAATGGGATTACAATGAAATTAATGAACTTCTTCTGCCTACAATTCCAATCGAAAAGGTTGAATATAGAGACAACATCAGGAATAAGAATGAATTAATACATGATCTGAAAGAGAAGGCTGTTAAGCTTTATGAGGATAAGGAAGCATTATTCCCAGAATCAGAGCAGATAAGGGAAATTGAGAGAGTAATTCTTCTTAAGGTAATTGACAGAAAGTGGATGGATCATATCGATGATATGGATCAGTTAAAGCAGGGTATCGGACTTCAGGCTCTTGGTCAGAGAGATCCTGTTGTACAGTATAAGATGATGGGCTATGATATGTTCGATGAGATGACAGCGGGCATAGCAGAAGATACAGTAAGACTTCTTATGCATATTCAGGTTGAGCAGAAGATAGAGAGAGAACAGGTAGCCAAGGTAACTGGAACTAATAAGGATGAAGGACCTTCTGTAAAGGGACCAGCAAGAAGAACTGAAAAGAAGATATATCCTAATGATCCATGCCCATGTGGAAGTGGTAAGAAGTATAAGAACTGTTGTGGCAGACAGGCATAAGTTTATAATATGACTTTTGGGCGCGGAATGCTTGAAATATCAGCGTCCGCGCCTGTTGTTTTGGAGGATATATGGTAGAATTAGACCAGTTCAGATACAGAATTTCAGGCTATGATAAACCTATGGCACAGATTAAGAAATCACTGGATCTTGACAATAAACAAAAAAGAATAGAAGAGCTGGAAGCAGATATGGAAGCGCCGGGATTCTGGGATAATCCTGATAAATCGCAGAATGCTATGAAAGAACTTAAAGGGTTAAAGGATGCATTTGAAAAATATAATGAACTTGAGACAGGACTTGATGATGTTAAGACACTTATTGAGATGGCAGAAGAATCTAATGATCAGTCGCTTATTCCAGAGATAGAAGAAGAGATAACGGGTCTTGAAGACAAGATGGAAAGTTTAAGGATTGAGACATTGCTTTCTGGAGAACATGATGCATGTGATGCCATTCTTACACTTCATGCAGGAGCAGGTGGAACAGAAAGCTGTGACTGGTGCCAGATGCTTTTCAGAATGTATACAAGATGGGCAGAAAGCCATGGATATACCACTGAAACACTTGATTATCTTGAAGGCGAGGAGGCCGGAATAAAATCTGTTACAATTGAGATAAGAGGAGAGAATGCATACGGACATCTTAAATCAGAGCATGGAGTACACAGGCTTGTAAGAATATCTCCGTTCAATGCAGCAGGCAAGAGACAGACATCATTTGTTTCATGTGATGTCATGCCTGATATTAATCAGGACATTGATATAGAGATTAATGATGATGATTTAAGAATTGATACATACCGTTCAAGTGGTGCAGGTGGACAGCACATCAACAAGACATCATCAGCGATAAGAATTACGCATCTTCCAACGGGAATAGTAGTACAGTGCCAGAACGAAAGATCGCAGCATCAGAATAAGGATAAAGCTATGCAGATGTTAAAGGCAAAGCTGTATCTGTTGAAAGAGGCAGAAAACGCACAGAATTTATCTGGAATCAGAGGAGATGTCAAGGACATTAACTTTGGAAGCCAGATAAGAAGTTATGTTCTTCAGCCATATACAATGGTTAAAGATAACAGAACTAATAAAGAAGTAGCAAATGCAGGAAGTGTTCTGGATGGTAATATTGATCCGTTCATTAATGCATATTTAACATGGATTAGTACGGGAAAAACTGAAGAGTAATAAACATTAAGATAATAAACTGAAGGATAATGAAAGGTGGTACATCAGTATGGCAGATTACATTAAACCAGTAATTTTCAGATTAGGCAATCAGCAGTTCGGAGTAGATATTAATCTTGTCCAGTCAATAGAACGTGAGATTAATATTGTGAGAGTCCCTAATGCAATGGAGTATATCAGTGGAATTGTTAATTTGAGAGGGGAGGTTATTCCTGCTTTCAGCTTGAGAAAGAAGTTTGGGACAGATGATGCTGTTGGAAGTATTGGCGAAGACAGTACAGTTATAGTTAATATTCCTGGCGTGGTTAAGCTGGCACTTGAAGTTGATGATGTACTTGAGATTGGAGATATTGATGCAAATGGTATTGTTCCTATGCCGGCTCTGGCTAGAACGGATGATACAGCATATCTTGACAGAGTTGCCAATGTTAATGGGGAATTAGTTATTCTTCTTGATGTAGAGAAATTACTTACGCAATCAGAAGCAGAGAGCGTTAAGAAATTTACGGAAGAAATGAGTAATGATAATGGAGGTACTGCAAATGGCTGAAACGAAATTTAAAAGAAATGCAGGTATACTTATGCCTGTAAGTTCATTGCCTTCACCATATGGTATAGGCACATTTGGAAAGGATGCATATGATTTTGTTACATTTGTTAAAGAATGTAATCATAAATACTGGCAGGTACTTCCATTAGGACCAACTACTTACGGAGACAGCCCTTATCAGTCATATTCTGCGTTTGCAGGCAATCCGTACTTTGTTGACCTTGATATGCTTATTGAGGAGGGGTTCCTGTTAAAGTCAGAGGTCATTTCAAGAGACTGGGGTGATGGAATTGTGCCTGTAAATGTTTCTGAAGATGACGCTGTTAATGGAAGATTCGGAACCTACAGAGATGGAAATATTGGCGATGAGAGATATGTCAGTTATGAGAAGATATATAATAACAGATTTGATATATTAAGAATTGCTTACGACAGATTTAAGGATGCATGTGCAGAAAGCAAGAAGACGCTTGCCAAGGGACTTCCTCTTTATAAGCAGTTTGATAATTTTGTTAAAGATAATGCAGACTGGCTTGAGGATTATGCTCTGTTTATGGCATTGAAGTCCCATTTTAACAATGTCTCATGGGGTGAATGGGAAACTGACATAAAGTTCAGAAAGTCTGAGGCAATGAGCCGATATGAAGAGCAGCTTTCGGATGATATAGGATACTGGAAATTCATACAGTTTGAATTCTACAGACAGTGGAATGCGCTTAAGCAATATGCTAATAGTAATGGTATAGAGATTATAGGTGATATACCTATTTATATGGGATATGACAGCGTAGATGTATGGGCTAATCAGGGAGAATTCCAGTTGGATGAGAATTTAACACCGATAAAGGTTGCAGGTGTACCACCAGATGCATTTTCTGATGCAGGACAGAAATGGGGCAATCCTCTTTATGATTATGATAAAATGGAAGCAAATGGATTCAGCTGGTGGAGAAAGAGAATGGCAGCCTCAGCAAAGCTGTATGACGTCATAAGAATTGACCATTTTATAGGAATTGTGAAGTACTATACAATTCCATCAGATATGCCTGATGCAAGGCAGGGCGAGTACAGACAGGGACCGGGACAGAAGCTGCTTGATGTTATTAATGAATCTATTGGTGATAAGAAGATTATCGCTGAAGACTTAGGTGTTGAAGTTCCTGAAGTGGCAAAGATTCTTAAAGAAAATGGATATCCGGGAATGAAGGTCCTTGAATTTGCATTTGGAGGAGACAGAAAGAATCCACATCTGCCATATAATTATACACAGAATCTTGTGTGCTATGGTGGAACTCATGATAACGAAACTCTGCTTGGTTTCTTTGAAGACAGGGGTGACTGGGAATTAGGATATGCTTATGACTATCTTGATACAAGAGATAAGGGAAGAATGGTTGATCAGGTGTTCAGGGCTGCGTATTCAAGTGTTGCTGTTCTTACAGTATTTGCTGTTCAGGACATTCTCAAGCTTGGAAACTGGGCAAGAATGAATCTTCCATCAAGCATGGGCAATAACTGGAAATGGCGAATGCAGAAAGGACAGTTAGGCCAGCATGAACTGGAATGCATGAGATATCTTGCAAGTGTATTTGATAGAGAAAGAAAGTAATATTAGGATGGGGAAGGAAATTGGCAATAAATTTCCTCCCCTTTTTTGAACAAAAAATAAAAAATAGTTCGATGGTACTATTTACATATTTTAGATTAGTGGTATTATATTCATATAAAGAGACAAGTTAATATGTTGGCAAAGTAGTCGAAAGGCTATGACGCAAAGCCAAGGGTCTTAACTGATTTTATCAGAATGACAGCCGGTTGCATTACAATCAACGCAAATGATTCGTATTATTCAAGCATCCGGTTATCGGATGCTTTTTTTGTTAAACGGGAGGAAACAGATATGAGAAAGAATAATTCTAAGAAGTGGATTAAGATTATGACAATAACAGCAGCAGTACTTGTATTTGGTATTGGTGCTGGTTTCGCTGTTAAAGCAGCAGGAACATCTAATTCAGACAATGATGGTGCTAAGACAGTAGTTGCAGCAGCTAATGATGCAACAGATTCAGTAGTTAAGGAAACAGTTGCCGAGAAAGAGACAGAAGCTGTTACAGAGACAGCAACAGTTGCTACAGAGGCAACAACTGAAATTACAACAGAAGAAGCCACAGAGGCAGTAACAGAACAGAGCAACACAATTGCAGAGACTCAGCCACAGACAGAGGCTGTAACAGAGGCAGTTCAGGCAACAGAGCAGACAGAGGTTGCAACAGAAGCACCAGCACCTGTTGTACAGACTCCATCAGATGCAAGAGTTACACAGGTTATAGCAGGAATCAACGCAGAACGTGCAGCAGCTGGTGTAGCAGCAGTTACATATGATGCAACTCTTACAGATATGGCTCAAGTAAGAGCATCAGAGAATGCAGCTAATGATTACTTTGTTATAGAGAATGGCAAGCACAAGAGACCAGATGGAAGAAATGCTTCTTCAATATGTTCAGATTTTGGACAGGCTGGATATTTCGGTGAGGTTATGGGAAGATATCAGACAAGCCCTGCTGAGATAGTAACTGGCTGGCATAATTCAGCAACACATTATGCATGTATGACAAGCACTAAGTATAGCAGAGTTGGTGTAGGTGTTGCAGCAGATTCAGAAGGATACCTTTACTGGGTAGCAATCTTCATGGATTAATATTAAAGAGACAACAGATTACATAATATAGATATAATTTAATACGGTAAGAACAATGTATTTGCGGCATTGTTTTTATAAAGCTTCGTAAGAAGCATGAAACCCTCACATTCCTCTCCCGTTGTGTGAGGGTTTCTTTTTGCGCGAGTAGCGCGGAGAATATACTTAATGAAAGGACAGGCATGCTTGCATGGCCTGTCCTTTTGTTAAGTATATTCGAGAAGCACCGCGACAATGCCATAACGAAGTTATGGCATCTGCGCTACTCGCATGGAGAATATAATTATATGCTTGCAATGTGTATACATATATGGTAATATTCTTTGTGCGGTAGACAGTTGTTTATCAGAGAAAGACATTGAAGAACAATTGTCTTTGTAAAACGGACAATAGAAAGGTACAGACGCAGTATGGCAGATAATATTAAGTATTATGTCGTTAAGCAAAAGGCTCTGCCCGAGGTTCTGCTTAAAGTAGCGGAGGCAAACAGAATTATTGAGAATGAGAATATATCTGTTGCAGATGCTACGGAGAAAGTTGGAATAAGCAGAAGTTCTTATTATAAGTATAAGGATGATATTTTTCCGTTTAGAGAGAATGTAAAGGGGAAAACTATTACATTTGTATTGTCTATGGACGATGAACCGGGGCTGCTTTCCCTGGTGCTGAAGAAGGTCGCAGAATTCAAGGCCAATATTCTTACTATTCATCAGACAATTCCGGTTAATGGGATTGCATCACTGACGCTTAGTGTGGATATTCTCCCGACTACAGGAGATTCTTCAGAGATGATAGAGCAGATAGAAAGACTTAAAGGTGTCAGATATCTTAAGATATTAAGCAGTGATGCATCTATCTGATATATACAAAGCGATTAAAGAAAACGGAGGCAGATATGGCAAAGATTGCAGTTTTAGGTTATGGAACAGTAGGATCTGGTGTAGTTGAGGTCTTAAATACCAATGGTGCTTCAATTGCAAAGAGAGCAGGAGAGACAATTGAAGTTAAGAGTGTACTTGATTTAAGAGATTTCCCTGGAGACCCGATTCAGGAGAAAATCGTTCATGATATAGATCTTATAATTAATGACCCTGAAATAGAAGTTGTTGTTGAGGTTATGGGTGGCGTAGAGCCAGCATTTACATTTGTTAAAAAGGCACTTGAAGCAGGAAAGAGTGTGTGTACATCTAATAAGGCACTTGTTGCAGCACACGGTCCTGAACTTCTTGAGATGGCAAAAGAAAGAAAACTTAATTTCATGTTTGAGGCGTCAGTAGGCGGTGGAATTCCAATTATCAGACCACTTAACCAGTCTCTTACAGCAGATGAGATTACTAAGATTACAGGTATTCTTAACGGAACAACTAACTATATTCTTACTAAGATGAGCAGAGAAGGAATCTCATATCAGGAGGTTCTTAAAGAGGCACAGGCACTCGGATATGCAGAAAGAAATCCAGAGGCTGATGTTGAAGGTTACGATGCGTGCAGAAAGATAGCAATTCTTACATCACTTGCATTTGGAAATACAGTGAAATTCGAGGAAGTGTATACAGAGGGAATCACTAAGATTTCTAATGAAGATTTTGCATATGCTAAAGAACTTGGATGCGTTATCAAACTTCTTGCAACAAGCTACAGCAAGGATGGCAAGGTATATGCAATAACAGCACCATTCATGATTGACAGCACACATCCATTATATAATGTTAATGACGTTCTTAACGGAATCTATGTACACGGCAATGTATTAGGGGATGTAATGTTCTTCGGAGCAGGAGCCGGAAAGCTTCCGACAGCAAGTGCTGTAGTATCAGATGTAGTTGACTGTGTTAAGCATAAGGGTAAAAATGTTATGACAATCTGGAGTTCAGTAAAGCTGGAACTCGGTGATACATTTGACGAGACAAGAAGATTCGTTGTAAGAATTAAGGGCGATGATGTCCAGGCAGCCAAGGCAGCATTTGGCGAAGGACAGGTTGTTAAGGTTGATGGAATTAACGGAGAGTTCGGGTTTGTTACAGAGCCTATGACAGAGAGAGCGTTTGAAGATGCTAAGGATAAGGTTTCTGTTATAAGCAGAATCAGAATAGATGATACTAAATTACAGTAATAATATAAGGGAGAAAGAGTAATGGTTAAAGTAGTTAAATTTGGTGGAAGTTCACTTGCAAGCGCAGAACAGTTTAAGAAGGTTGGCAATATTATCCGTGCTGATGAGGATAGAAAGTATGTAGTTCCTTCAGCACCTGGAAAGAGATTTCCAGAGGATACTAAGGTTACTGATATGCTTTACAAATGTTATGCAGAGGCAGAAGCTGGTAAGAATATTGAGAAGAGCCTTAAGGCAATTGAGGAAAGATACAATGAAATTATCAAGGGACTTGGACTTAAGCTTTCATTAAAAGAACAGTTCGAGACAATTAAGAAGAATTTTGAGGCGCTTGCAGGAAAAGATTATGCAGCTTCAAGAGGTGAGTATCTTAATGGTATTATCATGGCTAACTATCTTGGATATGAATTCATAGATGCTGCTACAGTTATCTGCTTCGATAAGGATGGAGAGTTTGATTCAGAAAAGACTAATGCAGTGTGTGAAGCAAAATTTGCTAATATTGAAAGAGCAGTTGTACCTGGCTTTTATGGAGCAATGCCTAACGGAAAGGTTAAGACATTTTCAAGAGGTGGCTCAGATGTAACAGGTTCAATTGTTGCAAGAGCACTTAAGGCTGATATGTATGAGAACTGGACAGATGTATCAGGTTTCCTTGCTGCAGATCCAAGAATCGTAAGTAACGCAAAGCCAATCAACGTTATTACATATAAGGAATTAAGAGAGCTTTCATACATGGGTGCATCAGTACTTCATGAATCAGCTATCTTCCCTGTAAGAAAGGGTGGAATTCCTATCAATATTAAGAATACTAATGCTCCGGAAGATAAGGGAACAATGATTGTAGAGACAACATGTAATATGCCGGAATATACAATTACTGGTATTGCAGGTAAGAAGGGATTCGTTGCAATCAGCATTGACAAGGATATGATGAATTCAGAAATCGGATTTTGTAGAAAGGTTCTTTCAGTATTCGAGGATAACGGAATCTCAATCGAACATATGCCTTCAGGAATTGATACTATGACAGTATTTGTTCATCAGGATGAATTCGTAGAGAAGGAACAGAAGGTTCTTGCACAGATTCATAAGGCCGTTAATCCTGATTCTGTTGAACTTGAAGCTAACCTTGCACTTATTGCGGTAGTTGGACGTGGAATGAAGAATAGTACAGGTATTGCTGGCAATATCTTCTCAGCACTTGCAAAAGCCAAGATTAATGTTAAAATGATAGATCAGGGATCTTCAGAGCTTAACATCATCATTGGTGTAAGAAACAGATACTTTGAGGATGCCATAAAGACTATCTATGGAGTATTCGTTCCAGAGGAATAATAAGAAAACAGGGGGATAAGGGATATGAAAGAAGCAAAGAATGAACTTATGCAGTTTGTCGGCGGCGTAATAATGCTTGTTGTAGGACTCTACATATTGTCACAGAAGGTTATGGTGTCATCTTCATATGGATTTTTCTCATTATGGGGTGGCAGATTTTCATCAGGACTTATCATGGTTCCGTTAATAATCGGAATTGTATGGATGTTTGCTACAGGCGGATCATTTGTATCTAAAGTATTTACGGTACTTTCAGTAATACTTATAATCGCTTCAATTGTAGCGTCAACAAGAATCTGGCTTGTATCTATCACAATGTATGAATGGGTTCTTATACTTGTTCTTATATTTGGTGGCGCAGGGCTGGTTGCGAAGGTATTGTTTGCAAACAACAAGTCAGAAAAGTCAAAGAAGGATAAAACTGAACAGACAGGCAGCAGCTATACATCAAGCGTAGATGATGAACTTGACAAAATGAGAAAGAACATGAAATAAGATGCTTTCCCCGCACATTATGTGCGGGGATTTCTGCGTTAAGGAACAAAACACAATGGTTGATAAACCTTGATGAAATTGATATAATCTAATGTAATATGCGTATGAAAACGGAGGATGATTAATGGATATCGCAAAGAAAATAGCAGAAGAACTGGAGATTAAGGTTACGCAGGTAGAGGCTGCTGTTAAACTTATAGATGAGGGATGCACAATTCCTTTTATTGCACGGTACAGAAAGGAAGTTACAGGAGCATTAAATGATGAACAGCTCCGTAACCTTGATGAGAGATTAAAGTATTTAAGAAACCTTGAAGACAGAAAGACTCAGGTTCTTGCAAGCATTGAGGAACAGGGAAAGCTTACAGAAGAACTTAAGGCTGCTATTACAGCAGCAGAAACAATGGTTCTTGTAGAAGACCTTTACAGACCATACAAGCAGAAGAGAAGAACGAGAGCAACAATTGCTAAAGAGAAAGGCCTTGAGCCACTGGCGCAGTTCATATATGCACAGGAAGCGACAGAGGATATAACAGTTAAGGCAGCAGAATTTATCAGTGATGAAGAGGGTAAAGAAGTTGCTACAGCACAGGATGCAATAGCAGGTGCGTTAGATATAATTGCAGAGCAGATATCAGATGTTGCAGATTACAGAACATATATTAGAGATATCACAATGAAGGAAGGCAAGCTTGTTGTAATAGCCAAGGATGAGAAGGCTGAATCTGTATATGAGAATTACTATGATTACAACGAAGCTCTTTCAACAATCCCGGGACACAGAATCCTTGCAATTAACAGAGGAGAAGATGAAAAGTTCCTTACTGTCAAGGTTGAAGCACCGGAAGAGAGAGTATTAAGATATCTTGAGAAGAATATTTTAAAAGAGAACACATTTACAGCAGAATACCTTAAGAACTGTATAGCAGATGCATATGAAAGACTTATTGCACCAGCTATTGAAAGAGAGATAAGAAGCAGTCTCACAGAGACAGCAGAAGACGGGGCTATCAAAGTATTTGGAAAGAATCTTGAGCAGCTTCTTCTTCAGCCACCTATCGCCGGAAAGGTTGTTCTTGGCTGGGACCCTGCCTTCAGAACAGGCTGTAAGCTGGCAGTTGTAGACCCTACAGGTAAGGTGCTTGCAACTAAAGTTATATATCCTACAGAGCCACACAATAAGGTTGAGGAGTCTAAGGCAGAGGTTAAGAAGCTTATAGATAAGTACCATGTTAATCTTATTTCATGTGGTAACGGAACAGCTTCAAGAGAATCAGAGAAGATTATTTCAGATATGATACATGAGATGAATCTTCCTGTTGATTATGTAATCACTAACGAGGCAGGAGCTTCTGTATATTCAGCAAGTAAGCTTGCAACAGAGGAATTCCCTGACTTTGATGTTGCACAGAGAAGTGCAGTTTCAATAGCAAGACGAGTTCAGGATCCATTAGCAGAGCTTGTCAAGATTGACCCTAAATCAATCGGAGTAGGCCAATACCAGCATGATGTTAGCCAGAAGAAACTCTCTGAAAATCTTGACTTCGTCGTCGATACCGTGGTTAACCAGGTCGGTGTTAATGTCAATACGGCAAGTAGTACCCTCTTGTCACACGTGTCAGGACTCAACAAGACCATCTCTGAAAATATCGTCGCCTACCGTGAGGAAAATGGTGAGATTGCATCACGTGCGGAAATCAAAAAAGTCCCACGTCTTGGTGCCAAGGCCTTCGAACAAGCTGCAGGTTTCCTTCGTATTCCAAATGCCAAGAATATCTTGGATAATACAGGGGTCCACCCAGAGTCTTACCCAGCGGTAAAAGCCCTCTTCAAGCAGTTGGCTATCACAGACTTGGACGATTCTGCCAAGGCAAAATTGAAGGCTCTTAATCTTAAAGAAACAGCAGAAGAGCTAGGACTTGGACAGGAAACCCTCAAAGATATCATTGCTGACCTTTTGAAACCAGGTCGTGACCTCCGTGATGATTTTGAAGCACCGGTGCTTCGTCAAGATGTTCTTGAACTCAAAGACTTGTCAGTAGGACAAAAACTTGAAGGAACGGTCCGCAACGTTGTGGACTTCGGTGCCTTTGTGGATATCGGAGTGCACCAGGATGGACTTGTGCATATTTCTCAGATGAGTGAGAAATTCATCAAGCATCCTCTGGAAGCAGTAAGCGTAGGAGATGTTGTGGAAGTACGTGTACTTGGCGTGGATGAGAAAAAGAACCGCATCAGTCTTTCTATGAAAGGTCTGAACAAGTAAAATGGCACAGAATGTACTGATGACATATTTGGCTTTGGTGAATGTGATCGCCTTTGTGATGTATGGTGCAGACAAGCAGAAAGCCATCCGGAAGCAGTGGAGAATTCCGGAAGCGTATCTGCTTGCGGTAGCTGCCATTGGAGGCTCTGTGGGGGCACTTCTTGGCATGCAGTTTTTCCATCATAAGACAAGGAAATGGAAATTCCGCATTTGCGTACCGCTGTTTCTGGCACTGCAGTTGATTTTGTGGAGAATCGTGCAGTAAGCGGTGGATAAGAGCAGGCGAAAACAAAGCGGTGTGTGGATAAAGCAGGAGATGATAATTTGGAAGAACAGGTAATTGAAAACGCAGTTCAGGAAAGTGTACAGGAAACCGTAGATAAGGTCAATTCCAATATGAGTCAGCT
>OIYY01001456.1_pt1 | contig 12313 bp, 8 predicted proteins | sample 1588341 | NCBI WGS metagenome assembly OIYY01 (sample SAMN03283287) | human gut metagenome | biome: human-associated habitat; material: feces | host: Homo sapiens | place: Peru | collected 2012
ATCGTGAACTATACCGAGAGCGTTATAGCAGTCAATCATAGAATCAACTATAATTCGAACAGCATAAATATCATAGATTTCTTCAAAATTCTTGCCCTTGATATAAAGCTTACGGAATATGCCGTGAACGGATTTTACTCTTGAAGTGATCTGTGCACCCGGCATAATCGGCTCAATTTTTTCTTTAATCTGTGCCTTAATGTTCTCAAGAAACTCCCTGCCCTCTTCCATTTTCATGGAAAGAGAATTTTCAATTTCCTTGTAAGCGTAAGGATCGAGGTAGCGAATCGCCAAATCCTCGAGTTCTTCCTTAACTGCACGGATACCGAGACGGTGAGCAATCGGAGCATAAATTTCGAGAGTTTCAAGTGATTTTTCTCTTTGCTTATACGGAGGCATATGCTGAAGAGTGCGCATATTATGAAGTCGGTCGGAAAGTTTGATGATGATAACTCGAACATCCTGATTCATCGCAATGAACATCTTGCGGATATTCTCTGCCTGCACTTCCTCCTTGGTGGAAAGCGGAATTTTACCGAGTTTTGTTACACCGTCAACAAGCACGGCAACCTCTTCGCCGAAATGCTCACGAATAAAATTAAGGTCGTATGTTGTATCTTCAACAACATCATGAAGAAGTGCACCGATAATACACTCATTGTCCATTCCGTAATCAAAGAGAATTTTTGCAACGGCAACAGGGTGCATAATATATGGTTCACCCGAACGGCGACGCTGATTTTTATGCGCCTCATATGCCAATTTGTATGCCTTTAAGATAAGCTCGCTGTTATAATTTGGGTTCTTTTTTACTTCATCAAAGAACTCGTCAAACTTATCGTCATAATCCTCTAATTTTATTTCTTCTTTTTTCTCTTGTGTTGTCTTTACTTCTTCACTCAATGTTCAATCTTCCCTTCAAAGCCTTAAGAATCGGAGTTTCTTCAAGATTTACTTTTTCTTTAACAATATTAAGGGTTATTCCTTTTTTATAATTTATCAAACCACCCTGCGAAAATGCCTTGATTGCAAACATAAGTTTGCCATAAGTCAACTTGTCCTGAAGCCTGAAATACAGACTTTCAAGCGAATAAGGGTAGCCGTTGTTTTTCTTCAAATATTTATAGACAAGGGCACATTCTTCTCTTGTCGGATAAAGAGATTTGTCAACCTTGCCTGTATATCTGTACAAATCATACAATGATTTTTCAGCAAAATACTTTTCCTCGTCAAATGACGAAAAACGAATGTCAACCGCCTGCACAGACAAATACATTTTGCCGTTATAAGCGTTTTTGCTCACCTTGACAGCCAAATTCAGTTCATCACCCGATTTGTACGGAAACTCATTATACGGTGTTGAAAACTTGACAACACGGATTTTTGTATCTTTCTTCTGCAAATCAAGACGAATATGCTTGCCCTCGCTGAGCGGAGTGACGCCCAAAAGTTTCAATTTATATATTCCAAAAACTGCCTGTGGATTGCCTGCTCCGTATGGTTCAAGCACCGACAGAGAATCAACAAGGTCAACATTGAGATATGACGGTGCAAGTTTGAAATCGAGAGTAAGCTCGCCCTGTGGCATAACAGGATAATTTTTTATTGCAAATTCATTTATATCAGCCGAAAACTTTTCTATCATATCCTCATTGAGAGTGATACCTGCCGCCATAGGATGACCGCCGAACTGAACCAAATCATCACTGCAAGAAGACAAAGCCTCAAAGATATTGAAGCCCTCAACACTTCTTGCAGAGCCTCGTGCAACGCCGTTTCCATCAATACCGACAATGAATGTCGGCTTGCCGTATTGCTCCAAAATATGAGCCGCCACAATGCCGATTACACCGTGATGATAGCCTTTTCCAGCCACAACTATAACTGGAGATGACACAAGGCGAGGATTCTTTTTAATCTGCAATTTTACATCATCAATTATTTCCTGCTCGATTTTTTGACGGTTTGCATTTTCTTCATCAAGGCTATTGCAAGCAGAAACAGCCTCCTGTGCGTTATCGCAAAGAAGAAAATCAACCGCTCTTTTTGCGTCGCCCATTCTGCCCATTGCGTTAATTCTCGGGCAAATTTGAAACGCTATATCCTGCGAAGTGAGAACATTTGAATTTCTGCCGATAAGCGGTGCAAGCGACTTGCGAGGATTGGTGTTCAGCTTTTGAATTCCTCTGCGGACAAACGCTCTGTTTTCCTCCTTCAAAGGCATAACATCAGCTATTGTGCCGATTGCAACAAGGTCAATATAGTTTTCAACAATCTCTTCGATATTATCCTCGTCCATCGCAACAGCAAGTTTGAACGCAACACCGACTCCGCAAAAATCACGGAAATCCATCGTGTTTTCCTCTCTGTGAGGATTGACAACAGCCTCCGCAACAGGAAGCCTGCCGTCCGAAATCTGATGGTGGTCGGTTATCACAAGCGACATACCGAGTTCGTAAATATGCTCCGCCTCGTCAAACGCACTGATGCCGTTGTCAACTGTTATAATCAAGTTTACGCCCCAAGAAGCGATTGTGTCAATTGCAGACATATTCAGACCGTAACCCTCTTTGTCACGGCTCGGAATATAATAGCAAACATCTGCCCCTTTATTACGCAGAAAATCCACAAGCAAAGTTGTGGATGTAACACCGTCGCAATCGTAGTCGCCGTAAACACAGATTTTGTCGCCGTTTTCTATCGCTTCGCTCACAGTGAAAACAGCCTCATCCATATCTACCATATCAAACGGAGATGACAGCATAAATTCATCTGCCATAAAATTGACAACATCCAAGTCGTCAACAATTCCCCTTGATACAATCAAAAATGCAACAAATGGGTCAATATTAAATTTTTCGCTGATTTGGGACGCACGCTCCTTGTCAGCCTGCCTTATTACCCATCTTTTAATCGCCATTATGAATTTTTGTCTACCTTATGAAATTTCTTTAAATTGCCTGCTTTTTCTGCACGCTTTTGGAGAACAGCCTCAACATCTTCAACGCTGATACCCTCATTCACCATCATAACAAGTGTGTGATAAATAAGGTCACAAATCTCACCGACTGTTTCTTCCTTAACTCCGTTTTTTGCGGCAATAACCATTTCTGTGCTTTCCTCGCCGACTTTTTTCAATATCTTATCAAGTCCCTGTTCAAAAAGATAGCAAGTATAAGAGCCTTCTTCTTTTGCATCTTTTCTTGCAAGGATTGTTTCGTAATCGTTTCTGATATAGTCCATATTTTCTCCTGTCAATCCGCTTTGTTAAAATCTATATTGTTAAAAAAGCACGAGTGATTTCCCGTGTGGCAAGCAGCACCTGTTTGCACAACTTTGATGAGCAAAGTGTCGTCATCGCAATCACCCTTTATATCGGTGATTTTTTGCAAATGTCCCGAAGTTGCGCCTTTGTTCCAAAGTTCCTGTCTGCTTCTTGACCAAAACCAAGTGTAGCCTGTTTCAAGAGTTTTTTGCAAAGACTCCTTGTTCATATAAGCCAACATGAGCACCTCGCCTGTTGACTGTTCTTGAACAATCGCAGGAATAAGCTCGCTCTTTTTAAAATACTTGTCCAAATCCATTATTTGCAAACCTCCACAGCCTGTCTTAAAACCAAAGTACCTTTATAAATTGATTTTCCACAAATCACACCATAGAGATTTTTATCTCTCAAAGCCACAATGTCATCAATATTTGTGACACCGCCCGAAGCTGTTATATCGCAAGAAACAGCTTCGTTGAGTGCTGTAAGCTGTTCAACATTCGGTCCGCTGAGCGTGCCGTCTTTTGAAATGTCAGTATAAATAATGGTCTTAACACCCATTGCTTCCATCTGCTTTGCAAGGTCGATGTAATGAGTGTCAGAACCTTCTGTCCAACCCTCTGTTGCAACAAAGCCGTTTTTTGCATCAATTCCGACTGCGATAAGCTCGCCGAATTCCTTGACTGCCTGTTCCACCAAAGCGGGATTTTTGAGGGCAACAGAGCCTAAAATCACTCTTGAAATGCCGTTGTTTGCATAAAAATCAATATCTGCCATTGTGCGAATACCACCGCCGATTTCTACCTTGAGCGAAGTTTGAGCGGCAACATCAACAAAGGTTTGAGAGTTGACTCGCTCTTTTTTAAGTGAGCCGTCAAGGTCAACCATATGCACCCATTCTGCACCTGCCTGAACAAAGCCGTTTGCAGTTTCGAGCACATCATCCGCAACCTGTTCGGCTGTTGCAAAATCACCCTTGAACAGTCTTACAGGCTTGCCGTCTATAATATCAATAGCAGGAAAAATAATCATTAAAGTACTCCTTTTGTTGACAAAACAGAGCCGTCAACATTTTTTGAAACAGCAATTTTCATTGCGTGAGCAACTGCCTTGAAAATCGCTTCAATCTCGTGGTGGGCATTTGATCCGTAAAGCACATTGATATGAAGTGTGATACCGCCGTTTACGGCAAAAGCTCGCCAGAATTCCTCTGTTACGCAGGTTTCGTAATCACCGCAACGCTCTTGCTTGAAATCTGCATTGAACACCAAAAACGGACGATTTGAAATGTCAAGCGACACCTGTGCAAGACTTTCGTCCATAGGAATGAAGAACGAGCCGTAGCGTTCAATTCCGCTCATATCGCCGAGTGCCTGCTTGAACGCCATACCAAGCACAATGCCCGTATCCTCAACAGTGTGGTGAGTGTCTACATCAAGGTCACCGTTCACAGTGAGTTTCAACCCAAATCCGCCGTGAACAGCAAAAGCTGTTAGCATATGGTCAAAAAAGCCTATACCTGTTGAGATGCAAACCTCTCCGCCGTCAAGGTTAAGTTCCGCCTTAATCTGTGTTTCTTTTGTGTTTCTTTCTACTGATGCTATGCGCATAATTTTATCCTTTTATTATCTAAAAATCGTTTATGTACGAAAAAATTAATTATTCAAATCGAACTTTGATTGAATTTGCGTGAGCCGTAAGTCCCTCTGTTTCGGCCAATTTGATAATATCATCCTTTGCCTCGTGAAGCTCGGCAGGGGTGTAATAGATGAATGACGACTTCTTTACAAAGCTGTCTACACCCAAAGGCGAGAAAAATCTTGCAGTGCCCGAAGTTGGCAAAACATGGTTTGGTCCGGCAAAATAATCACCGAGCGGTTCAGGTGAGAAATTGCCGAGGAACACCGAGCCGGCATTGTCAACCTTGCCGATATATTTAAGCGGTTCGGTTACGCAAAGTTCAAGATGTTCGGGAGCAAGTTCGTTTGCAAAGTCGATTGCCTGCATAACATCATCACAAACAATGATTTCGCCATAATTTTCAAGGCTTTCACGGATGATTTCCTGACGCTCAAGGTCTTTGACCTGCTTTTCAATCTCGTGCACGGTTGCTCTTGCCAAATCAATTGAAGTGGTGAGCAAAATTGCAGAAGCCATTTTGTCGTGTTCTGCCTGCGACATAAGGTCGGCAGCCAAAAATGCGGGATCTGCTGTCTTATCTGCAACGATAAGAATTTCGCTCGGTCCTGCTACCATATCAATGTCAACCACACCGTAAAGAAGTCTTTTTGCCGTTGCAACAAAAATATTGCCCGGACCGACAATCTTGTCTACCTTTGGTATTTTTTCTGTTCCATATGCAAGTGCGGCAACAGCCTGTGCACCGCCGACAAGGAACACTCTGTCTACCCCTGCAACAGCAGCGGCAGCCATAATATTAGGGTCGGGATTTCCATCGGTTGCAGGAGGAGTTACCATAATAATTTCCTTTACTCCTGCGATTTTGGCGGGCACTGCGTTCATCAAAACTGATGACGGATAAGCCGCTGTGCCACCCGGAACATAGATGCCGACTCTGTGAAGTCCACGAACTCTCTGTCCCATAATAACTCCGCTTTCCTTGGTGGTCATCCAAGACTGTTGAGCCTGACGGAGATGAAAATCATAGATATTATTCTTTGCTTTGATTATGGCAGACTTGAAATCATCATCTACCATATTGAGATATTCCTGAAGTTCGTCTTTTTCGATAACAGTCTTTTTAGGCACGCCGCCGTCAAAACGAACAGTGAATTCACGAACAGCGTCATCACCGTTTTCCTTAACCTCATTTATAATATTTGAAACGATAGCAACGATTTTTTCGTCAGTTTCGTCAATTCTTTTTTTCAGATTTTCCATAACGGCATATTCTGCTTTGCCGTTTGCCTTTGTAATTTTCATCATTTTCTCCTATCAAACACGGGACGCAAGTTCCAAATCGTTTAAAAATTCTTCTATTTCTGCCTTGCGAAGTTTCATTGAAGCCATATTCACTATCACTCTTGCGGAAATCGGGAAAATATCCTCAACAACCTCAAGACCGTTTTCTTTCAAAGTTGAGCCTGTTTCAACAATATCAACAATGCCGTCTGCAAGCCCCAAAAGCGGAGCAAGCTCCACACTGCCCTCAATCTTGATAACCTCAACATCCATACCCTTTGATTCAAAAAATTCCTTTGCAACCTTTGGATATTTTGATGCAACTGTTTTTCGCTTATAACCCGAAAAGAAATCTGTTCCCTTTGGGCAAGCAAGGGCAAATTTGCATTTGCCGATGTTCAAATCAATAACCTCATAAAAAGACGAACCGTGCTCAACAATGGTGTCTTTGCCGACAATGCCGATGTCGCACACGCCGTGCTCAACATAAGTGATTACATCGGGTGCTTTTGACAGCACGGTTTCGTATTTATCAACAGGGAGAATAAGCCTTCTTCCCTTGTTTTCAAGTTCCTTTGTGTCAAGCCCCATAGTCTTGAACAATTCAACGGTTTTTCGCTCCAACCTGCCTTTTGTGAGAGCAATGCGGATAGGTCGTTCAACATTGATAACCTCGTGCATAGCCTCGCACAAAGCAGTCACCTCAACAGCAAAGCCGATAGCCGGAGCGGGCATACCGAATTCGCCGAGGAGATTGTCATATCTACCGCCGGAAAGAACAGAAATACCTGAACCTTCGGCATAGCCGTGGAATATAATTCCTGTGTAATAATTTGAACGATTTACAAGACCGAGGTCGAGAATGATATAATCTTTCAGTCCCTCATCACAAAGCCTGTTGTAAACAGTTTGAAGATACAACAAAGCCTGTTGAAATGCAGAATCGGAATATAGTTTTTTTGCTTCATCAATAACAGACGCATCGCCAAAAAGACGAGGCAATCTGCGGATTACTCTTGTTTCGGAAGTGTCACCGATTTTATCGAGCAAATCACCGAGAGCCGCATAGTTCTTTGACTCGATATAGTTGACAACATCTGCCCTGTCATTTGGCGAAATGTTCATTTTGCCAAGAACAACATTGAAAAATGCCGCATTGCCAAGTTCAAGTTTAAATGAATTGAGGTTGCTTTTTTTCAGGCTTTCAACCGCCATTTTGACAATCTCTATGTCCGCATCAAAAGAGCCGTCACCAATGAGTTCAACACCGCTTTGAGCAATCTCACTCGGTCTGCCCGCCAAATCCTTTGCCCTGACAAATACAGGCTGGCTGTAATACAATCTGACAGGAAGTTCCTCATCGTGCAATCGTGTTGCAACCATACGGGCAATAGGCATAGTGTTGTCGGGACGAAGAACTGTTGTTCTGCCCTTTGAATCAGACATCTTGAACATCATCTCCGATTCAATACCGACATTGTCGCTTTTGAAAACATCAAAGTATTCAATAGCAGGAGTGATTACCTTTCTGTAATTATTTTCCTTGAACAAAACAGAAAGTTCGTGTTCAACCCGTCTTCTGTCATCGCACTCCTCAAACAGATAATCTCTGCTGCCCTGCGGAGTAATCTTTGAATATCTTTTCATAATAATGTGTGATATTTCCGTGGAAATACCGTCCTTTCCTATAGTTCACTTTAGTACACTAATATGCTAACATAATAAAGCGTGCTTGTCAAGTAAAAATCAGAACAAAGAAATCTGTGTTGTTTCTGGCAAATCACCGAGAGCACCTGCCGCACGAAGTGCATCAACAACCGATTTGCCGACACCCGGCTCGTTTGCAAGGTCATCGGACGCAACGAATCCGTCAGGATTTCGTTGAACAGCGTCGGCAATAGCCTGTGCCGCAGTTTCGCCGATACCGTCAATAGCAGAAAACGGAAGTCGAATTTTTCCGTCCTCGATTTTATAAATTCGCCAATCGGATTTATTGAGGTCAACCGGCAAGAATTCATAGCCACGGGCAAGCATCTCAATTACAATCTGCAAAACGACATATTGAGATTCTTCTTTGGCAGTTGCCTCATTGCCCTTTAGCTTGATTTCGTTCATCTTTCGTTTAACGGCTTCCTTGCCTTGAACAGCCGCAACGGCATCAATTGCACCGCCACGAACGGTGAAGAACGCACTGTAAAACTGAACCGGATAATAAATCTTATACCACGCAATACGAAGTGCGGCAATAACATAAGCCGCAGCGTGAGCTTTAGGGAACATATATTTAATTTTGTAGCAGGAATCAATATACCACTGCTCAACGCCGATGGTTTTCATTCCTTCCTCATAAGGCGGAAGCTCCTTTGGTGCTTTACCCTTACGAGTGTATTCCATAATTTTGAAGCAATCCTTTTTTGTAAGAGGGGCTTCTTTGCCTGTTTCTCTTTCGTATGCTTCAAGTTTATGGATAAGATAAGTCATAATATCGTCACGACATCCGATAACCTCTGAAATGGTGCAAGTGCCGTTATCGATAAGTTCCTGTGCATTACCGAGCCAAACATCCGTGCCGTGTGACAAGCCGGAAATTTGGAGCAAGTCGGCGAATGTTTTTGGCTGTGCCTCTGTGAGCATACCAACAACAAACGGTGTGCCCATTTCAGGAATTGCAAGTGTACCGGTAGGGTTATCAATATCCTCAGGCGAAACACCAAGCGGTGCACAAGAGGTTATAAGTTCATACAACTTCGGGTCACTCAAATCAACATCCATAACAGGAATGCCTGTGGAATCCTCAAGGTATTTATACAGAGTCGGATTATCGTGTCCGAGTTCGTCAAGTTTTAAAAGTGTGTCGTGAAGTGAATTCTTAAAGTCGAAGTGAGTTGTGTATGTACCCTTTTTCTCATCATTTGACGGATACTGAATTGGTGTAAAATCCTCAACCGTGTACTTGTCCGGAACAACAACCATTCCGCCCGGATGCTGACCCGTTGTTCTTGTAATCTTACCCTTATCAATGAGGGTTGCAAGTCGCTCAACTTCGGCTCTCGGAATTGTTGAGAGCATACTGTTGCTTTCGGCAAGATTTTCCTTTGCCTTTTCAACACGCTCGCCTGTGTATTTGTCACGCTCACGGAAATAATTGAGAACATATCCGTATGCTGTTTTTTCTGCAATAGTGGACATTGTGCCTGCTTTGAACACATATTCCTTACCAAACAAAGTTTCGGTAAATCTATGGATTTGACCTTGTACCTCACCCGAGAAGTTAAGGTCAATATCCGGCTCTTTGTCACCGTCAAAGCCAAGGAATGTTTCAAACGGAATTTCGTGACCGTCACGCTTCATCGGTTCGCCACAAACAGGACATTCTTTTTTTGGCAAGTCAAAACCGGAGCCGTATTCACCGTTTAGGAAGAACTCGCTGTGCTTACATTTTTTGCAATAATAGTGAGGAGCAAGAGGGTTAACCTCCGATATACCGCCAAAGTGAGCGGCAAGAGAAGAACCTACAGAACCTCTTGAACCAACCAAATAACCTCGTCTTTCGCTTTCCTCAACAAGACGCTTGGCAATTACATAAAGCACGCCGTATCCGTGAGAAATAATCGAATTAAGTTCTCTTTCAAGACGGGATGCAACATATTCGGGAACGGGGTCACCGTATAGTTCTTTTGCAGTTGCCCAGCATTTTTCGGTAAGTTCATCATCAGCACCCTCAATGTAAGGCTGATAAGTTCCCGGTGGGATAGGCGGAAGTTTATCCTGAATCATATCGGCAATCTTGTTTGGATTGTCAACAACAAATTCCTTTGCTCTGTCGCCTGCCCAAGCAAAGTCTTCAAGCATTTCATCAGTTGTTTTAAAATAAAGCGGTGCTTGATTGTCGGCGTCGTCAAATCCCTTTGACGCCATAACAATGGCACGAAGCTTTGAATCCTCGGGGTTAAGAAAATGCACGTCGCCCGTGGCAACAACCGGTTTGCCGAGCTTGTCCGCAAGTTCAACAACTTTTTTATTTATATTTATTAGGTCTTCTTCGGTATTTACCCTCCAATAAGGATTGTATTTCTGCTCGCCTCTTTTTGTCGTGATATATTCCTGATCGCTTGTGCGGAGCATAAATTCATTGTTACCGTTTGGCTGAATTTCCAAATAATCATAGAATTCTGCCAATTTCAAGAGTTCATCATCAGACTTTCCTCTGAGGATAGCCTGAATAATCTCGCCCTGCTCACAAGCAGAACCAATCAAAATATCCTCTCGCTTTTCAGCAAGCATAGTTTTTGGAATAAGCGGACGATTTTTAAAGGTCTTTACATTTGAACTTGAAATAAGTTCGTACAAATTCTTTCTGCCTCGGTGGATGATTCCGTCCTCCGGCTCGTCCATAACAGGTCGCCAATTTTCATCAAGTCGCATAGGCATAGAATTGTCTGCCTTGACAAGAAGAATGATGTGATGACGCTGAAAATCCCTTGACTTCATATTCATAAAATCAGGATAAAGGGTGTCGTCAACCAAATATCCCTCCATACCGAGAATAAGTTTTATGCCCTTTGATTTTGCAGTGGCATATGCTTCCGGCAAAGCCTGAACAACACCGTGGTCGGTGATGGCAACGGCTCTGTGTCCCCACTTTGCCGCACGCTCAACGAGTTTTGAAACAGGAGTCATACCGTCCATTTCAGACATAGAGCTGTGCATATGGAGTTCAACTCTTTTTTCCTCGGCAGTATCCTGCTTTTCAATCTTCTTGATTGACTCGATATGATTCGGCATAATAATATACTCATTTATATATGTATCGAGTTTGTAAAGTCCGCTGATAAGAATTGTTCCCGCCGCTTCAAGATTTTTGATTATAGGGTCGATAATGCCCTTTTTTTCAAATATCTTAACCGACACGGAAGAAGTTTGGTCTGTGATGCAGAAAGTTAAAATACGGGAGTCGCCACGCTTTGTATCACGAACATCAAGGTTGAATATATCGCCCCAAACGGTAACAAAGCCGTCATCAGGTCGTATTTCTTTAATAGGTTTTGGCAAATCCTTAATCGGTCTGCCCATAATCTGCTTGCGTGTATCGGCATAAAGCGGCAAATCTCCAAGCTGAACATGAGGAACATATTTTTCCTTTTCAGCCTCTTCTTTTGCCTTTTCTGCTGCCTTTGCTTCTGCCGCCTTGCGAACAGCCGACTCCATATCAAATGTTTCAACCTCTAAAAATGAAACATCATCAAGGTCAACACCAAACATATCATATACGGCACGAATAATGTCCTTATGTACATTTTGAGATTCAAGCAATTCTTTTCCGCCGTTTTTGAGGCAAACGGTAAGAATATTATCCTCAATTTCGGCATCCGCATTGTCAAAAAATCCATTAACAACAGGATTGAGTGCACCGATTTTTGAAAGCACAACAGGAACAGTTTCCGTACTGAAAAGACTGCTCGGATATTTTATATTAAGTTCAGCATTTTCAAGCTGAAGATTTTTTACAAGTGATTTTTGAATACGCTCAATAACGGAATAATCAACGGTTTTGTCAAGAAAAACACCGAGTATGAGCCTACGCTCCTCACGATAAACGGCAAAGCGAGTTATTTCGCCACTGCCGACAATCGCCAAATCGTCACCGTCAATATATTGAGAAAAGTAATCGTATATTTTCGCCATTATAGTTTGTCTATCTCTTTCATCAATTCGTCTAATAATTCATTCTCGGGAACTTTGCGGAGAATTTCGCCTTTTTTGAAAATGAGTCCGCAACCGTCACCGCCTGCAACTCCGATGTCTGCCTCTTTTGCTTCGCCCGGACCGTTAACAATACAGCCCATAACAGCAACGGTAATCGGCTTTTTGCAATCACGAAGTCGCTCTTCAACCTGCTTTGCAAGACCTACAAGGTCAATTCTTGTTCTTCCGCAGGTCGGGCAAGAAACAAGGTACGGACAATCGGTTTTAAGACCAATTGCCTTCAAAATATCCTGTGCGGCATAAACCTCTTTCACAGGGTCATCGGTGAGGCTTACACGGATAGTGTCGCCTATTCCGTGAGTAAGAAGTGAGCCGATGCCAACAGCTGATTTGATGATGCCCATACGCTCTGTGCCCGCC
>OIYY01001459.1_pt1 | contig 12286 bp, 12 predicted proteins | sample 1588341 | NCBI WGS metagenome assembly OIYY01 (sample SAMN03283287) | human gut metagenome | biome: human-associated habitat; material: feces | host: Homo sapiens | place: Peru | collected 2012
ATGTATGGACAGTAGCTAAGAACACTTGGGAGAAGGGTCTTACCTACGCTTATCGTGACCGTCGTAACAAGAAGCGTAACTTCCGCGCATTGTGGATTCAGCGTATCAACGCTGCTGCGCGTCTTGAGAACATGAGCTATAGCCAGTTGATGGGTGCTCTGCACAAGGCAGGTATCGAGATTAACCGTAAGGTTCTCGCTGACCTCGCTGTAAACAACCCTGAGGCTTTCAAGGCTATCGTTGCAAAGGTGAAGTAAATCCGACGCTAGGCTCTTTTCTTCCGTGATTTTTTCTCGTAAGAAAGTGTTTAGCCTCTAGATTAAAGAAAACTGAAGATTGCATTGGTTGGAAGTATTTCCGCTGATGCAATCTTTTTTTGTGCCATAAAAATCCAGAAGTTCTCGCTTGTAAGACAGTCTAAAGCGCTACCATATTAGACTTGAATAGGCAAGATAATACGACTGAGCAAGCGAAATGAGACTACTGAGCAAGCTAAACGAGATTACTGTATAAGCGAATTAAGCCGTTTAGCTAGGTTCAAAGATATAGATTATGAGGTGAAAGGAGATTGGTTCTAAGGTATAAGAAGACTGCTTCTAGAAGATTCCCACTAGGCTCGGCAGAGCTGCTGAGCCTAGTCAGCAGCTCTGCCGACTGCAGTCAGCAGGTCTGCCGAGCCTAGTGACAACACCTTTTAGTTGTACAACTTTACACCTTTTAGTTGTACAACTTTACACCTTTTAGTTGTACGACTTTACACCTTTTAGTTGTACGACTTTACACCTTTTAGTTGTACGACTATACACCTTTTAGTTGTACGACTATACACTCTTATGTTGTACGACTATATCCCTTTAAGTTGTTCGACTATACATCCTTTAGTTGTACAACCATAAACCGATTAATTAAACAAGGGTGTGTCATGTTCCATTATCATGGACTTATGACACACCCTCTGCTTGATGTTTTATAGTTTTTCCTCTTTACTTGGTCAGCTCAATGCCTGCCTCAAGCTTTGTTGTTGCGTTCAGGATCCCTGGAAGCTGTGTGGCGATGCCTTTTATATTCTCAAACTGAGTCTTTTCCTCCTCATCCATGTCGGCTGTAGGAATCTTGTCGAGTGTGCCTAACAACTGCATGATAATTGGCTGTACGAATTCCTTGTCAACATAGAAGAATGGCTTTGTCTTGGTTGCGTCCCATGAGATGTGTACAGGGATGTTAGGATATTGCTTCAGCATGCCTTCGATCATAGCCTTTTCCTGTGGGTCTTCGATGCCTTCGGTCACCTTGCTGATGTTCAGGCTCACATTGATGAGATTGTCGTTGACTACAGCGTATGATGCATAGTCTTCTGCAGTCTTCCATCCGTTAGACTCTGTGCTTGAGGTGCTTTTTGTTTCCTTGTAGAGGGCGATGATCTTGCCGTCCTTGGTGAAGGTTACGCTCTTCAATACTGTAGGAAGTTTTGCGTTGCCAAGCATGCTTACCATAGCCAAGGCATTGCTTACTGGGTAATCCTCACCGCTGCCCATAAAATTCTTGAATACGCCCTTCTCTTCGTCGCCTTCCCAGTTAATCTTGATGGAACCTGTCATTTCATAGGTCGTAGGGTCCATTTTACTCTCCTCTACGTTCCATGTTCCCTCAATCGCCTCAAGGCGCTTTGCCTTTGGTTCGTCGTTGTCGTCGCTACAAGATGTGAATGCACCAAGGGTACAAACCATGGCCATTAAATAAATAAACTTTTTCATTTTTCTTCTATTTTTTGTGTATTAATAAATAATTATTGTATTGTTTCTATTTATTTATTTATATAATAATGTACGCGTACATTATATTATATATTACTTCAGCTGATACGTGATACCTACACTGCCGTAGATAGGATACATCGTCTGCTCGATGGTCTCGAAATCTTTCTTAAAGATACCATTTAAGCCCCAGCTCAGATCAGCACAGAGGCCCCAACGGTTGTTCAAGCGCCAGTCAATTCCGAAATCTACGCCCACCTGCCAGTTGCGCATGTCATCGCTGAAATCGTAATCACCACGTTCGCCTTCATCATGACCCAACTTTACTTTTTGTCCGGTAGGATCGCCCTTAGGATGACCTTCCTCCTGGCGGCGCAGGTAACCATCGTATGCCCAGCCCTCAAACTTCTTTGATGTTACATAGCTAACATACGGACCCAACTTGAAACGGAGGTTGTCGCAAATATCGTATGTTGCCTGCAATGGTACTGTGATGAGACTCATGTCTACCTTCGTAACCACGTTGCCTGTAAATATACCTTTCAGCTCTTCGCCTCCACGAACTATTCTCATATAATAGTTTTTTACGCCTGCATCAATCTTCATGCCCTTGTTTTCAAAGTGCAGACCTCCAACGAATCCCCATTTGCCTGAAAGTGGGTGATAAGCATCGATACCCAGACTGAAGTTAGGTTGCAGGGTATAGCTGTGTAGTGTACGGATGGTGGCTGGAAGACCGATAGGGGCTGTGCCTCCAATATTATACGCCACGCGAGCCTGATACTGGTAGCCGTGAAGATATTTGTTCCACGAGGTGCGCTTGCTTTCTTCTACCTGCTTGTGCTCCTCAGTCTTCTGATTTTCATTTTCTTCTGCCCATGTAGCAGTGCCCCATGTCAGCAGGAGAGCTAATATTGTTATCTTCTTCATTATATAGTTTCCTCCTTAGCTTATTTGCAAATCAACTTGAAACTGTCTATCCAAAGGGTACTGCCTACGGCACCCAGGAAGTTAGCTCCATCGGAACTGGATGAACTGACTATAGTGAGACTGTAGCCACCATTCTTCAACTTGATTGGGTCAATGGTTTTCTTATACTCGAAATCTACGCTGAAGTGATGCCATTCACGCGTGTTTCCAATGGCAACTTTTCCGTTGTCATCATGGGTTTCACCTACCAGGGCAAGTGCTACTATCTGTTTGCTGGTCTGTACATTATCTCCGTAGAGCAATACGGCATTTCCCTTTTCATCGATGTTCTCATAGAGTACAGCATAGATGGTTCCGTAGTCATGGCGGTCAAGTTCTTTCATATTCTTGTCGGTGAATTTTTCGCCAGCCTGATATTTATACCATCCTTCTAACTTAGCAGGCTTGGCATCGAAACTGAATGGATGACCGAACTTTGTTGCCTTCATTGCATCGAAAAGGGCATCGGTAGCATCAAACTGTCCGATAAAGAGGTTGCCGGCAGCGATAGGTTTTTTCACTGCATCGGCAAGCCCACTTGTGCGTCGGGTTGTGAGTTTCACGCCCTTTCCCTTGTGCCCGTCTTCTATCTTCACGGTAGGATATTCCTCGGGTTTAGCTGATGGGTTGCTGATATTGAATCCAGAGTTTCCTGTTGCCCAGATGTCGAGTTTATTGCCGTTCCAGTTCTCTTGCCAGTTGTAGTATCCTTTGCTGAGGTATGCGTTTTCAAATTCGAATTCTATCTCGTTTGGCATGGTGGTCTGACCCTTCTTAATGCTCACCTGATAGGTGCGGGTCCACTGCTTGTCTTCCGATGTAACCACGTATGTAACAGGACCTTTGGAGAAATCGTGCACACTTCCGCTTTCCGGCTGGATGGTGGCTCCCGGGGTGAGCCGGAACATCGGTGCCTGCTTCTTGAGACTGGCGAATGGCTTCATGGTGAATTCTATCTTGTCCTGGTCGCTCTGCACGTTGACGAGCGTATCCGATGCGTTTGTGAACCACAGCTTCATCCAGCTTCCTGGGTGGATGTATGCCTGCTCGATGTCGCATTCGGCATTGAGGGGTTCATCCTTGAAGCATGAACTGAGTGATAGGGCGCAAACCGTCGATAAAGATAGCGTTATAAATTTTCTAAAACCCATTGTCTTCATATCTTTTCCTTTATTATATAAGAGCGTTATCTTTTTGGGGATAGCCGCTGATGATTCAATTTTCTGGTTGCAAAGTTACGCAGAAAACTTGAAAGCACCAAACATTTTCCACTTTATTTGCATATTATTTATGTTTCTGATTATTTGTTAGATGGGGTAGGAAAAAAAGAAGACTGGGCATCCCTTTTGGAATGCTCAGTCTTGATATTAGAAATTTACATTGTCGCCTCCGCCGCCTTCGCCGTCTCCGGTGTTATCCTTTCCGGTGTCTCCTGATGGGGTGTTGCCGCCGCTTGGGTTGTCCTTGTCGGTGCCGCCGGATGTATCACCGGTATTGTCCTTATCAGTTCCGCCTGAAGTTCCACCGTCATTTTCCTTGTCTTCGATGCCGTTGTACTCGGTCATCTCCTCCATCTTGATGCCACTGAGCATCGGCTTTACTCGCTTGCCCTGGTCCATGACAGAGTAAGGTGAGTAGATGATGTACATAGCCTTGATGTTGGCTGAGGTGAACTTCTTGGCGCTTACGGCTGGGGAAGTTCTGATGCCGAGCTTGAAGCTTCCGAATTCGTCGAGCACCACCTTGTTGCCGTCGGCGATGTTGGCTGAGATCTCTGTCATCAGGGCGTTGATCACGGCCAGGATGTCTGGCTCGGTGACGGTGCATCGCTCGGTGATTTTCTTGGCGATGGCTGAGGTGTGCACCACTCTGTTCACTACTGCTCTACCGTAGATCATTCCCCTGGTAGGGGAGTTCTTGCGGTTGTTTTTCACTTTTCTGAATTTTGCCATACTCATTTAGATTTAAAGGGTTAAACAATCATTTTTCTTTCTTCATCGTTTTTTTGTCACGCAGATTTCGCAGATGACGCAGATTTCTCTGCGTTAGCTACTCATGCACGAGGTTACCCCCAGAGTGGTGGCAATCGCCGTGAGAATAGAAATCGCAATCTGGATAACGGTTTTCCATGTGTCTTTCTTCATTTTTGTATCTCCTTTCTGTTTATTTTAATGTTATTAGAAAAAATTACATCTCATTTTATCAGGTTATTAGAAAATTTTACATCAATACCTGCTGACGGTTCTTCCGCCGCATGGTGTAGCTTACGTGCAGCCAGCGGTGCTTGCCGGGAGAGGCGCCGCGAGGCTCCAGGATCAGCTGGTCGAAGGTGCAGCTCGATTCTATGAATTTTCTGTACTTCGCCAGAATCTCCTCGTTCGGGATGAAGATGTCGGCAGCCTCGCCCAGGGTATGCTGACTGCCCGGTACGCCATGCACGGCGAGGTTGAGCTGCGGACAGCGATACCCGCTCGTGATGGTGATGATGCCGCAATGCAGGCGAAGTGGTTCCAGCACCTGCTCGCACAGCATCATCAGACGGATGATGACCATGGAGCTTTGTGGAGTGTTGTCGATGCCATACTTGATGGCGGTGCCCGAGCGGAGAAACTCTCCGAGGGCGAAGTGAGTGGAGAGGAGCATCTGCTGCATCCTCTCCAGTTCTAACATTGTGTGTGTTTCCATAAGCATTATTGATTGGTTTACGATGCAAAGATACGAAATTTTTTCGGGTTTGTCAAGGGTTTGGGGGTTACTGCGAGGGTTACATTGAGGGTTACCGCATTTCGGAATACAATAGAGCCTCTTTTGGGTCAGAAATGAGCCTAACGTAACGTTTGTTTTAGGCTCATTTCATCGCCAAAAGAGGCTCTATTGCAGGGTAAAAGAGGCTCTGTTGCATGGTAAAAGAGGCTCTATTCCAGACCAATAGAGGCTCTTTTCAGCTTTCTCCTCCTTCCATGATCAGCAGCTCGATGATTCGGCAGGGAGGATTCTTCTGCAGCTGCTCCATGTAGAATCTCGTGATGCTGTCGGGGTAGATGCTGTTGCGCTGCTCCATGCCCCTGAGCTTGCTCAGCGCCTTATCCGGATGATTGGGTGGGGGAATGCAGCTCTTCTGGAAGAACTGGCGGTAGAGCTTCTGCAGGGGGACGGGGCGCAGGAGATCGTCGTGCCACTCATCGCCCACGTCCTCCTCGCCGCTGCTCCTCACCATCACATAGTCGCTCACATCATGTACGAACTCGATGATCCATCTCTTGGGACATCGCCACTCCCGGATGCCCGATTCCTGATCCAGCATCCACTTATAGTCGTCGAGCATCTGCTCGTGGGCACGGGCTCTCAGCTCGTTGTACTCTTCTCTTGTCATAGGCGTATCGTTTTTTGAAATTCACTATCTCCAGGGTTCATCGTCCTTCGCCAGCACCTTGCCCTGCATCGCCTCGGCTATGCAGTCGTTTTCCGATTCCCTTTCGTCGTATCTGCCGCAGGGCTGGCGTACGTAGTACACCTTTCCGGGATGACAGAACTCCTGGTCTCTCACCTTCAGCATCTCTACGATGGTAAACATCTTTCCCTCCTCGGGCTTCGAGATTCGGTTTACGGTGAGCAGGAAGTCGGCGAGGTTCGCCCACTGGGCACTGCCCGCTACGGAGTAGATATCCAGCGGCGGAAATGCCTCGTGACCGTCCTTGTACTGTATTCTCGGGTGAGCCACCACCACCGTCCAGATGTGGCGCGTACGGCTCCATGCCTGCAGCTTTGTCAGCATCAGTCTCACCTTCTCCGTCTCCGTGGCACGGCTGCCGCCCTCGGTCATGTTGATGAATACATACGGGTCTATCACCAGATAATCTATCTTCTGCTTCTTGCGGTTCATCATCGCCTCCATCATTCCGATGATGTAGTTGCTGTCGGGCAGACGGGTCTTCGTGTCGAAATCCACCATGTGCTCCGACAGGAAATCCAGCACCCTGCGGTTCTCCTGCCTTGCCTCTTCGGGCGATTCTGTGCCGTCCATATCCTCCGTGTTCCTCACCCCCAGGGCTATGCGGGCAATCTCCCTCACGTGCTTGCCCTTGATAGGTTTCTCGAACGAGAAGAACGCCACGCGCTTCTGGTTGTGGTACATCAGATGCGCCATCAGGCAGTTGAGGAAATCCGTCTTTCCCGAGTTCGGGCGACCGGTGAGGATGATGAGTCCGCCCTCGGAAGTGGGGTGGAAGATGCCGTCGGTGAGTCCGCCCATCCCCACCTCGTAGCCACGGTCGTAGTTGCCCATCATGATGTCGAGGATGTCCTCCTTGTGCTCGGAGAGGTCGTAGATGTCGGCGTCGCTGATGCCCTGTGCCTCGGCTATGATTCGCTGCACCTCGCGGCTTCCGAAGGCATCATATACCTCGCTGATGTCCTTCTTGCCCTGCGGCAGCGTGGTAACCTTGGCGCGGGTCTGGTATTGCTCTATCAGGAGTTTCACCAGTCGGCGGCCCGGGCGGTCGGTATCGCCGCAGATGATGATTTCGCCTGCCTGCTGAATCCACTCGTCGAAAGCCTCGTGACTCTCCTCGATGTTGGTGCTGGCACCGTTGGCGATGCTCAGCACGTAGGGGAATCCGCAGGTCATCAGCGTGAGCCGGTCCTTTTCGCCCTCGGTAATGATGAGCTGGCGGATGGGCTGTGCGTCGGGTCGGAGCAGGTTGATGCTGTCGATGCCGTAGGGAGCGCAGGGCTTGGTGGGTGAAACCTGGCAGAAGAGCTTGCTCCACTCGCCGGTGATGGGGTGCTGCTGCACGGAGCGGAACTTCACGTTGATGATCTTGCCGTCCAGGTAGTTGCAGTAGGCGATGGCAGGCACCATCTCCACGCCTTTCGGGTCCTCGCTTTTGGTGTCATCCGCATTCTGCTTCATCCATGCGCACATCACTCCTTCCTGGACGATGATGTCGGGCGAGAGCTTCATTGCCTGGATGTATCGCTGCACCATCGACTGGAGCGAGGCGAGTTCGCTGGCGGTAATCAGGGGACGGGACTTGGGATGGCGCGAGAGGAGGTTGGCGGGGTGGAAGTGGTCGATGAACTGCTGCTGCTCTTCCTGGGTCTTGAAGGGGTAGATGGGGTAGAGCCAGGATCGGGTTTCGGCATCTATCTCGCGGAAGTCGTCGGGCAGCATGGGCACGTAGTCTTTGGCCTTGTGTTCATCCTGCTGCTTTTTCTGGGCATTGGCGTAGTAGTTTCCGTTCACCTTACCGCTGCCCTTTCCGAGCAGTGATTTCATCTCCTCCAGGTATCCGCTCCAGTTGCACGACCAGCAGTGGGTCAATCCGTTATCTACCTTGATGAAGCAGTGACGCTTTCCGCATTTCGGGCAGGTCACTTGGATGTCGAGCTTTCCTCCAGCCATCAGCTTCATGGTTTTCTGGCTGATGTTCTTCAGGTGATTGAGGAGGGGCTTGAGGGATGGAGCATCATCAGCAGGGATGATGCCGCTCAGCATTTCCTTGTATCTCTCGAAGAGCAGCTTCTCTTCATCAGAGAGATTTTCCTTGATTTCATTGAAGTCGGTAGCATAGTAACGTGGCTTCTCATTTTTGTTTTGATTTTGTTGGTCTTCTTCCATGTTTTTAGGATTTTTATGTTGTTGTTGTATTGTTTGTTCAAGCTTTAATTGAATTACTTTGGAACAACCCAGGTGTGCGAGAATTTGTTCCAGGCAGCGTTGCCGGATGGTCTCGGCGCAGCATCCTGTGGTATTCGATGCTGCTCCTGGGTACCATCACTTCGTGGCGTATCATAGAATCTCTGCTTCGACGCCTTGTCCTGATACTCGAAATTCGAGATAGGTCGGTACTGCCGCATCATTTCTGCTGCATGCAGCTTGAGGTACTTGGTGGCATCATTCACGGCACGCATGATGTTCTTCTGCATGAAATCGTATTTGATGAGATTGGCGAGCCAGATGCTTTTGCCCAGGATACTCTGGATTTTCATCAATCGCTCGCTATGTGTCAGCAGATAGGGGTACAGATATTTGTTGAAGAAAATATTCGTAGCCATATTGCTGGGACAGGCATCCCCCGGATTCGTGAAGAGATCCGGATTCGCTTTCTGCGTGATATCATTCACTGGTTTCACCACCTTGGCATAAGCATCAGGATCGGTTCCGATGTAGTGGATAAGCTCCTTGGCAGCAGCTGCCACTTCCTTCTCGTGTTCGGGAGAATTTGCAAGATAACTTGGGCTAACATACTTGCTAATATTTTTCTTTTTATTATTTTTCTTTATAATATATATATTATTATTAATATAGCCCAAGTTATCTTGCAGATTTTCGTCGGAATTCTGCTCGTTAACCATATCTTTTTCATCGCAAACATGCCAGATGGGAGTGTAGAAGGCAAGAAGATTTTTGCCAGTGTGAGGCTCCTCTTTGTTCTTCCAGATGAATCCGAATCCTGCACATCTGAGCAGGAGTTCAACGAATTCCTGTCTGCTGCGGAATCTTAACCCCATTGCAATCTGCGAAAAACTGTTGCAGTCATAAAGTTTCTGCAGATTCATCCATGCTGGTTCGCCGAAGTAGAGCATCAGCATTTTGCGGATCTGCACGTCACTCAGCCCGCTGGTATGCCAGCTGGCAATGAGTCTTCGCTCCGTCTTGATATCGATGCTGGTGGTGAGCGGCTGGATGGTGTAGCAGGTGTCATTGCTGGTTGTGTTGTTTTTCATTTCAATTTACCATTTACGTTAGTGAATATGTTGAAGTAGAATACATTCAGTTCGTTAAGCTTATCCAGGCTCTTGATGGAGTGTGTCAGATGATAACCGAATGTTCCGAATGCTTGACGAAAAACCTCTCTCATATCGTCGATATTTTTTTTGCTCATGTTGGCAATCACCCCATGGAAGCCTCCTTTCTTTTTCATGCAGTCGACTTCAAAGTCTGGGTCTACGTTGAGGGGTGGTTCGAGGAGGAGGATGCACACGGCAATGCGCTCGATAGCTTCCGTTGACAGGCAGCAGTTGTCGGGTACGTTCAGGTATTTGTTGAATACCTTGTTGTGTATTCCACTTGTCTCGTGAAAGGCTGATTTCGTAACCTTGTATTTCTCTGTCAACATTCGGATGAATCGGCTGATGTTCAAGGTTTCAGTTCTACGGATGTCCCATCTTGTGGCGTAGCCAATGAGATTTTCGGCCTTCTCTGCATCATATTTAATGTAGATGGTAGCCTTGGTTCTTGGTTTGTTTCCTGTCTTCTTTTTCATTTCTTTTGTTTTATGCAAAGGCGACATTGCCTTACGCATTGCAAAAAAATGAAAATTCCGTGACATAGCCAAAGAGATGAATACTTCGTGACTATAGTAGATGAAGTGATAAAAATATTTTTTTGCCACTTAATACTGCGAGATTTAACAGAAATAATTTGGTGGTTTCGGATAAATGGCTAAAGAATTATAGACTGCCGTAATTTAAAACACGGCAGTTTTCATACAATGATAGGAACATAGTTAATAGATTTCTGAGCCCCTGGTGCGTGACGCATCGGGGGCTTTATCGTCTCCAAACGTTAAAAACGAGTTAAACATAAAAGAAAATTTATGTTTTGCCTGGTTATTAAAAGAATTTTATGTATCTTTGCTTCGTGAATAGATAACTAGATGTTTGACAATTAAAAATTCAACAGATGAGTGAAGAAGAGCTAGAAAAGCAGATTAGAATGAAGAAGAAGCTGCTAAGTGATTACATCAGGCTGAGAGAGGCTTATTACATTGATGACGAAACATATTGGAAGTTTACAGACAGCGTTTTAGACCAGCTTTCAGTTCTGATTAAGAAAAGAAAAAAGAATTAAAAAAATCCCCTCCTTCAGAAGGGATTTAAAAAATATAAGATTATGAATAATAACATAGATTTACTTAGGGAATACGCTTCTCTTGCAGGCAAGGAAGACGAAATGAGCGAAGCTCGAAAAACTGAGATTTTAAACTACATCAAATTAAATGCTGATGATAGTGATAGAGAGGAGGCGAAGGTTTTTCTCAACCAAAAGATCGAACAGCTTCAGAGCGAAGTCCTGACTTTGCGTGAGCAGCTTACAAAGGAAGATTACAAGTTGCTGCCACTTCGATACATCGCACAGGAATACTTCGGAAAAAGCGCAGCATGGCTCTCTCAGCGTCTCAATGGCTCAGAGGTTCGCGGTCATGTTTACACGCTCAATTCCGAGCAGAAAGATATTTTCAACCGTGCTGTCCAGGAGATTGGACAACGCATTAGCTCTTTGCAGTTAGTATAGAGTTATCTATTCACACAACTCTGGAGGGTGTGTCATAAGTCTAGATAATGGCAGCCGAGGACGGGCTGAAAGCCCAAATGCTCCTAGCCCAGGGCGTATTGGGTAATTTCACAACCGTACAGGTCGCAATTCTTCCCTCTGCCATCCACATTCCCCACCCACACAAAAAAAGGGGACTGAAATCTCAGAAATGAAATTTCAGTCCCCTTAAAATTTTTATTTAGCTAATGAATAGCAAATGCTTTATCTGCAGGAGATTAAGCCTTGCCCTCCATCTGAGCCTTCAACTTAGCAAGAGCATCGATGTCGCCAAGTGAAGTACCAGCAGCTACGTTGTTGATAGCTGGAGTCTCGTTCTTGCGACCACCGTTACCACCACGCTTGTGAGCTGGCTTAGCGATTGGCTCGTCCTTGCCCTCCTCGAATGTACGAGAGTGAGAGAGGATGATACGCTTTGTCTCCTTAACGAACTCGATTACCTTGAAGTCGAGCTCCTCGCCCTTCTTAGCCATTGAGCCGTCCTCCTTGGTGAGGTGCTTTGGAGTAGCGAAGCCTTCGCCACCCTCTGCGAGAGCAACTACAGCACCCTTATCCATCATCTCAACGATGGTACCCTTGTGTACAGAACCTGGAGTGTAGATTGTCTCATACTCATCCCATGGGTTCTTCTCCAACTGCTTGTGACCGAGGCTCAAGCGGCGGTTCTCCTTGTCAATCTCGAGAACTACTACGTCGATAGTAGCACCTACAGATGTGAACTCAGATGGGTGCTTAATCTTCTTAGTCCAAGAGAGGTCAGAGATGTGGATCAAGCCATCAACACCCTCCTCGAGCTCTACGAAGATACCGAAGTTAGTGAAGTTGCGAACCTTAGCAACGTGCTTGCTGCCGATAGGGAACTTAGTCTCGATGCACTCCCATGGATCAGCCTTGAGCTGCTTGATACCGAGGCTCATCTTACGCTCAGCGCGGTCGAGAGTCAAGATAACAGCCTCTACCTCGTCGCCAACCTTCATGAAGTCGTTAGCTGAACGGAGGTGCTGGCTCCAAGACATCTCAGATACGTGGATCAAGCCCTCTACACCTGGAGCAATCTCAACGAATGCACCGTAGTCAGCCATAACCACTACCTTACCCTTCACGTGATCACCTACCTTGAGGTTTGGATCAAGTGCATCCCATGGATGTGGAGTGAGCTGCTTCAAACCGAGAGCGATACGCTTCTTCTCCTCATCGAAGTCGAGGATAACAACGTTGATCTTCT
>OIYY01001462.1_pt1 | contig 12263 bp, 8 predicted proteins | sample 1588341 | NCBI WGS metagenome assembly OIYY01 (sample SAMN03283287) | human gut metagenome | biome: human-associated habitat; material: feces | host: Homo sapiens | place: Peru | collected 2012
ACCATCTTCTAAAAAAAGGCGGCGAAGCCGCCACCTGAACCCTGAACCTTGAACCTTGAACCAAATGAAAGCAAAGAAAAAAGGGGCTGTGAAGAAATGAATCCTCATTTTTTCACAGCCCCTTTTTGATAGGTCAGCAAATCAGAAGATCCGTTATGAGCACGGTTATTATGTTTCTACTTGCAAATATAATAAAGTCGGGCGATCTCCTGTAGTGAAATAATACTTTTACAAATTTGAATCATTCATTCAATAATTCAAATTTGTAAAATCGTCAATGAAATAGTACATTATACTTAGTGAAACGCTTTTTGTTTCAAACATTCTGTTAATTATCTGGGAGGAATCTAGGATGACAGGGAAAAGAAAATTGGTTATGGCTTTGACGGCTGTATTGGCATTGACTGGGGGGATCAGTGGACAAGCCGCATTCAGCAATACATTGGACGAAGTCATTGTCACTGCAGAGAAAGATCAAGTGGAAGCGAAAGTATTGCCTGGTGGTTTCGAAAGAGAAGAAACCTCTTTCGGATTGACAGGGGAGCAGGACATTATGACAGTGCCCTATACGGCCCAGAGCATTTCAGCGAAATCCATCGAAATGATGGCTGCTCCTACAGGACAAATCGGACAGGTGCTCACCAACGTCCCCTCCATTCGCACCGGGACTTCGCTGATTAAGACCGATTTTTCCATGCGTGGCATGCTCGCGAATGGTTCTGCCATGTATTTGAATGATATTCCTAGTTTCTACACCATGTGCATTGGGCCAGTTACAAACACCATTGAACGGGCAGATGTATTGGTAGGACCTGCAGCGACGCTCTCTGGTTCTGTGCAATCTTATAATGGACCGGATGGTGGACAGCCTGGGTCTGTGTACCTCTACACCAAACGGGCCGGTGAAACAGATTTCAATCGTGTGACCCTGTCTAACAGTGGCTATGGTGACTGGGGGGAACAGTTTGATATCAGTCGTACGAAACTGGGAAGTGATGGATCTTGGGGTGTCCGTGTATATGGCATGCATGATAAAGGCGGGATGTCTATTTCCGGAGCCAGAAGAGAGAAGAACAATATCTCTGTAGATGTGTCTCATGAAACAGAAAAAAGCAAAACCAATTTCTATGCAGGCTATGTGGATGAACGATTGACTGGTACAGAACGGCGCTTCGCGATTCTCCGCAATTCTCGCTGGCTGCCCAAGGCTCCCGATGCCAGCAAGAGTTATGATGATCCCAATGCCATGTACAGTGACTGGTATGGCTGGCAGACGACCCTAAACCACGAGCAGAAAATCAATGACAACTTGAGCTGGTTCCTCAATGCAGGAATGAATGATATGACCAATCGACGTATGATTTATAACACCCAAATTACGATTGATGATATGGGATATATTCATGATGCACAGATCTGGTCTCAGTATTTCCTCTTGAAAAATAAATATGCGCAGGCTGGCTTGAAATGGAAGGTCCATACGGGTGCTGTAGAACATAACCTGGTATTCTCTGTGGATCGTTCGCATCGTATTATGTATAACCACAATACCCATATCGATAATCCCGGTGAACATGTATCCGGGAATATTTACACCGGTATTCGTTTTGATCCATCCATTTATGGCTTTGATAATGCGTATTCTCTGGGCAAAATGTTCATGTACCAGGAAATGGATACCAGCTTGAATTTCATGGATACCATGAAAACCGGGAAATGGTCCATTTTAGCAGCTGGCACTCGTCGTCATGGGAATTACAGAGGCAAGAAAGCGGGTAATAACATCAAAGACAACCAGTTCTCTCCGACTTTCGGTGTTTCTTATCAGCCAAATGAAAATCTATCTTTCTATGGCGCCTATGCAAAATCTACGACAAGAGGCGTACCGGTTTTCCAACCAAAGTATCAGAATAATGGCGAAATCCTGGATGCGGTGAAAGTGACACAGAAGGAAGTCGGCGTGAAATATAAGTGGGATAAAATGTATGCCGCAATTTCCTATTTTGATACCACACAGCCGCAGTATCTGGATGTGAACAAGCAGGGTTTTAAGAAACCATTCTATTTGCTGGATGGCAAGAATCATTACAAAGGCATCGACTTCAACATGACAGGACAAATCGCTAAAAAATGGAATGTTTTTGGGGGCTTTGAATATCTGAATGCTAAAGTAGAAGGTGGTACCTATGATGGCTGCCATACGGATAGTTCTGCGAAATGGAGTGCTGTATTGGGAATGGAATATATGCCAAATGCAGACTGGAGCATTTCGGGTCGCATGAACTATGTGGGGAGAGGCATCATTAATAGAACCAATAAAACCGAATTGGAAGTACCGTCATCTACCGTAGTGGATCTCTTTGCAAAATACAAAACCAGCTGGGGGGATGTGCCTGTGACTTTGTCTGCTGGCTGTTACAATGTATTCAACCGCAGCTATTGGGCACTTCAGCCAGGTCAGGGCAATAAACTTCTTCTTTCCTCGCCAAGATCTTTCATCTTGTCCGCTTCCTTTGATTTCTAAATCAGATTCGGCTATTCAATCAGTGTTTCCTTAAGCAGCAGATGTGAGTCCATTTTTGTGCGCTAATATGGGATACATGCTAGGAATCATGTATCATTCATGAATGAGAAACCGGGTCATATCCACATAGAAAAAACTCCATGCGAAGGCATGGAGTTTTTTCTATGTGGATATGTGTGAGCGGGCAGTCCCATGGGCAGGCCGAAAGGAGGATACGAATAAGTCAGAGATCAGATATCAGACGTTAGCCATCTGACATTTGACATCAAATCAACTTCGGTGCTGCGGCGAGTCTTCTTTCTGCTTCACTCACGAGTTCTTCTACGATTTCCTGCACAGGCTGTACTTTCGTGAGGTGGGTGAGGGACATGCCGGCTAAGACGAAGCCGTTCTCTGTGTCACCGTCGATGACGGCTTTGCGGTTCGTTCCAGCGGCGAGGGCGGTGAGCTCGGACTGTGCTGCACCGCTGTATTCGAGCTTCAGGTATTTTTCAGAAAATGGATTTCTAAGGCCGCGGACGGTATCTCGGGTAGTGAAGCCTGTCACGACGGAGTCGGTGTCGGCAGCGTCGATGATGGCTTGTTTCGCATTCGGGTGGAGGCGGCATTCTTCGGAGAGGAGGAAACGGGTGCCCATCTGTACGCCGGAGGCACCCATGATGAGAGTCGCAGCGATGGCACGTCCGTCTACGATGCCGCCGGCTGCGACGACCGGGATCTCGATCTCGGGGAGGACGTTTTCGAGAAGAGCCATGAGGGTGATCTTGCCGTCATGGCCGCCGGCTTCCATGCCTTCGACGACGAGGGCATCGGCGCCTGCGTCCTGTACGCGATGGGCGAGCTTTACATTCGGTACGACGGGGATGCATTTTACACCGGCATGATGGAACGGGTCGAAGTAGGGGACAGGGTTCCCGGCGCCAATGGTGACGAAGGGGACTTTCTCATCGCAGATGAGCTGCGCGACATCATCTTTGTTCGGCATCTGCAGCATGAGGTTCACGCCGAAGCATTTGCCCGGGCCTAAGATGTCCTTCGCCTGACGGATGTGGTCACGGATCTCATCGACAGAGAAGCCGCCGCTTCCGATGACGCCGGCGCACCCGGCATGATTCATGGCAGCAGCGAGGAGACCGTCAGAAATGTAGGCCATGCCGCCCTGAATGATCGGATAGTCGATACCTAAGAGTTTTGTGATTTTTGTATTCCAGGACATAGAGGGTACTCCTTTCGGGAAAAGTGAGAAGTGAAGGTAACGGCTGCTCCCTGATCGGCACAGAGGGGCTCTTGCCATATTGAAAGACAAGAGTAAGACCTCATAACGATTGAAAGAACCGATGATCGGGAGGAGGAACATATTTATCTATTTCATTCTGTCTATGCATATTATAGCCGTTTCTTTCTAACAATGGAATGTAGAAACGGTAAATTCTTTCAAAAAAGTCATCGAAATAGAAAGGTCAATGCGTTTTTGGAAAGAAAGGATGAAAATCAGGATGAACGGGTTTGGAAAGATTGATGATTCCTTGGGAATGGGATCGTGCGATGCACTGGTCGCAGCCTTCGCTGACGGGGACGAGTACAGCGGAAGAAAGCGACAGGCACATGCTCCGACCCATCACGCCTTATGGCGGCGCGATCAACGAAAGCCGATGGGGTGAGGTCCGCAGCTTCTCACCCTGACAAGGTGCCTGCGGGCATTTTCAAATTTATTTGACACTCTTTTTACTTAAAAGAGTATACTTAAATAGAAATCTTGCAAGAGATATTGTAGTATTAAAGCCGGCGTGATATACTGTAGTCGTAATGTTTCGCCCGATTTCTTCTGTATGGAGCAAGGGAAATGGAAGCGGGCGGGAGGTTTTTGTATCGGTTTTACAGTGCGGGCGGTTCGAAAGAAGATATCCCATCGAGCCCGCATGTTTTAGGCTGTCGGTGAAGAGGTTTCTCTGCGCGGCGCCTCAGAAGAGCTGCTTCAAAAGCAGGTTCAGTTACAGGAGGGTATATAAGATGACAAAGATCGGTATCAATGGTTTTGGCAGAATTGGCAGACTGGTATTCCGCGGACTTCTGGATAGAGATGATCTGGAAGTGGTCGCTATCAATAACCCGAGCGGCGTGGAAACTGCAGAGTATCTTCTGAAATATGATACTGTCCATGGCCGACTTGGCAAGGACGTCAAGATCGATGGCGATGATCTCATCATTGATGGCAAGAGAGTCCATGTCTTCTCTGACCGCGATCCGGAACATCTGGACTGGAGCAAGTACGGCGTCGAGATCGTCGTCGAATCTACCGGCAAGCTGAAAGATAAAGAAAGTGCCGGCAAGCACATCAAAGGCACTGTGAAGAAGGTCATCATCACTGCGCCGGGCAAGGATGATGATGCGACCATCGTGATGGGCGTCAATGAAAACACCTACGATCCGGAAACGGACAATATCATTTCCAATGCCTCCTGCACCACGAACTGCCTCGCTCCGGTGGTCAAAGTGCTGAATGAAAAATTCCACATGGTCCGCGGTCTGATGACCACGGTTCATTCCTACACGAATGACCAGGCGATCCTGGAAAAGGCACACAAGAAGGATGCCAGACGCGGCAGAGCGGCAGCGGAAAATATCATCCCGACTTCCACGGGTGCAGCCAAAGCCATCGGCATCGTCATTCCGGAACTCAAGGGCAAGCTGAATGGCCTCGCGATCCGCGTACCGACCCCGGATGTATCCCTGGTCGACCTCGTCGCTGAGATCGAAAAGTCGGCTACGAAGGAAGAAATCAATGCAGCACTCAAAGCGGCGGCAGAAGGTGAATTGAAGGGTATCCTTGCCTACACCGATGAACCGCTCGTTTCTTCCGATTTCAAGACCACCGATGTCAGCTCCACCGTTGACAGCCTGCTCACCATGGTCATGGAAGGAAATCTGGTCAAAGTCATTGCCTGGTATGATAACGAATGGGGCTACTCCATGAGAATCATCGACCTCGTTAAATTCGTCGCATCGAAAGGACTGTAAGAATGAATAAGCAGACCATTTATGATTTGAAACCGGAGGGCAAGACCATCTATATCCGCGTGGACTACAATGTGCCGCATGACAAGGAAGGCCATATCACCGATGACCGCCGCATCGTGGCGACCCTGCCGACGCTGCGCTGGCTTCTTGACCATGGCGCTGCCCTCGTCATTGCGAGCCATATGGGCCGTCCGAAGGGCGAAGTGAAGCCGGACCTGTCTCTTGCGCCGGTCGCTAAGCGCCTTTCCGAACTGCTGCACATGAATGTGAAATTCGCCTCTGACTGCATCGGCGAAGAAGCAAAGGAGAAGAAAGCGGCTCTCGCACCGGGCGAAGTCCTTCTCCTTGAAAATCTTCGTTTTCATAAAGAAGAAGAAAAGAATGATCCGGCCTTTGCAAAAGCTCTGGTCGAAGGCTGCGACCTGGCGGTCAATGATGCATTCGGTGTATCGCATAGAAGTCATGCATCCATTGCCGGTGTCGGCAAACTGATGCCGATGGTATCCGGACTGCTTCTCAAGAAGGAGATCGATTTCCTTGACGGCGTTATCGAAAAGCCGGAGCGTCCGTTCGCTGCCATCATCGGCGGCGCGAAGATCAGCGACAAGATCCAGGTCATCGCGAATCTGATGGAAAAAGCCGATGTCATCCTGATCGGCGGCGGCATGGCGAATACCTTCGTTGCAGCGGAAGGCTACGACATGGGCAAATCCCTGCAGGACAAGGATCGTTTCGATCTCGCCAGAAACCTCATGAAGAAGGCCCATGATATGGGCAGCGAGATCATGCTGCCGGTCGACTTCATGGCAGGCGATGCCTTCGCGGAAGATGCGAATACCAAGGTCCTCTCCAAAGAAGAATTCCAGGACCCATGGATGGCGCTCGATATCGGGCCGAAGACCATCGAACTCTATGTGGAAACTTTGAAAAAGATGAAGACTGTCGTATGGAATGGGCCGATGGGCGTCTTTGAAATGAAACCATTCTCGAAAGGCACCTTCACCATCGCAAGAGCGATGGCTGATCTCGATGCGACCACCGTCATCGGCGGCGGTGAATCAGCCTCTGTCGTCGATGAGCTTGGGCTCGGAGACAAATTCTCCCACGTCTCTACCGGCGGCGGTGCTTCACTGGAAATGCTCGAAGGCATGGTCCTTCCGGGCGTAGCTATCCTGGCGGATAAGGAGTGATCCCCGTGAGACAGATCCTTATCGCAGGAAACTGGAAAATGAACTGCACGGTCGAAGAGGCGGAGGCCTTCTTCAAGCATTTCAAACTGCAGAAGAAAGAGGGCGTGGAAATGCTCATCTGCCCGCCGTTCACTGACCTGCCGCTGACGAATTTCTTCCTCGCCCGCACCTCGGTTCATTGGGGCGCGCAGAATGTCTACCCGGAAGAAAAGGGCGCATTCACCGGAGAGATATCTCCGGTCATGCTGAAAGGCCTCGGCTGCAGCTATGTCATCTGCGGTCATTCGGAGCGCCGTGAGATCCTGGGCGAGAGCGATGAATTCATCGCGCGCAAGGTGAAGGCCGTCAAGGAACATGGCATGACACCGATCCTTTGCGTCGGCGAAACAGCAGAAGAGCGAAAGAATGGTCAGACCGAGGAGCGCATCGCTTCGGAGATCCGCAGTGCACTTTGGGGCATCGATAAGAAGGATGTGGGCTCTTTTGTCATCGCCTATGAGCCTATCTGGGCTATCGGCAGCGGAGCGGCTGCGACAGCCGAAGATGCTGAGGCGGTCTGTGCCTTCATCCGTGAGACGGTGAAGGACATCGCAGGCAAGAAAGCCGCCTCCGATATCCGCATCCTCTACGGTGGTTCCGTCAAGAATGAAAATATCGCTGATTTCCTCAAAGAAAAAGACATCGACGGAGCTCTCATCGGCGGCGCAAGCCTCAAACCCGAGGATTTCCTCAGTATTTATGAAAAGGCTGGAAAATAAGAGAAATAGGGGAAACGGGTCCTGATGGTTCTAAAGGGATTCGCTCTCATTTATACTTATGAGATTTCCGGTTTCATGAACTATACATCAAATACAAAAACCAAAGGAGTAAGAACAATGGCAGCAATTACTGATCTGCACGCAAGAGAAATTTTGGATTCCCGTGGAAACCCGACTGTCGAAGTCGATATGCAGCTCGAAGACGGCACCTTCTCCAGAGCCGCTGTACCGTCCGGCGCATCCACCGGCATGTTCGAAGCCACTGAGCTCCGTGACGGCGACAAGGACCGTTATGACGGCAAAGGCGTGCTGCAGGCTGTGAACAACGTCAATGGCGAAATCGCTGATGCGGTCCTTGGCTGGGATGCCAGCGACCAGAGAGGCCTTGACCACATCCTGATCAACCTCGACGGCACCGAAAATAAGAGCCGTCTTGGCGCAAATGCCATTCTCGGCGTCTCCCTCGCTGCCGCTCATGCAGCAGCCCAGTCTGCCGGCCTTCCGCTGTACCAGTACCTCGGCGGCGTGAACGCACACAACCTGCCGGTACCAATGATGAACATCATGAATGGCGGCGCACATGCAGACAACAACGTCGATATCCAGGAAAGCATGATCATGCCGGTCGGCGCACCGAATTTCAGAGAAGCTCTCCGCATGTGTGCGGAAGTCTACCATGCCCTGAAAAATGTACTGAAAGCCAAGGGTCTTTCCACCGCGATTGGTGATGAGGGCGGCTTTGCACCGGACCTCCCGTCCAATGAAGCTGCGATGGAAGTCATTTGCGAAGCCATCGAAAAAGCTGGCTACACCGCTGGCAAGGACATCGTCCTTTCCACCGATGTCGCAGCTTCCGAACTTTTAGGCGATGACGGCCTTTACCACCTCGCTGGGGATCACGCAGCCAAGACCGCAGAGGAAATGATCGACTTTTATGAACACCTGATCGACCAGTACCCGATCATCTCCATTGAAGACGGACTCGGAGAAGAAGACTGGGAAGGCTGGAAGAAACTGACCGACCGTCTCGGCAGCAAAGTCCAGCTCGTCGGCGATGATCTCTTCGTCACCAATACCAAACGACTCTCCAAGGGCATTCACATGGGCGTAGCAAATTCCATCCTGATCAAACTGAACCAGATCGGCACCCTGACCGAAACCTTCGAAGCGGTACAGATGGCACAGCGCGCAGGCTATACCGCTGTCATTTCCCACCGCTCTGGTGAAACCGCAGATACCACCATCGCAGACATTGCCGTTGCTCTGAGCGCTGGCCAGATCAAGACCGGCGCTCCGGCAAGAAGCGAACGTGTAGCTAAGTACAACCAGCTCCTCCGTATCGAAGAAGATCTGGATGCAGATTCCATCTACGGCAATGGCAGCCTCACTCATAAGATGAGACGCTTTCATTGATAAAATCTGAGTAAGAAGGGCCATGACACCTTGTCATGGCCCTTTTTATTTGACGTTTAGGGGTAAGCAGGTTCTCATGGATCCACGTGAGCGGCAAAAATGAAGTGCCGATAGACTTTTTCGCTCTTAGCATCCGGAGCCAAGTCATGACGGAACGGGAAGCAGGCTACCTGCACAGTTTTAGAAAACCGACATTTCCCATTTCAAAGCACGGAGCCCTGTTTTTCCCTTGCGATGCACCCTCTGTTTTGCTACAATAAAACTTACAGGTTTTCGATAAAAAGCCTGCTATCTATCTGAAAAAACAGGGGGAACGGATACGCCGCTCCCATTGCTTGATATGAAATGGGATTTCAATAGGAGGAAACTATGGCAGAATTTACCGCCGTTATTTTAGCTGCCGGACAGGGCACACGCATGAAGTCTGAATTTCCAAAGGTGCTGCACCGCGTATGCGGAGTACCGATGGTCGAGCAGGTCATCCGCCTCGTGCGAGAAGCGGGCTCGGATCATCAGGTCGTGATCACCGGCTTCAAGGAACATCTGGTAAGAGAATATCTTGGAAATCAAGAGGTGTCCTTTGTCCATCAGGAGGAGCAGCTTGGGACCGGCCACGCTGTCATGCAGGCGGTGCCGGAATTTGAAAAAGACAGAGACAGCTATGTGCTGGTCATCTGCGGGGATACGCCGCTGCTGCGCGCGGAGACGATCGCGCATCTGGCAAAGACCTGCAGGGAGGAGGGCGCGGCTGCTTCGGTGCTGACCGCGATCCTTGATGATCCTTTCGGCTATGGCCGTGTGCTCCGTGATGAAGCGGGACACATGACATGCATTGTAGAACAGAAGGATGGCACGCCGGAACAGCTCGCCGTCCATGAGATCAATACAGGCACGTATGTCTTCCAGGTGGGCGCGCTGCTCGATGCACTCGAAAAGATCGATAACAAAAATGCGCAGGGTGAGTACTATCTGACGGATGTTTTCGGGATCATGATCAAAGAAGGCCTCAAGGTCGTTCCGGTCGCAGCGGACGATGCCGATGAGACGATGGGAGTGAATTCCCGCATCCAGCTCGCAGCCGCTGACCGCATCCTGCGCCTTCGCAAAGCAGAAGAGCTTATGGCTTCCGGCGTCAGCATCATTGACCCGGAGCATACCTATATCGAGCAGGATGTCGAAGTCGGCTGTGATACCGTGCTGCTGCCGGGGACTATGCTTCAGGGGAAGACGGTCATCGGCAAGCACTGCGAGATCGGACCGGATACCCAGCTGACCGATGTACACTGCGGTGATTTCACGCATCTGAACCGCGTGTACGGCCATGAATGCAGCATTGGCAGCTATGACGAGATCGGGCCTTTTGTCCATCTCCGCCCGAATACGGTACTGCATGACCATGTGAAGATCGGTAATTTCGTCGAAGTCAAGAATTCCAATGTGGGCGATGGCACGAAGCTGCCGCATCTTATCTACTGCGGCGATTCGGATCTGGGCAAGAATGTCAATTTCGGATGTGGTACAGTGACTGTCAATTTTGATGGGAAGGACAAGCATCGCTGCACCATTGATAATCACGCCTTCATCGGATGCAATACAAACCTGGTCGCTCCTGTCCATATCGGAGAGAGAGCCTTCACTGCTGCCGGCTCCACCATCACAAAGGATGTCCCAGCAAAAGCTCTTTCGGTCGCGAGAGCGAAGCAGAGAAATATCGAAGGCTGGGTCGACGAGAATACGTATAAAGATTAACCGATCCCGGGTTTTACCGGTTCTGCGGTCAAAGGGAAACTATATGACGCCCTCTAGGCGTTCGCTGCATCCAATGGTTTGATTTCTTTTCCATCAAAACCTTGCGGCGTTTTCGATGTTTCGTCCTGCGATCCTGTGGAGCCTTTGGTTCCTGCACTGGCGATTTTCAGGCGATCATCAAACTTTTTTTGGCATTTTTGCAAAGGATTGGTATAATATAGAAGCAATATGCCTGCCGGGGCAAAAGGGAGTGACGCTCCGGCGGCAGGAAATACATTTTACAACTTTCAAAGAAATGAAAGGAAAGGGAGAGGCAGCAAAATGGACATGGAAGACACTTCTAAATTGAAAATTTTTACAGGGAATTCTCACCCCGCACTGGCAAAGGAAATTTCCGACTACATCGGAGTTCCGCTTGGAAAAGCCATCTGCGGCAAATTCAACAATGGTGAAATTCAGGTGATGATCAATGAAAGTGTCCGCGGCAAAGACTGCTTCATCATTCAGCCGACCGGTGCACCGGTTAATGACAATCTGATGGAAATGCTCATCATGATTGACGCACTGAAGAGAGCATCTGCCCGTCATATCACCTGTGTAGTACCTTACTATGGCTATGCACGTCAGGACCGCAAGACTCGCGGCCGTGAACCGATTTCCTCCAAGCTGGTCGCTGACCTGATGTCGGCAGCCGGTGCGACCCGTGTAGTGACCATGGATCTGCACGCAGGACAGATTCAGGGATTCTTCAATGTCCCTGTAGACCACCTCATGTCTGCATCTCTGCTCGCAGACTATGTAAAATCCAAGAACCTGGAAAACCTCACCATCGTTTCTCCGGACCTCGGCGGCGTTACCCGTGCAAGAGAGCTGGCTGACCGTGTCGGTGCTCCGATCGCCATCATTGAAAAACGTCGTCCGGAACCGGGCGTAGCCAAGGTCATGAACATTATCGGTGATGTGAAGGACAGAAACTGCTTTGTCGTCGATGATATCGTAGATACCGCAGGCTCTCTCTGTGAAGGTGCCAAAGCCCTTGCAGAAGCCGGTGCAAGAGATGTCTATGCAGCTGTATGCCATCCGGTACTGACAGATCCGGCTACGGAAAGAATCAGTAAATCCAACATCAAGGAACTCATCGTCACCAATTCTCTGCCAGTTGAAAAAGAAAAAGTGGAAGGCCTTGGCAGCAAGCTGACCCAGCTTTCCATTGCTCCGCTTCTTGGCGAAGCCATCCTCCGTATCTTCCACGACGCTTCCGTCAGCTCCCTCTTTGATAAATAATGAAGATCATTGCAGGCCTGGGAAATCCGGGAAAGGAATATGAGCATACGCGGCATAACATGGGCTTCGATGTGATCGACATTCTGGCGGATCGCTGGAAGGTCGCCAGCTGGAAGAAGGACATGAAAGCCGACATTGCCACCGTCATCGTGGGCGGAGAGAAGGTTCTTCTTGTGAAGCCGCTGACGTATATGAACCTTTCCGGCGAAGCGGTCGGCGCGATCGCCAAGTACTACAAGGTGGATCTGGATGATATTTTCATCATCTGCGATGACCTTGACCTGCCGCCGGGAAAGACACGCATTCGTAAAAAGGGATCGGCAGGCG
>OIYY01001469.1_pt1 | contig 12242 bp, 7 predicted proteins | sample 1588341 | NCBI WGS metagenome assembly OIYY01 (sample SAMN03283287) | human gut metagenome | biome: human-associated habitat; material: feces | host: Homo sapiens | place: Peru | collected 2012
TAAGAGCGATAAAATCGACTGCTTTGCTACTACGATGGGTACGAACCCATCCCTTAACATTCACGATTGAGTCGTAGGCAGTGCTCTTGAGCAAGTCAACGACTTTAGTTCTTTTTACTTTTTCCATTGTTTATTACTCTGTTTTATTCAAAAGCACCCATGCGGAGCATATCTACTTCCTTCTCTGTCAGGAAGCGCCAGTCACCGCGACGGAGATTCTTCTTGGTCAAACCTGCAAACTGTACACGATCGAGCTTGGTTACACGATAGCCGAGACTCTCGAAGATACGGCGAACGATACGGTTCTTGCCGCTGTGAATCTCGATACCTACCTGTGACTTGTCGTGCTCATCAGCATAAGCTACTGCATCTGCCTTGATCTCGCCATCTTCCAAAGTGATACCCTCGCTGATCTGCTGCATATCGTGAGCAGTGAGGTTCTTGTCGAGGTGTACGTGATATACCTTCTTTTTCAAGAACTTAGGGTGAGTCAGCTTAGAAGCCAGGTCACCATCGTTGGTCAACAGGAGTACACCTGTTGTGTTACGGTCGAGACGACCTACAGGATAGATACGCTCAGGGCATACATCCTTTACGAGGTCCATCACAGTCTTGCGCTGCTGAGGATCGTCGCTGGTTGTCACGTAATCCTTTGGCTTGTTGAGCAATACATATACCTTCTTCTCCAAAGATACTACTGCATCATGGAACTTCACCTCGTCGGTGCGAAGAATCTTGGTACCCAACTCGGTAACTACCTGACCATTGACAGTTACCAGACCAGCCTGGATGAACTCATCAGCCTCACGGCGAGAGCAGACACCAGCATTGGCAAGGAACTTATTCAAGCGCAATGGCTCTGTTGGGTCGATATTCTCCTCCTTGTATTCGATACGCTTCTTCATGCTATACTTAGCATTTGGATCGTATCCTGGAGTGTGCTGACGGAAGCCACCACCACGGTTGTTGCCATAGCCACCACCCTGTGGACGACCATAGTCGCCACGGTTGCTATTGTAACCACCCTGCTGAGGACGGCCATAACCACCACGGTTGCTGTTGTAGCCACCATGCTGAGGACGGCTGTTGTAACCGCCATGCTGAGGACGGCTGCCATAGCCACCCTGCTGAGGACGACCATTGTAACCACCCTGCTGACGTGGCTGATAGCCACCAGTTGATGGATGCTGATCGTCACCTTCTGCGTTATTATTGAAACGAGGACGACTGTTGTAGCCACCCTGCTGTGGACGGCTGCCATAGCCACCCTGCTGAGGACGACCATTGTAACCACCACGGTTGCTGTTATAGCCACCACGGCTGTTGTAGCCACCCTGCTGTGGACGGCTGCCATAGCTGCCACGGCTGCTACCATAGCTGCGCTGTGGACGCTCGCTGCTAGAGCTGGTAGAACTGCTCTGCAAGCCAGCACCGAAGCCTTCCGGACGGAAGCCACCCTCGCTACTGCTGCTACTTCTATCGCTGTTGAATGATGGGCGATGACTGTTAATACGTGGACGCTGTGTGCGACCTACACTACGATAACTCTTCTGATAACCGCCTGCGTTGAAGCCCTCTCGGGTGTTCTCGCTCTCAGACGATTGACTCTGTGGTTTGTTTTCGAACTCTGAATCCATAATTTATTCAATATAAAAGCCTCACGGCCGGGTTAATAAATCTATTATTATTAATTATGTTATATATGATATGTCTTGATATATCCTTGGCTGCCCGTTAGGGAAACTGCTTTTTTGATTAAATACCGGTGTAATTGCTAGGAGTGATAGCCATCAGTTCGGCCTTCACGCTATCGCTTACATTCAATCCCTTGATAAACTCATGAATGGTCTCCTCTGTCATATGGGTATTGGTGCGGGTGAGCGCCTTCAATGCCTCGTATGGATGTGGATAAGCCTCACGGCGAAGGATGGTCTGGATAGCCTCAGCTACTACAGCCCAGGTATTATTCAAATCTTCCTGCAACTTCTCCTCATGGAGGATGAGCTTACGCAAGCCTTTCAATGTGCTCTGGATGGCGATGACGCTATGACCGAGAGGCACACCGATGTTACGGAGTACGGTACTATCGGTAAGGTCACGCTGCAGACGGCTAACCGGGAGCTTCTGTGCCAGGAACTGGAGGATGGCATTGGCAATACCGAGATTACCCTCACTGTTCTCGTAATCAATAGGGTTCACCTTGTGTGGCATAGCGCTGGAACCTACCTCACCAGCCTTGATCTTCTGCTTGAAGTAATCCATAGAGATGTACATCCAGAAGTCACGGTCCAAGTCGATGATGATGGTGTTGATTCTGCGGATGGCATCAAAGATGGAACCCAGATGATCATAGTTGCTGATCTGAGTAGTATATTGCTCACGCTCCAAGCCCAGCTTCTCGCTGACGAACTTGTTGCCGAAAGCCTTCCAGTCATACTCTGGATAAGCTACATGATGAGCATTGTAGTTACCGGTAGCACCACCAAACTTAGCAGTAAACTTGCAAGCCTTCAATGAATCGAGCTGCTCGGTAAGACGATATACATAAACCATGATTTCCTTGCCCAAACGGGTAGGAGAAGCAGGCTGACCATGAGTCTTAGCCAGCATAGGTACATCCTTCCACTCATCAGCATAAGTCTGAAGCTGGGCAATCAGCTCTTCAACCTGAGGGTAGAAGCACTCCTCCAGAGCTTCCTTCACTGAAAGAGGCACACTGGTGTTGTTGATGTCCTGAGATGTCAAACCGAAGTGGATAAACTCCTTGTAGGCATCCAAGCCACCAATCTTGTCAAACTCTTCCTTGATGAAATACTCAACAGCTTTCACATCGTGGTTGGTAACCTTCTCAATGTCTTTCACACGCTGAGCATCGTTTTCGTTGAAATTACGATAGATGTCACGCAAACGCTCAAACAGCGACTGATCGAAAGAAGCCAGCTGTGGCAATGGTAACTCACATAAAGTAATGAAATACTCTATCTCTACTCGAACACGATAACGAATGAGAGCATACTCTGAAAAGTAGTTGGCGAGTTGCTCTGTTTTTCCCCTGTAACGACCATCTATAGGTGATATGGCAGTCAATAAATCTAAATTCATAACAATACGTATTATTTATATAGGGTGCAAAGTTAATGAATTCCTGCGAAAAAACAGAAAAACTGAGAATTATTTAGCTTTAATTAAAACAAAAAGGTCTTTCAACGATTGTTGAAAGACCTTTTAACTTGGTGGGCGCTGACGGATTCGAACCGCCGACCCTCTGCTTGTAAGGCAGATGCTCTAAACCAGCTGAGCTAAGCGCCCTTACTTTTCGTAAGCGGTTGCAAAGGTACTACAAATATTTGATTCCACCAAACTTTTTCCTACTTTTTTTTCATTTTCGTTGAAAAAACATGAAAAAAGGCATTTTCCACGGGGGAAAATGCCCTTTATATAGGATGATTTGGCGCTTTTTGCCAAAACTTACTGTTCCACAGAATCTGCAGGAGCATCTCCAGAATCAGCTGGAATATCTACGGAATCTGCAGGATCCTCGTCGATAGCATGCTCAGAATCCTTCTCTCCTGCCTGTTTTTTCTCCAAGAGTCCTCTCAAGCGCTCGGTTTCTGCATTGGCATCTTCCAAAGCTGCATTCAAGGCATCCAGTTCCGACTGGTGAAGTGCATCTACAATATCCATATCCGGAGCCTTTCTCCAACGGGAAGAGCCCAGATTGTAGGTAACACCCAGTTCGAAATAGTAATTCTTGCATCGGCGGGTCCAAGACTGGTCGGCACTTCCTGCACAATTATCTATGTTATGATCGAAGGTATTCAGACCAGCCTCAGCAAAAAGCTGAACCTTTTCAGCCACCTTCCATGCCGAATGAAGACCCAGACTGTAATTCATGGCATAGTTGTCGTGAGTCATCGAGCGGCCCACACCGGCACCGGCAAACGCCATCATGTTCCAGACGCGCTCTTCCTTATAACCCTTGAAAAGGTTGGTCAGGTTGAACATCACCTGCTCATTGGCTACCCAATACTTATTGCCATTGCCCTCGTTGGTATCCTCGTTCCAGTCGGCATCCACCTTCTTTCCCCAGAATCCCTGAATCTTGGTACGAAGACCGATACCTGGCGTAAACCACTTACCGAAAGCCAGGGAGATGCCCGGATTGCTGCGGAACTTCTTGAAAGGACTCTTCGACAGATCGTGTCCTCTCTCTTCGGCAGAATACCATGCATTCCAGTCCAAACCAGCCTGCACAAACCAATTACTGCCAAAAGAATTGGTGGCAATACTATATTTTTCTTCAGGAACCACGTCCTGAGCAAAACTTCCCATAGAAACACTGGCCAAAGCCAGCAAAGCTAATATCTTTTTCATACCTTTCTATTTTTAACTTTCAGTTTAACTACACCTTATTATATATAGCAATCTTCGATAGTATATATAGCATTCCTTGATGATGGAAGCAACTACCCCAGAAGATGCTCTATTTCCTGCTGCTGGAGGATGCAGAGCACCGACTTGCCATCAGGAGTATAGTTCACATTCTCGCAGGCGAAAAGTCCATTGACCAATCCTTCCATCTCCTCATTGCTCAACACCTGTCCGTGCGGTATCGCTGCATGACGGGCAAGCGAAAGAGCCAGGGCATGGTTGATTTCATCCATGGCTGAGACTCCTTTCTCCACCGCACTGGATACCATATCCTGCACCAGTCTTACCGGATTCATTCCTTCCAGACCGGCAGGTACGGAGTTGACGGCATAACTGCCACCTCCCAGATCTTCCAACTCAAATCCCATCCCGTTCATTTCCGGCAAAATCTTTTCAAAGATCACCTTTTCCGACATCGGGAACTGCACCACTTCCGGGAAGAGAACCTTCTGGGAATGGAAGGTGCGCTCGGCTAGCTGCTTGAGATACTGTTCAAACAGGATACGCACATGGGCACGATGCTGGTCGATGATCATCAATCCCGATTTCACAGCGGTCATGATATACTTGCCTTTATACTGATAATGGGATGGCGACTTCTCTGCAATGATACTGCTGGCCGTAGTACCTGCAGCAGTAGCCTGCTCGGGCTCATCAAAGAGTTCCATAGTATGCTGCTGTTCATCCTGGTCTTTCAACCCCTCGTAAAGCTGTTCCCAGTTCTGGTCTATCTCCGGTTTGGTACTGGAAGGTCCAGGGAAACCGGCTCCAACAGGCTTCGCCGTAGTGGCAGGACGGGTCTTGAAAGGATTATATCCCGGATTGACACTGATCTTCGGAGCCGCTGCGGACGGAATCTCTTCTGGATTGAACATCGGGATTTCCGGCTTATCCTCGGTATCGAAGTCGATGGTAGGTACATCATTAAACATACCGATGCTCTCCTTCACGGCAGCCGAGAGAATCTGCCAGATAGCCTGCTCATTCTCAAACTTGATTTCAGTCTTGGTAGGATGGATATTCACGTCGATGTCCTTAGGATCCACCTCGAAATAGAGGAAGTAAGGCACCTGCTCTCCTACCGGAATCAAGCGGTCGTAAGCCGCCATCACCGCCTTGTTGAAATAAGGATGCTTCATGTATCTGCCGTTCACAAAGAAGAACTGATGCACTCCCTTCTTGCGGGCAGCCTCCGGTTTGCCGGCAAATCCGGAAACCTTGCACATCGTTGTCTCTACATTGACAGGCAAAAGATCATGATTGAACTTCTTGCCAAACACATCCAGGATACGCTGACGCAGATTGGCAGCACGAAGATTGAACACTTCTGTGCCATTGCTGTGCAGGGTAAACGAAATCTGCGGATTCACCAAGGCAATGCGCTCAAAAGCGGTAAGGATGTTATTGAGCTCGGTAGAATTCGATTTCAGGAATTTACGGCGGGCAGGAACATTGTAGAAGATATTGCTCACAGAAAAGTTAGTACCCACAGGACAGGCACAAGGTTCCTGTCGCTCATACCGGGAACCCGATATGGCTACGAGGGTACCTATCTCGTCAGATTCCTGACGGGTCTTGAGTTCCACCTGTGCCACGGCAGCGATAGAAGCCAAAGCCTCTCCTCGGAATCCCATCGTACGGAGGGCAAAGAGATCGTCTGCCTTACGGATCTTAGAGGTGGAATGGCGCTCAAAGGCAAGACGGGCATCCGTCTCCGACATTCCCTTGCCATCATCAATGACCTGGATGTTGGTGCGACCCGCATCCACCACGACCACCTGAATATTCCTGGCGCCGGCATCAACAGCATTCTCCACCAGCTCCTTGATGACAGAAGCTGGTCGCTGTATCACTTCTCCTGCTGCTATCTGATTGGCAACAGAATCTGGTAAAAGTTGGATGACATCACTCATCGTCGTTTCTTTTTTTATTTACGTTTGTTTTTCTTGGTAACTTTTGGCGCAACCTTGGCAGTCTTCTCAGATGCAGTCTCAGCTTCAGCCTTCTCCTTATCCTCCTTGAGAGGTTCCTTCTTCAGGGACTGCAAAGGTGCCTCGTGGCGCTTGATGGATTTCAACTCCGTGCCACTCGACTTGCCGCGCCAGACAAAAATATCATTCTTATCCGTTGGTCGGAGGTCCTCAAACCATGCAAAGTTGGGTAACTTATACTTGGCAGGCGGAACCTGGGTAATCGGATACATGGTACTGGTGAACTTATTGGTCCAGATCTTATCCAACTTTCTGGCTGCTCCCAGATACATACGCATGGTATCGGTCTCCAGATAGTTAAGTCCCACCAGGGAACTGTCCTTGTCGTTGGTCATATAATAGACCGTCTGCACATTGCCGATTGCTTCCGTCATCTTCATTTCTCCTTTTTCGAAATAGGATTTCATTTCAGAAGAAGTAATCTGATTATAATGTACGCTGTCTGGCATCTGCTCGATAGAGAGAGCCTGACCGATGACATGGGCAAAGCGGATGGTGGAGTCAGCCATATAAGCTCTGATTTCCTCACCGAGCATCTGCCGGTTGGCATTCCAGATAACAGGATCCTTATACATCGTCATACAGGAATCCTTGGAATTGAAAACCAGGGAATCGCAGATAGCCTGCATGTCGTTGCGGAAAGCACGGACATGCGGATAGGCATGCACCTTGCGATATACCGAATCAGTATTGATATTGAAAGTATAGATGCGCATGGTATCTGAATGCATCCACAACGTATCCTTCTGAGAATAGTCGATGGCTACAGGTCGCTTGGTAGCGAATCCCATTCCCGTCTTCTCATTATAACGGAGATAGTTGCAGGTAAGAGAATTCTTGTTCTTCTTATCCACATATACAACATTGCCATAACCCGTGCTCTCGCCATTCTTCACATAGTAGAGACTGTCGCCGGTAATCGACTTATCCTTATCCACCAAGGTAGAACGGCCGAAGAGCTTAGCCTTATCGGTCCTGGTATCATAATAACCATCTGCCGTATGCACCACGCTGGAACCGGAAACAATCTTGGAAGGTCCCACCATGTGAGCGGTAGAGGTCGGAACGTCATAATACAAGGTATCGGTGGTAACCACATCCTTACCACTGCGCAACTTCACATTGAAGACGAACTTTGCCTCTCGGGTCTCGGTATGATATTCACCCCAGTCGGAAACCAGTCGGTCCTTACCGTCGATGAGCGTACCTCCGTCAAAGAAGTTCGCCATGTTATACAGACGGTCGAAATCCAGACTGTCCGTCTTCAGGGTCTGTCTGCGATGGTGCAGTACCACATTTCTGCGGGCATGCATCATCTGCATCATACCATCATATTCAGCCCTCTCGCAGGTAAGCGACAAGGTATCACCCTGACGGTAATGCACATGACCGAAAGCCTTCACAGAGTTGGTTCCCTGATAGAAATAGGCACTGTCGCAGGTGAGATGACCTCCCTGGTGCATAAACGAAACCTTGCCCTTCACGATCTGGGCATCAGGGTTTCTGCCAAACATATCGTAGCGCAGTTCATCGGCGTGAAGAAGATAGACTCTCTCACCCTCCGGGCGCTTCTTGTGTTTCTTCCTAGGTGCCTGCATAGCCTGCACCAGACAAAACCCAAATAGGCATAGAATCAATATGAAAAAGATTCTATGCCCGTTCTTGTTAATATTATATTGCTTGTTATTGATCATTTAACCCAACCTTGATATTCAAAATTGCAATTCTTGTAGCGATCGTTCATACGAACGTAGGTCTTCTTAATCTTATCAACCACCCAGTCATGCAACGTTTTTTCTCTTTCCTTGGCAAGGACGACATCCTTCATTACCTGGAAATCTTCAGTAATGGTAGCTCTATGACCCTCTACCCTGCTCACCAACTTGATCAGGGCGCAGGTAGTCTTGCCCTTGCTGTTGACCATGGTAAAAGGTGCAGAAATCTGGCCTACCTTCATGGTATCTACCACACGTGCCACCTCTGTAGGAAGATCCTTCATCTGGAACTTAGAGGTACGGTTGTCTGCCTGGGCTGTATTTGCCATCAATCCCTTGTTGTTGCGGGTATCCTTATCATCAGACAATGCCTCTACGGCTGCCTCGAAGGTAAACTTCTTGGCACGGATATCATTACCGATGGAATCCAGACGACCGATTGACTTGTCGATAGCCTCCTGTGAAACCTTTGGCTTGAGCAGGATATGACGGCACTTGATCTTGTCACCTCGCTTATCAATCAACTGGATGATGTGATAACCGAACTCAGACTCCACAATCTTGGAAATCTTCTTTGGGTCAGTCAGGTTGAATGCCACATTGGCAAATGCAGGATCCAACATACCACGTCCGATATAATCCATCTCACCACCCATTCGGGCTGAACCCGGGTCTTCACTGTACAAACGAGCCAAAGTAGCGAAAGTAGTCTCACCCTTATTCACACGGTCGGTGAAGTCACGCAACTGGTTCTTCACACGGCTGATTTCTTCCATAGGAATACGAGGCTGCATGGTAAGAATCTCTACCTCCACCTCTGTAGGAACGAATGGAATACTGTCTTGAGGCAAGTTGTTGAAATACTTACGCACCTGTGCAGGTGATACCTTGATATCCTTCACCAGTTCCTGCTTCATCTTCTGGATGAGCTGGCGGTTCTTGAAATCATCATGCATCTGCTGGCGCATCTGGGTGATGCTCTGCTTGCGGTATTCCTCCAGCTTCTCACGGGATCCAATCATGGAAACCCAATAGTTGATCTGGTCGTCGATGCCCTGCATGACTTCCGACTCAGACACCTCGATACTGTCGATGGCAGCCTGATGCAGGAAAAGCTTCTGCACGGCAATCTGCTCAGGAATAGAACAGTCTGGATCGCCGACGAACTTGATGCCATCAGCCTCCGACTGCAAGCGGGTAACCTCGACGTCAGACTTGAGGATAGCCTCATCTCCAACTACCCAGATCACCTCGTCAACAATACTTCCCGGGTCGATTGACTGCGAGTCGTTCACCGCTTCCAACTTTGCCGAATCACTGTCGGCAACCGAAGTATGGCGACTCATGCCCATACGTGAGGCGCTTGCGCTCATGCCCATAATGAGGAGCAATGCGATAAACGCCAGACTCATTTTATATCCAGTCTTCATAGATCTGTATTCTGCTTGAATTTTATGTTTAATGTTTGTTTACCGTGGCTAATACCTCAGGGTACACCACAAACTGATATTTCTTTCTTAATGTTGCCACCCATTCTTTCTCCAGCTGATCCTGATAGTCGGCTATCACCCAGGCTTTCACATCTGTGTATTCCTTAGGTCCCTTCTTGAGAATCTTTCCGAATGTAGCATCGTAAGGATATCCTTGAACCTTCTCTACCTTGGCGCTTGTCTTGAACACCAGTGAATCCACTACAGGAAGATCTCCCTTCTTGAAGATTCCTTCCTCCACCTGGACACGCACCACCGAATCGGCATTAAACTTCCTTCGAAGCAACTCTGCCCATTGGCTGAAAGGCTTACCCTTTACGCATTTCTTGACCGCTGCCACATCGGCAGCATCCTTTGTATGGTAAGCAATACCCTTGAAGCGGGGATGCTCCCATCTGTATTTCTTCTTGTTCTTGGCAAAATAAGCAGCTTGTGCCCGTTCGTCATTCGCCGCTTTCTCCCATACCATCCGGTTGCTGATTTCATAGAGCAGCAATCCGTCGTGATACTCCTGCATGAGATATTTCAGATTCTTGTCGTGAGCCGACAATTCTGAAGCTTTCTGATCCAAGACGGTTTCACGGTCACTTCCCACAGGCAACGTCCTGGCAATGGAATCCAACTTTTCGTTGATGATTCTTTCTCTGATTCCCTTGGCATCGATGAAACGAAGGATATCGTTCTTCACCGAATCATAAGGATAGAAGTCCTGCTTTCCCATCAGCTTGATGATGTGATAGCCAAACTCCGAGAGGATTGGCTTGCTGATTTCTCCCACCTTGAGTGAGAACGCAGCATCCTCAAAAGTCTTCACCGTCTGCCCTCTTGATATCCAGGAGATGTCTCCACCCTTCACGGCTGAGCCCTGATCATCAGAATACTTTCTGGCATATCCGGCGAAATCGCCCCCTTTGCATAGGGCCTGGTAGATAGACTGAGCCTTCTGTCGCGCCTTCTCCTGTTCGGCAGCAGAGGCTTTCTGTCCCAAACGGATCAATATGTGGGCAGGATGAACCATTCCGCCCGACCTACTGACACGTTGTTTCTCTTCTTCGTATATTTTCTGCGCTTCCGCCTCCACGTCTCCCGAACTGATCATTGCCGGACGTACCTGCTGGTCACGATACTGCAGGAACTCCTGTTTGAAAGAAGCCGTAGTATCGATATGGGCATCCAACGCCGCCAAAACCTTAAGTTTGTAATTAACAAATAGGTCAACATACTCATTGACTGTCTTCTTGTCAATCACGCCCTCGGAATTGTTTTTGTTATAAGAATATTCAAATTCCGAACGACTGACAGGCTGACCATTGATAGTCATGATAGTAGGGTCGTCGTTTTGAGCAAAAGCTATGCTCCCCGAAAGGAGCATAGCTGCAAAAAGCGCATAAAATCTCATATTTACTTTTCAAATAATTATTCTGGGCGGCTGTAATTAGGAGCCTCACTGGTGATAGTGATATCATGTGGGTGACTCTCCAATACACCGGCATTTGTAATGCGGGCAAACTTAGCGTTGTGCAAGTTCTCGATAGTAGCAGCACCACAGTAACCCATACCAGAACGCAAACCACCAATCAACTGGTAGATAACCTCCTGTACAGTTCCCTTGTAAGGAACACGACCTGCGATACCCTCTGGTACAAGCTTCTTGACATCCTTGGTATCACCCTGGAAGTAACGGTCCTTAGAACCATTCTTCTGCTCCATAGCCTCGAGAGAACCCATACCGCGGTAGCTCTTGAACTTACGGCCGTTGAAGATGATAGTATCGCCAGGGCTCTCCTCAGTACCAGCTACCAATGAACCGATCATTACGCAGCTACCACCAGCAGCCAGAGCCTTCACTACGTCACCAGAATAGCGCAAACCGCCATCGGCAATCAAAGGAACGCCTGTACCCTTCAAGGCAGAATATACATCATAAACAGCACTCAACTGAGGTACACCTACACCGGCAACGACACGGGTAGTACAGATAGAACCAGGACCGATACCTACCTTTACGCCATCAGCGCCATTCTCTACTAAATACTTGGCAGCCTCGCCAGTAGCAACATTACCTACTACTACATCTACCTGTGGGAAGGCAGCCTTAACCTGCTTGAGCTTCTCGACAACACCCTTAGAGTGACCATGAGCAGTATCAATAACGATGGCATCAGCACCAGCCTCAACCAAAGCCTTGGCACGGTCCAAGGTATCAACAGTAACACCTACACCGGCAGCCACGCGAAGGCGACCCTTGGCATCCTTGCAAGCCATTGGCTTGTCCTTTGCCTTGGTGATGTCCTTGTAAGTAATCAAACCTACCAAGTGATTCTCGTTGTCAACTACAGGGAGCTTCTCAATCTTGTTCTCCTGTAAGATGGCAGCTGCGGCAACCAAGTCGGTCTGGATGTGAGTGGTAACCAGGTTCTCGCTGGTCATTACCTCATCAATCTTCTTGTCCATGTGACGCTCGAAACGAAGGTCACGGTTGGTCACGATACCAACGAGATGATTCTCGTCATCCACCACTGGAATACCACCGATATGATAGTCGTGCATCATATCCAGCGCATCCTTCACTGTACTGCCACGACGGATGGTGACAGGGTCATAAATCATACCAT
>OIYY01001477.1_pt1 | contig 12180 bp, 8 predicted proteins | sample 1588341 | NCBI WGS metagenome assembly OIYY01 (sample SAMN03283287) | human gut metagenome | biome: human-associated habitat; material: feces | host: Homo sapiens | place: Peru | collected 2012
TGATCACCTGTTATAACCTCACCCTTCTCATCTACACAAAGGCATCTGTCTGCATCACCGTCAAATGCGAATCCTACATCGAGGTGTTCTCTTCTTACTAAATCCTGAAGACCTTCAATATGTGTTGAACCACAGTTCTCGTTAATATTAGTTCCGTCCGGAGCTGCATTTATAACATAAGTCTTAGCTCCAAGTGCATCAAATACAGCCTTTGCAAGTGTCCATGCACTACCATTGGAAGCATCAAGACCTACTCTTATTCCCTTGAATGAATAGATTGCAAGACTCATAAGATATCCCATGTATCTGTTACGGCCTGCTGTGTAATCAACTGTACAGCCAATGTTTTCTCTTGTTGCGTATGGAATTTCTCCAAGCTCGCCATCAAGGTACTTTTCGATTTCAGAGATTACATCCTCTTTCATCTTTTCGCCAGCTGAGTTAATAAGCTTGATTCCATTATCATAGAACGGATTGTGGCTTGCAGATATCATGATTCCACAATCAAAATCTTCTGTTCTTGCTACATAAGAAACGCTTGGTGTAGTTGTAACATGAAGAAGATAAGCATCTGCTCCTGATGCTGTAAGTCCGGCAACTAAAGAATACTCAAACATATAGCTGCTTCTTCTTGTATCTTTACCAATAACAATCTTTGCCTTACCATCCTCATGATTCTTTCCATAATACCAGCCTAAGAATCTTCCCACCTTAAATGCATGGTCAACTGTAAGAGTTACATTTGCTTCTCCTCTGAATCCGTCAGTTCCAAAATACTTACCCATAATCTACTCCTTAATCATCATATCCGTTAGGATTATTCTTCTGCCATCTCCATGAATCAGCACACATAGTCTTTAAGTCACGCTCTGCCTTCCAGTGAAGCTCTCTCTCTGCCTTGCCTGCGTCACAGTAGCATGTTGCGATATCACCTGGTCTTCTTGCCTTAATTACATATGGTATATGTATTCCTGTAGCAGCCTCAAAATTCTTTACTATATCAAGCACTGAATATCCATTGCCTGTACCAAGATTGTATATTGCAATTCCCGGATTATCGGCAAGCTTTTCTATAGCCTTAACATGCCCGAGCGCAAGATCAACTACATGGATATAATCTCTTACACCAGTTCCGTCATGTGTATCATAATCATTGCCAAATACACCAAGTTCCTTTAATTTTCCTACAGCAACCTGTGTTATATATGGCATAAGATTATTAGGTACTCCGTTAGGATTCTCACCTATAGTTCCACTCTCATGTGCTCCGATAGGATTAAAATATCTTAAAAGAATTACATTCCACTCTGGATCAGCCTTCTGTATATCTGTAAGAATTTCCTCAAGCATTCCCTTAGTCTTACCGTAAGGATTAGTAATCTCTCCCTTAGGGCATTCCTCTGTAATAGGTACAAATGCAGGATCTCCGTAAACTGTAGCTGAAGATGAGAATATAATATTCTTAACGCCATGCTTTCTCATAACATCAAAAAGTGTAAGTGAACCTGATATGTTATTCATATAATATTCAAGTGGTTTTGCTACTGATTCACCAACAGCCTTAAGCCCTGCAAAATGTATAACACTATCAATACTTTCTTTCTCAAAAATCTCATTTAATGCAGCAGCATCATTGATGTCTGCCTCATAAAATGCAGCTTTTTTCCCTGTAATTTTCTCAACCCTGTCTAATGACTTTCTGCTTGAATTAACAAGATTATCAACAACTACAACATCATAGCCTGCATTCTGAAGTTCAACAACTGTGTGGCTTCCTATAAAACCTGCACCGCCTGTAACTAATATTGCCATCTTTAAATTCTCCTGTTCTCTTATACATTAAGACAGCCACAAAACTTCATTTGATGTCGTCCTGTGGCTTATATCTGTCTTATATCATTATTTATCGCCTTTCATCATACGTTCAGTAGACCATACTTCTACTTCGTACTTATTACTCTTATTGTATCTCTTTCTGAGATTCTTAAGCTGCTTTAAGTACTCTAACGTAACCTTTCCTGAAAGCTTTGATTCACCTTCAGTTCTCTGCTGAAACTTATAAGGAATCTCTACAACCTTGCTGTATGTACCCATCGCAAGAACCTCAACCATAATCTTCCATCCGATTGGCTGAAGGTCAGCATTCTCAATAACTTCTCTTCTGAACATAAAGAGTCCGCTTGTAGGATCTGATATCTTTCTAAGGCAAGGTAACATAACCTGTCCTATCTTTCTTGCTGTTCCAGATACGAACTTTCTGTACCAGTTAAGTCCGCCATCATCTCCACCTGGGATAAGTCTGCTAGGAATACAGAAATCTGCTCCGCTTTCCATAGCTTTATACATATATTTAAGAACGATTGGTGGGTGCTGTAAATCAGCATCCATACATGCCATATATTCTCCCTTGGCAAGCTTGAAACCATCAAGAACAGCAGTTGCTAAACCTGTACCATTCTTTCTGTGTTCCATTCTCACCTGTGGATATTCCTTAGCAACTTCCATAATTACATCAGGTGTATTGTCCTTACTGTCATCAACAAAGACAATTTCATAATCAACACCCTTCAAAGCAACATCAATCTGTGCTACAAGATTTCTGATGTTCTTGCTTTCATTAAATGTTGGTATTACTACTGATAACATTATTATACTCTCCTTTAAAAAGAATTCTCTCGTCATTATACATCAATATACGACAAAGTAAAACATTTTTTTATACTCTGGTAACAACCATGGTTGCCTGTCCCTTAACTATTATTGAACGAAGGCCTGCACTTACAAAGAAACTGTCGCCAGCTTTAAACTCCATAGTCTTTTCATAATCATCAGTTTCAATAGTTCCTGAACCGTTAATGAAAAGCACAGAAACAAATGATGCCTCATCAACAGTAATCTTTGCTTCGTCATTGACATCATACTTATATACTTCAAAGTATTTACACTGGACAAGTCTTTCTTCTGTGAAATGTTCATTTCTTGCAATAACAACCTCTGTCTTATTGTCCTTGATATATTTATGGTTATCAACAACATCAAGTGCTTTCTTGACATGAAGTTCTCTTGGATTACCGAACTTGTCCCTTCTGTCATAATCATACATACGGTAAGTACAGTTAGAATTCTGCTGTATCTCACAAATGAATACTCCAGCACCAATTGCATGTATTGTCCCAGCCTTAACCATAACTACATCACCAGCCTTAACCTCTATCTTATTAAGTATCTCAGTGATTGTATTGTTATTGATTCGCTCCTGAATCTCTTCCTTGGATGCATCTCTTGAAAGTCCGCAGTAAAGATATGCCCCTGGTTCGCTGTCCACTACATACCACATTTCGTTCTTACCGTATTCATTCTCATTCTCAAGGGCATATTCATCATCAGGATGAATCTGGATAGAAAGTGCCTGCTTCGCATCTATGAACTTTATAAGAATCGGGAATCTGTCCTGTGCCTGACATTTCCAGCCAAGTGCGTCTTTTCCAATAATATTAAGGTACTCGTTGAAGAGCATTCCTTTATATCTTCCTTCCGCTATACGACTCTGACCATCTGGATGTGCTGAAAGTTCCCAGCTTTCACCTATGACATCGTAATCACATTTCTTGCCATATACATCACGAATCTTGGTTCCACCCCACAGATTATCCTTAAATGCCGGTTCAAGCTTCGCAATAGGACTCTTATCCAGTCTTACATAATTAGCAGATGCCTGTGGGTTATCCTGATTATATATCTTAACAAGATCCGAATCTGATATATTATCTCCAATACCAACCTCGATTACTACAACATTCTTATCTGTCTTATTAGCAATCCTGTGTTTCGTTCCCACTGGAATGAACACACTTTCATATTTGTTATAATCAGCAGTTTCATTACCAAGTGTAATTGTCGCAATACCTTCAACTATTGACCAGTGCTCAGTTCTCTTTTCATGCTGGTGAAGAGACATTGACATTCCTGGAAATACTGTAAGTTTTCTTACCTTATATCCCTGTGAATAATTAAGTATCTCCTGTGTTCCCCATTCCTTATAAGTAGTCCTGTTATAATCAAAAAATGCTTCATAAGTATCCATATTATCTTTCATAATCTGCTTTATGTTATCAGCAGACTTTTTAGAAGATACATATGTTGCATCATCTGTATTAACTACAACGATATCTTTAAGGTCATTGGCTACAACAAGCTGTCTTGATGCGTTATTTATAATATTGACGTTATCACAATCATTTTTTATTATACATTCAGACTTGATATCCTTGCCAAATTCTGCAAGATTGCTTGCATTGCCCACATCCATCCATTCAAAGTTCACTTCTACAACCTTAATTGAATTGCATTTTTCAAGAAGAAGTGTCTCTATGCTTCCATGTGGCATAGGCTGCATGACTGCCTCTGGAAATCGTACAGCACGTCTTATTGCAGGAACTTTTCTCTTAGCAGTTTTACATGTAGTGTAAAGCTCTGGTGCCAGGCGTCTTGCAGCATTAGTCATATCTCCTGCCCTGAATACTAATATTCCGCTGTTCCACAGATATCCTTCTTCGTAACCATAACCAAGAAGTCCCTCTGTTTCATCTTCGTCAAAATCCATTTTTGCAATAAACTGTTTTACATCTCCATGTTCTCTTAAGATATATCCATAAGATGATGACTCCTGCTTAGGCTTTACTCCTAATACAGCAAGATGTCCTGCCTTGGCGTAATCCTTCGCTGCAATAACAGCCTCTTTATAGCCATCTCCATCTATAAGATTATCCGAATTAACAACCAGAACTAATTCTGATGGATTAGCAAACATTGTTCCCAACAGCACAGCAGCTCCTGTTCCCTTTGGTATACCCTCAAGGATAACTCTGTACTTAAGACTCTGAAATGCCTTCATCTGTCCGTTAACAATATTCTTATAGCTCTCATTAGTAACTATTATAAATTCCTCACAGAAAGGCATATTCCTAACAACAGTCTCCTGCAATATAGAACGCCCCTCTTTAATATTCATAAACTGTTTTGGAAAATTCCTTCTGGATAATGGCCATAAACTATCACCACTACCTCCAGCCAATATTACACATTTCATAGCAATCCTTCCTTAATCCTGTTATGTACCTGTATTATTTACCCCTGACTTACTTAATTATTATTAATATTAACATCTGCCGCAGCTGCTGTATTATCGACAGCTTCTGTTGCCTTTGTTTCTTTTGTAGTTTCCTCTGTTACAGACTCTGTTGCCTTTGTTTCTTTTGTTGTAGTTTCCTTTGATACAGACTCTGTTTCCTTTGTTGTAGTTTCTATAGATTCGTTTGCCTTTGTTTCGTCTGCCTCTGTTGATGGCTTTGTCTCTTTTTCGTCCTTTTCCTCTTCTCCGCCATTATTATCATCTATGCCACTTGCAGAATCTTCTACAGTCTCTTCCTCAGCTTCTTTTATAGTTGCTTTATTGGGTCTCTTAGTATTTTCTTCTGTGGACTCATCAGCCTTAGTAGTCTCCTTTACAGCTTCATTATCAGCTGCTGTTGTATCATCTGCTTTCTTCGTAGCTTTAGCCTGAGTTACCTTTTCCTTAGATGTGGTTGTTTCAGCTGTTGTAACCCTTGTATTGTTTGAATTATTATTCTTCTTAGCAGTTGATTTAGAATCACCTGATAATACAGCCGATAAAAATACACTTAAAACTATTGCAAATAATATAACGCCTCCAGCTACATAAACCACAATTCTTCTTGCAGCCTGCGATAATGACGGAAACAATTTCCCTACAACTCCTGCCAGCTTTCTCACAACAGGATTTGATGCATCTGCTCTTCTCATTGCAGCGCTACGATCCGCCTTTGTTCTTCTGAATGGATGTTCATCACTATCATCATCTATATCATCATCTTCAAAATATGACTTTTCATCATCTTCCGGCTCTGAGTCGTCGTCTGTTTCTTCAGGCTCATAATACAATGCATCAGGCTCGGCACCATCTTCCGTTTCATATCTGTCAGCCTCATACTCATCATCAGAGCCATTCTCTTCTTCATATTCTGATTCTTCTGTCTCAAGTTCAATGCCAAGCATCTGTGCTTTTGTCTTAACAATTAATTCACATATAAATGCACTGTCTACATCAAGCAGTTCTTCTATTTCATCAACAGAATGCATTTCATATCCGTAAAGCTCAAGAAGAATTGTCTGTACTCTGGATAAACTTCTGATAGCTTCACTGGTATTATCATAATCTGCCGGATTTCTGAACATTTTAACATTATCTCTGATAATATTATATAATTCAGCATCTTCCTTAATCTTATTAAATTCATATTCTAATCCGGTCACATTATTTTTAATTGTATTCTTGTCAATCAGTCCAAACATAAATGCAGATACAAGTGTTGCTACCTGCCTGTGTATATTTTTACCAACATCAATTTTATCAATATTATTACATAAATAAATAAATGCCCTGCTAGTTACTTTCTTGCTATTATCTCCAAATACCGGGTATACAAGTGCATATACTTCCTTATAAAATTCCTTGCAGAATACTTCCTTATCCTGATTACCAGAAACAACATCTTTAATAAGCTTAACTAACTGTTCATCATTCTTACTCATATTACTCCTCATTTCTGCATATATTTATCCATTTAAATAAACATTCCGTATAATTATATCACTATGTTAAAGAATTGTCACCCTTTTAATATTTCCATGCACTCATATCTACATTTCCAGAAATGCCCGGTATAGAACCTGACTCTGTAAACTGCCACATCTGGTAGCTTCCACCATAAGTACAGCTACTTCTATACTGTGCAAGCCATACAGTACTTCCAGAAACAAGCCCTCCTGCATTGATTCTGTTAGTCATCCAGTCTTTATTAGCATATACCATTGCCGAATACCCGGCACCCCTTATCGTCTGTACAAATGCATTAATAACAGCCGTTCTTTCCGCAACCGATATTTTATCTCCTCTTCCTTTTCCATTTCCTGCACTCTCTACATCTATTGCCAACGGAAGAGATACATTATACCCACTACATGCAGATATAATAAAACTTGCCTCTTCAACAGCTTCATTAGTATTAACCGCCTGAGTAACAATATAGGCTCCAACTTTGACACCTGCTGCTGTTGCATTCCTCATATTTGTGTCAAATCGTTTATCCTTTACCAGTCTTGCAGTCTCATATCCCCTGTAGCCTACACGTATAATTGCATAGTCAATTCCTGCTGCCTTAACGCGATTCCAGTCAATATCTCCGTTATAAGTAGATACATCTATTACCAGATGTGAGCCAAGCGAACCGTCTCCATTAAAATAATATTGTAATCCGTCAATCTGATTCCATCCCGTAACAGCCTGCGAATTTCTGAAATAATATGTTTTTCCCTGTATATTCTGCCATCCATCAGCATATACAGTCTCTGTCTCAGCTTCTAATGAAAGAAGGACATAATTTTTTCTGGCTGTCGTACTCTGATTATCAGATGGTTTAGTATTTTCTCCCTTAGAAGTTTCTTCTGTTTTAGTAGTCTCTTCTGTTTTAGAAGTTTCTTCTGATTTAGTACTCTCACCTGTTGTCTTTATTTCACTCTGTTTTTCTTTAGTTCCTGCTGCAGTTTCCTTAAGATTATCTGCAAATACTGTTGTATTATTAGTCATCTCAACATTTTCAGTGCTAATATTTCGCTCAGGTACAAGAAATTTTGTTACAACATCTGCCTGTCCTCCTGTTATCTGAATCTTTCCTGTTTCATATATATATCCTGAATATGCAGACACACTATGATCATCTATTAAAACAGAGCCAGCTGTATATCTGGCAGCTTCATCGTCCGTAAGCTGCATTGTACTTCTGCCTGTTATCTTATAGATTATATTGTCACCCGATTTCTTCAAAGCAGTAACATTGACTTCTCCTGCTGAAGCTGTTGTTTCAGGTACAGAAACTGCAGGTGAAGAATTAGAACGGTTCTTTGATGGATCCGCTTTCTGTGTAGCAGCTGAATCTGCCACAACCTTTTCCATAATGTCATCCATTACTTCAAATGTCTCAACTGTCGCCTCTGCTGCATCCGGAGTCTTATACCCTTCCTCAGCCTGCACTACCAAAGTATATGTTCCCGTTTCAAGATCCGGCATAAGAACTGTACCATCCTTATCATCATCTTCATAAACTTCCTTATCAACATCCTCAACATTCTGTCCTGCATATGCAGCCTTTAGTTTCTCAATCTGTTCTTCATTATCTTCTTTACTTCCACTTAATAGATTAAATACAAGCTCATGTCCTGAAAGAATCTCTCCATCTTCGCCATACACACTTGCAGTAATAGTATTTTCATCTGCTACCGCTTCCAGATAAAGTGACAAAACTGGTGCTTTCATTTCTTCTGCTGTTTCCATCTGTGTTGATGTATCTTCTATTACTGCTGCAACATCAGTACTTTTCTGCTTTCCAATACGACTGACAACTGACACTGTAACAACTATTCCGGCAACTGCCACAACAACAGCACCACCACTTACAGCTGTTATAATAACATGCTTCTTTACCCTGAAAAAATCCCGTAACCACATCTTTGCCGTCTGTATAAAAGAAAGTTCTGTAACCTCTAATACCTCATACTCGCTATCCTGTGATGCAGCTTCCTGTTCACTTATTGTATCTTTCTTAAGTAATTTCTTTAATGAAAACATTTTTTCTCCATTTTAAAAGTTGTATAATCTCAACAACGGCGCTACATTTTATATGATAGCGCCGTTTGTAACCTGTTGTTATTATTTATTGTTAATTACCGTCTCTTCTGTTGTCTCCTGCTTCTTAGCTGCAACAGATAACTTTCTGGTTTCTGTCTGGCTCTCAGTCTCTGTTTCCTTCTGAGTTTCTTTTTCTGTTTCTGTTTCCTTTGCTATAACTGTCATTACAGCAGTCTGTTTTACAGTTCCATCCTTTGGCACATCAAAGTAATATACAACAGAATAAGTATAATTCTTTACATCGTACACATTTACAAGTGCCTGCTCCGGTGACATAGTTGTTTCCTCACCGGTTGCAATATTTCTTTTGATAACCTCATATCGTGTAAGTGTTGCGTTCTCAGATAAGCTGTTAGTTCCAGATACACCATTTATAAAGCTGAAGCCTGCTGGAAGTCTGCCTGAATCATCTGCCTGAACATTAATATCCGGTGTTACAAGTTTTGCTGTAACATCAACGATATTAAGGACTGCATCCTTTGTTATATTACCAGATTTCGGATCTTTAAATGAATATCTGACTGTATATCTGCCTGGCTGTGATAATGCATCTTCTTCATCAACTGAATTTCCTGAAGAATTAATTATATCATAATCCACATCCATCTCATAGCCTATTGAATTAACTCCTTTAACTCCTGACATGAAATCCACACCCTCATTGAGCTTTCCTGAATCATGTCCCAGATATCTTGTTATGTTAGTATTAGTTACTGTCAATGCTGCATCCTGTGCACCATTAACTTTATAGTTGGCATATCCGAAAAATGCAATGTTCATATCAACATATCCATCAATACCATCAACAGTATCTGTTACACCATACTGCCACATATCATAATGCCATTTAAAGCTTGCAAGGTCATCACCATATGCCCAGCGTGTTGATGTATAATAATATTCACTCCAGTAGCATGCCATCCATACCTTAAACTTTCCTGCAAGTTTCTCTCCATCAAAATTATCATACCATCTGTTTCTGTTAGAATATACCATTGGCTGATATCCATAACTCTTTACAACATTACAGAATGTCTCACACGCCTGTGTAACCTGATCATAATCGCCTGTTTTAAGTTCCCAGTCAAATGCAACCGGATATGTAATCTGATAGTCTTTTATAAGATTAATACAAAAACTTGCTTCATCATACGCAGTCTTTGCATCTGTTGCACCCGAATAAAAATATATTCCTACCTGGATACCGTTAGCTAATGCTCCCTGAATATTCTGCTTGAATTTTCTATCTTCGTATAAACCATCATCTCCGCCACCACATTTAATCATTGCAAATGTAATTCCGTCGGCAGCAACCTTTGACCAGTCTATATCTCCCTGCCATCTTGATACATCTATACCATACACAAGCTGATTAACTTCATATATCTGATCAGAACTTGATGTTTCCTCAGTTCCTGAATCTGAAACTTCTGCATCCTCTCTTGACGGCTCTGATGAATTATCTTCAACTACCTCAAGCTCTTCTATATCCTTTACTGCAACAGGACCGGCACCACTGTCTGCAACAGCTTCAATTATCTGATTAAGTTCCTCACTTGTTGTATCATCACTTGAAAGTGCTTCCTCCATGAGACTTTCAAGCTCTTCTACTGATGAGCTCTCTTCTTCAGCTGTTTCTTCCTGAGTTTCTGCAAGAATCTTATTAAGTTTATCAAGTCTTTCTGATTCAGTTTCAGTCTCAGACTCATGCTCAGTTTCCTGTGCCTGCACAACATTTTTAGTGTTATTATGTTTAACATACTCAACACCTGTAACTGTTGCCGCAGTTCCCGACACCGCAACTGCACCTGTAATAATACAAATCTTGGCATGTGCCACAAATACTGACTTCCATACTACTGCTAACTTACCTGCTAAACCTTCAATAAATCCTTTCATTCTTAATCGTATCTCCTAATTCTCCTAAACCACATGTATTTTAATCATAATAATGCTTAAAGTACACTCTTCCAAATATTGCCCATGTATCAATAAATGCCTGCCATATATCTTTCATACCTATTCGTCGGCTATCCGAATCCCTGACATATACAACTTCAACCGGCATCTGTGCAATTGTAAAACCTCTTCTGTGTATAGCAACCAGAAGCTCTATATCATAAGCAAATCCTGATGTCCTGACAAGATGTGCCACTGGCTTGATTGCCTCCACACGGAATACTTTAAGCCCTGTCTGCGTATCCTTAACATTAAGGTGAAACAAGACAAGCAACATTATGTAATATCCCATGCTGATAACTTTTCTCTTAAATGGATAATCCAGCTTGGAATCCTTATGGAACTTGCAGCCAATTACAACATCTTTATTATCGTCAAGCATTTTCTGAAGATAACCCTCAAGCTGTGATGGATTTAATTCAAGATCTGCATCGACAAATGCGACATACTTTCCTTCCACCTGTGAAACTCCGGCAATTATTGCATTACCCTTGCCTCTATTCTTGGTAGAACTTATCATACGCACTCTGCTGTCTTCTTTAACAGCTCTTTCAATTTCAGATTTCGTATTGTCCTTACTGCCATCATTAACCACAACAATCTCTAATTCCGGAACAAACTTTTCAACAATCCTGAGTGTCTCTTTAATACTGTTATATATAAGTTTTTCCTCATTATAAGCTGGCATAACTATTGACAGCATCCCATCCAGATTAACCATTAAAATTCCCCTCTCGTGTCTGCACATTTATTAATATTACAATGCTATGATGACTTTTTCAAGTATAGACGCGTAATTAACGCAGATAATATTAGCAGATTCTAAAATATAATTGAGGAGAACTGATATGAATAATGCAGAAAATCTTCCAACAGATAACAATAATAAATCTATTGTAAAAGGGCACACAATGTACAACTGGGAAACACATGATGACCAGGATAAAGTTGTTCACGACAGTATCAACGCAATCAACAGAAAAAAGGAACATATGACTGACGAACAGTTAAGAAAAGCATATACCGAATTACAGACAGGACTTGGTCCTGATATATACAGTCAGTTATGTGACCGCAAGGCAAGTGGTAATTTTCAGGGGTGACTCATTATGAGCCACCCCTCATCACTTACAGTTAAATGTTTTTTGATGCACAGTCAAGAGCTGCTGCAACAACAGCGTCCATATCATAATATTTGTACTCGCCAAGTCGTCCGCCGAATATAACCTTACCCTCAGCGTCAGCTAGCTCCTTATACTTTGCATAGAGAGCTCCGTTCTTCTCATCATTTACAGGATAATATGGCTCATCACCCGGCTTCCACTCAGAACTGTACTCACGGCTGATAACAGTCTTAGGAAGGTCATTGCCATTCTCATCCTTACCGAACTCAAACCATTTGTGTTCAATAATTCTTGTCCATGGAGTCTTAGCATCAGTATAATTAACTGCTGCAT
>OIYY01001478.1_pt1 | contig 12179 bp, 8 predicted proteins | sample 1588341 | NCBI WGS metagenome assembly OIYY01 (sample SAMN03283287) | human gut metagenome | biome: human-associated habitat; material: feces | host: Homo sapiens | place: Peru | collected 2012
AATCGCAGGATCATAGTACCGGCTCTCTACATAGTAGAACCCCGTCTCCTGGTCATACACATACCCACGATACCGCAGCGGATTCAGCTCCGCAAGATCACCGCTTGACGACAGAATCTTGCCCCAGGCATCGTAGCAATAGCTCGCCACAGGGGTACCGTCGCTGGATTCGACGCTTATTACATCGCCCTGAAGATTGGTGAGGTAATAATAGACCTTCCCTCCGGTGACCAGCGTCAAAGGCGCTCCGTTGGCATCATAGGTGAAGTCCAGGATGTTATCGCCACAGGTCATCCGAACCAGCTTATCGCCGCTGTAAATGTAGTTGTAGGTCTTCTCGGCACTGGAACGCTTGGTACGCAGGCCGCCGGCCTCGTACTCCATGGTCCAGTCACGAACATCCAGCTTGACCGTTGCGCAGCGGGTACTGCCCATATCGCCATTGGCGTCGGTGATGAAGCAGCGGTACTGGGCACCGTCGCTTTCGGCGGTCATCTCCACACGGAGGGTATTGGTGGTGGCGTCACTGCTGGTGCAGTACACAAACTCATCGGAGCCAGGAGCCTGGTACAGCCACTGATAGGACAGGTTCTTTCCCTCGGCCTCTACGATAAAGGTAGCAATATCACCGGGCCGTCCGTAGTAATCGTCCGGCTCATTGATGACGGTATACTCGGGGTCCCACGCACTCTGGCTAGCAATGGAGGATGCCAGTTTACCCGGAAGTGGCAATATTGCCTATGAAGTCCTTCGCAATACAGCGTATTCGTAGGTATGGAAAGGCTATTACAAAATAGATTTGCAATAGCCTTCCACTGTCGTCTACACTTTCCGCTTTATTTTTATGGAAAGGATACAAAGCAGGTAAATAATGGTCTCTACCAGATAAAGAACAAGCCCTTCTGTAAAATCAAATATTACTGAGCATAATATCGTACAAGTACTATGCATTGCTACACTCCCTATTACCGCTAAAAGTCCCCGATTCTCTCTGCGTTTGTCTAGTACAGCAATAGGAGCCAATACTATGAAAAGGGCACCCATTACTCCAAATGCTCGTAGAATGGTTATATCTCCTACTCTGCTTGAAAAAGCAGCAATAATAAAATTTACACCTGTAAAGAAATAAGCCATAAATATCAGGTAAGTATATAACTTTAGATTAGGTGTGTTGTGCTTATCAACGAAAAAATAATGCATACTATTCTCCTAGGAATTATGTGGCACTACGTGTAAACGCCTTCCTAACAAGATTTGTTATATTAGAGAAAAAACCAGAAGCAACTGTTCTAATAGTACTTACTGTTACAGCACTCTTTACTGCAGTAATCTTACCTGTATACATAGCTCTTTTGGTAGTAGACACTGCCGTTTTCAATACTGTTTTGGATGTTTTATATACACCTTGAAGGCGTGCACCATTGGCCCCGCTTCCGCCTATTACGCCGGCTACTCCACCTATTACAGTAGCAACGACGAGATCCAAATCATTGATCGATTTACCCCCAACGTTGCTGTTCATCAGATATGTAGCTCCACCAAGCGTCGCATTCGCTACAACAGAACCAGCTAGTCCTATTCCGCTTGCCGCCAAAACGCCACCAATTGCAGCCGACGTATAATCGACAATACTCGAAGTTTGCGTCAATGCATCTCGCAACGACTTTCCTGATAACAAATTAATCGATACATCCGCAGCATACTGGGTAGCGACACCAACCGCAGCTCCAACTACTAAATGCCACACCTCGCCCCCGTCATCCACACGGCTAACAGGATTATTGCCGCAATATGCATACATATTGGTTCCAGAAACATCCTGTCCGGTAGAAGGAGTCGAGTCTGCGTTAATAAATCTTCCAATCGCAGGATCATAGTACCGGCTCTCTACATAGTAGAACCCCGTCTCCTGGTCATACACATACCCACGATACCGCAGCGGATTCAGCTCCGCAAGATCACCGCTTGACGACAGAATCTTGCCCCAGGCATCGTAGCAATAGCTCGCCACAGGGGTACCGTCGCTGGATTCGACGCTTATTACATCGCCCTGAAGATTGGTGAGGTAATAATAGACCTTCCCTCCGGTGACCAGCGTCAAAGGCGCTCCGTTGGCATCATAGGTGAAGTCCAGGATGTTATCGCCACAGGTCATCCGAACCAGCTTATCGCCGCTGTAAATGTAGTTGTAGGTCTTCTCGGCACTGGAACGCTTGGTACGCAGGCCGCCGGCCTCGTACTCCATGGTCCAGTCACGAACATCCAGCTTGACCGTTGCGCAGCGGGTACTGCCCATATCGCCATTGGCGTCGGTGATGAAGCAGCGGTACTGGGCACCGTCGCTTTCGGCGGTCATCTCCACACGGAGGGTATTGGTGGTGGCGTCACTGCTGGTGCAGTACACAAACTCATCGGAGCCAGGAGCCTGGTACAGCCACTGATAGGACAGGTTCTTTCCCTCGGCCTCTACGATAAAGGTAGCAATGTCACCGGGTCGTCCGTAGTAATCGTCCGGCTCATTGATGACGGTGTACTCGGGGTCCAACGCACTTTGGCTAGCAATGGAGGATGCCAGTTTACCAGCCTGGGAAGTGGCAATGTGACCCATGAAGTCCTTCGCGATACAACGGTACTGGTTGCCGAAGTCGCCGGACTGAATGGTTACACGGAGAGTTTCAGAGGTTTCCCCGCTGATGTCCGTCCAAGTCTTGCCCTCGTCCTTGCTACGCTGCCACTGATAAGTCACCCGGTCGCCTTCCGCTTTCACGGTAAAGGTAGCGATGCCGCCAGTAGTACCAAAGAAGTTTTCAGGCTGGGTCGTGATGATAACAGGGGCCTGCTTGGAAAGGGTCGTCAGCTGACGGCCATTCGACCAACCGAAAGTCCAACGGTTGCCGTTGAAGTAACTGGTGGGATTACCGTTGCTGTCATAGGTAATGCTCTCGCCGTCGTAGGCAGTCAACAGGTCCTTCCAGTCGGCATCCTCGTATGCGTAGGTATGGGTGGTAGTGCCATCGGAAACGCTCTTGATATTGCCTACAGTATCGTACTTGAATACGTTGCTATAGGGGTAGGGAGCCTCCCCGAATGTCATAACCGTTCCGCTTTCTGTCAGGAGCTGTCCACGGTCGTCATAGGTGAATTTGATAACATTCCCCGTCTGGTCCGTTGCTGTTAAGATGTTGCCAGCCTTGTCGTAGGTATAGGAATAGCTTACAAACTTGTAGGTATTGCCGTAAGTAGTTCTGGAATAATCAACGGCGGAAACCTGCGTCGTAGTGTTGGAGCCGGTGGTATCCCGGTAAGTGTAGCCCTTGACATAGGGTGCGCCAGTAACCGTAGAGAGACGGCGCAGCTCATCATAGCCCATGGTGAACTTGGCCAGTTCCGTACCGTTCTGCTCCACGGAGAAGGTATCCAGAGTACCGTCCGCAGAGTTGTAGGTGCTCGTCTGGGTGTAGGCGTCACCGCCGACCTGCCAGCTCTCTTTCACCAGCTGATTGTAGGTATTGTAAACATCATGGTTATGAATGACGGAAGAGCCGTCTACCTGCTTTTCACTGTTGATCAGTCGGCCAATGGAATCGTAGTTGTAGAGGTAGGTGGTGCTACTGTCTCCCTTTGTCTCCGTCATGCTGTGAAGATTTCCTTCACCGTTGTAAACATAAGTCAGCACTGTACCGTCAGAATAGGTTGCGGTTTTGGTGCGCCCAAGCTTATCATAGATAAAGGAAATTCTATCGCCATTGGCGAAGCTCTGCTTCTGCAGCAGGCCATTCTCGGAGCCATAGGTATAGGTTGCCAGCGTCTTGGAGCCTACCTTCAACGCTGTCATGTTGCCAAAACTATCATAGGTGAAGCTGTAGGTCTGGGCTACATTGGCATCATCGGTCCTCTCAATGGAACCCAAGTTGCCATTGACATAATTATACACCAATGTGGCGTAATCCGCAACACTTGTTTGCACAGCACGATAGCTATCATCATATTCCGTGTTGGTTTTAACGCCGTAAGCATCTGTAATGGTGGTAGCCAATGCCATCATCTGGGCATTCTTGGTGCCATAGCCGTAAGTCACTTTCGTACCCGCAGCGTCGGTAGTAGATGCCAGTCGGTTCAAGCTGCCGCCATAGGTTGCGGAAGTACTGATTGTCTTGCTGCCGCTGCCGGTGAGTTTCGTCGTGATTGCGTTACCGGCGGTGTCATAGGTCATGGACTGCTTGATCTGATCGTTGGTAACAGAAGTCAGACGGTGTTTATAAGTACTGCTATAGGTGTACTTGTAAGTGCCGTTACCGCCGGTGACGGTCTTGATCAGGTTGCCATTCGCATATGTACTGGTGTCCTCTTTCAGTCCGCTGGTAGTAACGCTCACAAGATTGCCGTCACTGTCGTATTTCATGGTCTGAGCAGATTCCCGGATCAGAGAAATATTATCGAAGTAGGCGGTATTGGCATTTCCTTCGTAAGCACACATGACACGAATCTTAGAAACGGTCTTTGTACTTTCCTTGGGAACTACCGTCATGCTGACGAACTGCCAGGTATTGGAAAGGTCAGAATTGAACGGGACATACTGGGTTTCGGTCTTATTATCAGAGTAAGTAATGATCGCACGCAGGCCGCATTCCTTACTTCTGTCAGCAAGGTCGCTAGAAGTATTCTGATCATCATCAGGCACCGCATTTGCGTTGACCCAGCCGGAGAGAACATAAGTCTGGGTTCCAGGCAGATTCAGAGCAACATCCTGATAGGCATTCGTGCCCTGGTCCGTGGGATTGCCAACAATGCGGATGGACTTCGTAGACGATGCAACGCCCTTACCGGAATAGTAAGAGGCACCGGAACCCATGGTCCAACCATAGCTGGAGGTTTCCATGCTGCCATTTTCAAGCAGGTTATAGCCGGAAGGAGCTTCCGCCTCTTCCACCTGAACATCGTCCGCATAGAAGGTGCCAATGCAACCGCTGTTAAAAATGGTGATGCCGTAAACATCGGTAGACGGTGCGGTGAAACTGACGCTGATTCGTACCCAGCCGTCGTCAACTGTATTAGAGGTGATGTAGTTCACGTAGTTACTGGTCCAGCTCTTGGAGCCGTCAGTAACCAGCAAACACACACCGCTGCCCTCAAACTTGGTCACTTCGCTGGTATTCACATAGGCGGAGAAGGTATACTTCTTCCCTGCCGTCAGCTTTTCAGAGGACTTCATTGCGTACTGGGTCCCGTTGCTGGTCTGCGTACCCTTGATAGAATACTTACCGGTTCTTGGTTTCGTCGTAGAACGGGAAGCGCCGCTGAAGGTCCACGCGTCGCTGCTGCTCTCAATGCTGGTATTCTTCAACAGCTGCTGGCTGGCAAGGCCAATGCTGGCGGTGCGGATGGTCCGGTTATTCCGCTTGTCATTGGTCTTATCCGTACTACTGCGCTCGTAGTAAGCCGCATTGGTGGCACCGATGATGACGCCGCTATTGTCGGTCGTATAGGCATTGACGGTTCTTCTGGCATAGTCGAATAGATAATGGGTCAGAATATCGTCCGAGGTATTGGGCTTCCGGTCCTGGCCGTAGTCACGGTAGGTCGTCCGGCCTTGGTTTGGATAGGAAATCGCGACGGTAGCACCGGTGGTGGAACCGCCCAGTTCCTTGTAAGAAGACACCTTACCGGATACGTAGGTAAAAGCCAAAGAGTAGCTGCTTTCACTGTCGGTCATCTTTGCCAGCCGATAGCCGGAATACTCATATTGGGCAATTGTAGTTCCGTTTTTCTGGATGGAGGTGAGTTTTCCGTCAGCGTAAACGAGAGTATACACGTTTCCGGCGTTGTCGGTTACGGTAGACAGAGCATTTCCGCTATAGGCGAAAGTTGCCAGTGTGATGGATGTCTGACTCTTGTTTGTCTGAACGATCTTGGTAATCCGACCGCTGGTATAGGTAATTTTGATTACGTTGCCTGTTTCGTCTTTTACAGTGGTCAGGTAATTCTTGGTAAAGGTCCACGTATTGCCGTTATCATCGGCCATGGTATAATTGTTGGTACTGTTGACCTTCATTTTCAGACCGAGGCCATCTTCATCGTAGTAGGGATAGCTGGAATCCTTGGGCGAAGAATCCTTGATGAAGTAGTGAACGGTACCGTCACCATCCGTATATCTTAAATATTCGATACCGCTGATGGTTTCCGGAACAACTTTCTGAATATAGTCCAGCGTCCAGCCGGAACCAACCGTCATGCTCAGTCCAAGCTTGCTAGGCGGCTGATAATCCGTACCAGAAGACAAGGAAAAATAGTCAGAGTTGTAAATCAGGTTCAGAGAGAACGGATTGACCGTGGATGCGTAGCTTGCCAGCTCCTTGCCGACCTTCAGCTGGCCGGTTGCGTCCGCAATATAGGCGGTTCCGGCAGAAGCGGCACCCAGAGTAGCATAAGTGTAATAGGGTTCAATACCGGTATTATCCCGGTAGGACACGATCATAACAGGAGGAATAGAACCCGCATACGCATAGAAAGCAGCAGAGGCATAGTACGTATAAGTGTCGATGTCACTTTCGTTCATCATCACAAGGGCGCAGGTGGTATTGCTGGTCTTATCCGCATACCACTTCTTAACCAATTCCGTGATGTTCCAGTCCCGGTATCCCTTGGTAGAGTCCACCATGACATAGTCGATGGCATTCGAGCTGTCATATTCCGGCATGTTATTGCGCCAGGTCATTGCCGCAAACCAATTATAATAGTCGGAATACTTAGAGGGCAGATCCATTGTGACCTCGTACACACCAATGGGGAACGAGGTGCAGTTCCGCTGCACATACTGATGCTGATACAGGCTCAAGGACGCACCTACAACCTCGGAACCGGCAGGAATCGAAGGCATATCATTGAAGTGCATGAACAGTCTGTAGCGGCCATCGTTCGTAGTGCTGTAAGGCTGGGCACCCACATACAGATACTGACGCCCCAGCGTTGTATCATTGGGAGCTGCCTCCATGGTATAGACGGAATAAATTTCGTCCAGGGCCTTACCGGAAATAATGGTAAAGGACGGGTCGATTTTGACCGGGAATACACGGTCTTTATCGTTGATCCATTCAGAGTTGGCTTCTACCGTAAGTACAAGACCGTCTTCGGTTTCATTCAGCGTAAATGTGACATCTTCAGAAATAACACCGGCATTGTCCTCCATATACGGAACGGGAATTTCATATACCGGAGTTCCCTCTTTATCCAGGAAGCTGATGGAGCCGTCCTCATTCTTTTTTGCAGTCAGGCCATCCAAATTCAGCAGGAAGTTGTAACTGTAACCCGTCTGCTGGGAATTCACTACAATCTGCTCTTTCAGATTGTAACCATAGGCGGTGTAGAGAAGGTCTGTATCCGGGAATACATTCTTGTAGATCAGAGAAGACTGCAATTTCTTCGGAATAACATCTTCCACATTCCAAGCAGTGCTCTTCTGAAGGTCTACCAGAGAGGAATTGCTCTCCACAATGCTTGCGGAGGCGTTACGGTCGTATTTCAGCACGTCCGTTTCCCCGGGGTCGGTAGATTCTTCCAGTTCCGGCTCTGTTGCTTCGGTAGTTTCCGGTTCGGTTTCATCGGCGACTGTAGTTTCCGGCTCGGTTTCCTCTGGTTCCGTGATTTCCGGCTCTGTCTCTGGTGCGGTGCTTTCAGGCTCCGTCACTTCTGTTTCAGCGGGAGCCGTGGTTTCTTCCTCACCGTCACCAGCCTCAGCATTGGTTTCACCGGTAGTTTCATCAGGAACGTCCTCAACCAAGGAATCCCCCGCCACTTCATACTCATCGGAATTATCCTCCGCCGTATAAAGGGCAACGTCCTCAGATGATTTCTCCTCTACATCTACAGATTCAGTTTCCAGTTCCTCGGATTCGGTATTCTCCGGTTCTGTAGATTCGGTAGGCACATCCTCCGGTTCCGTTTCGGGCTGCGTTTCTTCCGGTTCGGTAACCTCAGGTTCCGTTGTCTCTGGCTCGGTTGTTTCCGGTTCGGTAACTTCTGATTCGGTAGTCTCCGGCTCCGTGGCTTCGGATTCTGTGGCTTCCGTTTCTTCCGGCTCCGTTTCATCGGTAGTCTCGTCCTCACCGTTCAGCATCCGCATAACCTCATCACTGTCCAGCAGGGTCATGGTGATGGATGCGTCACCCTTGGAAGTAGTCAAGACTTTGCCGTTTGTCAAACTGGAAGCAAAAGAGACAATAGCATCGTCCCGCTCCAGATTGAAGGTCTGGGTGGCAGCACTCTGGGAAATCGTATTATCGATGTCCTGCCAGTTGCCGTCACTGTCTTCATAGTGGACCGCCATGCCATAATTGACGGCCACAAAAGTGCCGTCTGATAAGCGGAAATGTTTTACGTTTTCTTCCCGTAGTTCCTCCACTTCTCCCATAACCGTAACGACAGCGCTTTCCGGTGCCGTTTCAGAGAAAGAAGGAAGATCGTCGTCATCCGCAAGGGACATCACTGGCATCATTTGAACCAGCATGGCCAGAACCAGTAATAACGACAATAGTTTACTCCATTGTGAATGCTTCATGTTTTTCCTCCGTAGTGCAGATTTTGTCGGTTGTAAGCAAACTGTTACCACATTAGGTGCTATACGCTAAGAATAACCCATTGGATTCACCGCCTTTCAGGCTTAGCCTTATCGTTTTCAAATAAGCTAAACGGCAAGAAAGGAAAATCCGCAACAGAAGGAGGATAATTTCGTATATTTGCACGAAAGCTGTCGAAAAATTTCGTATAGGTTTACAATGAGTTTTGCGTTGCATTTTTGCTGATTCAATCGTTGGCAAAAAGAAACCGGCCAGGGAGATCAACCGTATCTCCCTGGCCGGTACTGTTATTTAGTAGGTTTTCTCCTGGGTTCCGCTGGCAGATTCAAGATAATTCCCGTCCTCATCATAAACGACCATATTGGTCTTAGTCCGGTATTTATACCCCTTATAGACATAATACTCGCCGCTGACAACTGCCATATTCACATCAGAGCCTGTCCATATCTCTAATGTTTTCCACCCACCATCTACGTACTGCTGCAATTGCACAGTCAGGTCAACCGTTGCATATGTATCTTTTGCATACCCCACTCCGGTACAAGTAGCTTTTCCACTGGAGCTAATCGAAATTTTAGCACCAACAGCGTCAATATATGTGTATCTTGGCTGAATCTGCTGTATGTCTTCGTAGTACACCGCGGCCGACGCAGGGATGAATACACTTGCAGCAAATAAAGCCAACGCCAAAAAAGTAGCAAATTTTCTTTTCATTTCCGGAATCTCCTTACATATCACTTAGTAAATCAGCAATTCTAAAGAAGTCACTTTCCTCCATTGCTTCCGCATAAAAGTCAAGGACGGCTTGTGAGTTCGCTTTCTGAACGATTATACGCATACCGTTTTTTTGAATGAACAACGCAGATTTTCCGTTTATATCGATTTTCTCAAAAGTAGCATCTTCTGTATCCGCATACAATTCAATATCCCCTTCACCTGCCCTGATGGAAATAATATCTCCACTTCCATTTTTATAGCGTAGATTGTAGTATCCATCTCCGAAATAAGTCTCGTACACAATTTTGTACTCTCGAGGGATATAGTCACGAATATTCTCAATATGCTCTCTACTGATTAGGTCATCAGCCTCTTCGGACGACGAAACAATCGTATACCGTTGCTCCTGCTTCAGGAAAAAGTTGAAAATCGGTACACGCAATGCATCAACAGACAAAACAATCGTTGCTGTCGCACCAAATATCGCCAGAACCACCATAGCCGCTCTACAAACACGGCATATTGCAGCATTTATCCAATCGCTCTTTTCCGTCTCCGATTCCGCTGAAAACGACGACTGGATTAGGTTTTGACAGCTCTTGTCCAAATCCGCGGGCAACTCCTCAACCTTCCCTTGCTCCAGATTGGAGAGGTATTCTTCGTACAGTTCGCTTCCTGCCATCTCGGCATAGTCGTCCATCAAAAGCTCCAGAGCCGCTTCATCCCATGCATCTTCAAGCCTCTCTCTGCGTTGGTCGTTCATTCTATTCACCCCCTTTGTCATCACAGGACAACAGTATAGCCCTGGCATTGCTTTTCGCCCTTGTCAAAATCATTCGAATACTATCAGGCGCAACACCTAGCTGCTTTGCTAACTCTGCATCAGTATAGCCAAGTATGTATTTCCCTTCGAGTACGAACCAATCACGAGCGGAAAGGTCTTCCTTCAACCTATAAACCTTTGTTTTACGATCAATCGCCTCCAAATCATTTTCTATTTGTATCTCGCCACCGTGAAACGCCTCCAGCAGGAATTCCTCCAGGGAAACAGACATATCCGAATGCTTTTTCTTTTCCAAATCAATATACACTGCCCTGACCGTTAATGCAATGTATTTGGGCGTTTTACATTCGTTAATTTCTTTCAATACGGAAATGTGCTTCAGTAACCTGATCCATGATTCTTGCACTACCTCTTGAACATCGTCCTCATTGTGACATCTTCGACGAGCGACATAGTACAGAAACTGCTTGTGCTGTTCATAAAAGTGTTCAAAGAAGAACCTATTATCCAGCTCTTCCGCATCGTTTGTTTTGCGTTGTGTCATCTGCATCCCCATTTCTCTTTCTCGGTTTCGTTATACAAGTAACTATAACGATTGGCGCTCCAAATCCGCAACAAAAAGAGTTCGTATTTTTATCGCCATAGTGAAGATTTAGGGGAATCATATTCCAGCAAACTTCTATAAATTAGCTATACTAAATATTTTATATCAATTTTCTAATATTAGAATATATATGCTAATTTTTCAACAAAACGGCTATTTTATATTGTATGATACAAGAAAATAATGTGAGGAGGGATATTGTGTTTCCGGAAACACTACGCAAACTGCGCAAAAGCAGAAAACTCAATCAAGCTCAGCTGGCGAAAGAACTGTATATCTCTCCCTCAGCAGTATCGCAATATGAGACAGGACGCACAACACCAAGCCGCGAAACCCTCAACAGAATTGCGGCCTATTTCAACGTTAGTCCCGAATACCTGATGGGTGCATCCAAAATATACGAGATCGAGGAAATGCTTAATCAGGAATATTATCCTGGCACCACAGTATCCGAGGTGTTGAATAAAATTGTGCGTGTCAAAGGCAAAGACCGTGAAGCACTGCTCACTGTTGTTGACGCTTTGACAGTTTACGGCAATCGCAGCGGACGTGTGTAAGTCTTTAATCGGGTAGGAGGCTGACCATTAGTTGGCCAGCCGACCTCCCACAGAACCGTGTCCGTGGCTGGTATTGTGCCATCCCCCACAGAAAGGATCGTTTATATGAAACATCACGTCCATAAAATCATTCTATTTCTGGTAACACTGTCTTTCCTTTTTACCGGCTGCACCGCAAGCACAATTGGGCTCAAAATGGCGGACCAAGTCAAGGAACACACCAGCTCCTCCACAGATTCTCTGCCACCCCAAGACGTTACGCCCAGTGAACCAGCAGAAACGGATGATAATACATTCCTTCCAATCACATTCTCCGTTTCCCACGCCGGTGATGGAGCGCTTGGTGTTTCCGTAAATCAGGTTCGCATAATACGGCAGTTGGAGGAATTGCCTTCCACAGACGGTTTTATTGATTCATTTGCAAGCGCCTATGTAAAAGAAACCATCTCTATGTCACCGCGGTGCCCTGATCGTTCTGGCAAGCCACGATTCAAAAGTGATTGAACGTGTAGCCGATGAAATATACGTTGTCAATAGCGGATGCGTCCAGAGAAAAATCTGAAAAAGCAATCTCCCGTTCTCAAAATGAAAAAGGGCCCATCCGGGCCCTTTTTTCTTGCAATTTGTCAAACCATATGCTATGCTGTCTATGGTGCTACCAGTACCCCGGTAGGCGACTCCCCTGATTGTTTTTCTTTCGGGGGTGAAATACTTCTTTTTGCCCCCTTTACATATGAAAGGGGGTGGTTCGCATGGTAACCTGGCCGGAACTCATTGAGTTCTGCTCGTTCCTTGTGACCTTGATTGCCCTGATTATTGGGATTTGTGATCATAATAACAAGAAGTAACCGCCGAGCCTGATATGCACCCCAAAAGTTGGACGATTCTGGTTAAATAGCTTCTGCGAAATGAGTTCGGTATTGCACCGGACTCATTCCTTTTAA
>OIYY01001481.1_pt1 | contig 12167 bp, 10 predicted proteins | sample 1588341 | NCBI WGS metagenome assembly OIYY01 (sample SAMN03283287) | human gut metagenome | biome: human-associated habitat; material: feces | host: Homo sapiens | place: Peru | collected 2012
GAAGAGTACCTGTCAAAACTTTTGGAGGGCAGCGCAATTTAATGCGTCTGCCCTGTTGCTTCCTTGTATCGTTATAATTGCTTCCTTGCATCATATAAGTCACAACATTGTTACCATCCATCTCATCCTTGCCAATTTCAAGAAATGCTCATTCTAAATGAGTGGTTTTGCTCTGAATTACTCATTCTGAATGAGCAAAAATAATAGAAATTGCTCATTCGGAATGAATAAAAGGAGGATTTATACCCCAGTATTTGGTGGATTCAAAAAAGTAGTACCTTTGCTAACTTCTATGGGATTACCTGCCGAGAAGAAGCTGAGGCTTATCTGGAGAATAAGATACTCAATGAAAGGTTGAGAAAGGTTTGCTGTATTGATGCCGTCTTGCCCAATGAAATCTTTGCGGAATGGCTGAACACCGCACACTACCTAATTTATTGTGTAAGAATTAGTTTAGTGCTGCTTAGTGAGGTGGCGGTAGAAAATCGAAACTATGTTTCTACAACCTGGTAGTCGGAGAATCTTAATCCCGATCATTATAATAGTTCCTGCGGAGGGCACGAAAGTGCCTTCCGCAGGAACTATTATTGTTTACTGGAAGCAGCTTTCCATTCATCATAGATATGGCTAAAGATAGCTACGCCATCATTCAGTTGCTTCCTAGCTAAAGACTTATCTTTGTTCCACCATTCAAGAATGTAATCCTTCAGTCCCTCATATTCCTTTTGATCCTTGAATTGTCGATCCAGGCTTCCCATTTTGCCAAGCGTTGCATTGTAAAGAATAAATGCCCTTTCCTGTCCATTAGGCTTCAGTGCATACCAAGTAGCCCAAGAGTTTCCTGTGTTTATGCCATTGCCAGGCAGAAATACGTGAACTTGGTAGACAGATGCATTCTTGCCGCAGTAAAGGAGTTCCATAAGGCGATCCTCTTTTACAGTCCTAATCGAATTACGTGCTATCGTTTGGCAATGTTCCCACACTTCGCCTTCAGGGTGTTCCTCAGTGAGTGCAAGCCATTCCATCTTGGTTACTTTCTCAGCATCGTACTTCTTGGCTTTTTTGCCATCTGGATTCTCGGCAAGTCTTACTTGATATTCTAACGCCCACCCCATGTACTTCTTAGGAATGTAGCCCTCTATCTGTTTGCCATCCATCATAGTGAGGCGAACATGACGCATTTCTGGGTCGTCATTCTTGCGAGCGTGTGCAGCTATCGCTACCACCATTACTGCCATGAGCAGCCAAAACTTCATTGCTTTCATAATGATTCCTTTTAGTTGTTATTTATTGTTTGTCATCTAATACTTCTATCACTCGTTGTATCATAGAACTTCGATTGTGTTCACCTAGTCCAATGAGTTTCTTTTCCCATTCCTGCGAAAGTCCTACACAGTGGCAAAGTTCTCGGATAAAGGATTTGTCGCATTTCTTATAGGTATCTCCCAGACATATAAGCTTGCCATCAGTCTGTCTGACATAGAAGTCGCAAGCCGTCTTGCTTGGGATGAAAAACATTGCTGCTGCTGTGTTACATTGCCTAGCTTTCATTCCTCCCATGTCCGTCACGGAATAACCTTGGGAGGCATAAATATAGACTTGCAGTCGTGGGTGGTTGATATATAGCCAGCTCCATCCCACATTTTCCAAAGGAACAAGTGTGCGTACGTTTTGCTTGGAGGTTGCATTCCACACTACTACAGAATCAATGTTGGCGAAAGGTATCACATCGCTAGTGCATTGGCGAGAAAAGAAGTTTCTATAAACTTGAACATCCTTTTTCTTGCGTGGCAAGTCTATTCGGTCATTACTTTCATAGAGTTGCTGGATACCATTCTTTAGGTACACTCGTCCCTCGCATGATTGAGCTTGCATGCTAATAGTTCCCATATAAGCAAGCAAAATGCTAATAATGAGATATATTCGCCCCAAATTTATCTTCTCATGTACGGCTTTTTTAATCTTTCGGATGGTCTTGCCATTGGAAAGACGCCAACCTTCTATTTCTTCATACTTGCACATAAGCGATTTCTCTTGATAATTTTTGCAAATATACGAGGAAACTTTCTGATTACCAAATAAATTAACTATTTTTTTTATAAAAATAGGCACGCATCCTTTCGGGGGCGTGCCTATAACCTTTTATTATATTATACCTTTATATTACCTTGACTCTCCCTTTCCCTCCTCTTCCATCAATTACGATTTTCTCGAAGACGATGGCTGGGTCGTTAGGAGTGAGGGTGAGGGTGTGGATGCCATCGGCAGTAGCCGGCGATGCCGAGCTGGTTGTCCACCACGATGATGACGAATTTCTCGCGCTTACCCTTGAGCAGATTTCTTTTTTATTTGTTTCATTTTGGCTTTTCATGAGGTTTCTGTACGTCTTTTTCCTTAAATGTTTTGTGTTTTCAGAGAAAAGTATTAATTTTGCAACATAAAAATAAGATAGAAAATATGATAGACAAACCGACGATAGCACGTATCATGGACTCCACCAAGATAGAAGAGGTGGTGTCTGAATTCGTCACGCTCAAAAAGCGCGGCATCAACTATGTCGGCTTGTGTCCTTTCCACAACGATTCCCATCCATCCTTCTCCGTCTCTCCTACGCGTGGCATCTGCCACTGCTTTACCTGCGGAAAGGGTGGAAACGCCATCAACTTCCTGATGGAGCTGGAGCAGATGACCTATCCTGAGGCATTGAAATGGCTGGCTAACAAATACCATATCGAGATTCAGGAACGCGAGATGACCAACGAGGAGAAGCAGCGCGAAAACGAACGTGAATCGATGTTCATCGTGAATGAATGGGCGGCGAAATACTTCCAGGACATCCTGCAGAATGATGTGGACGGAAGAGCCATCGGCATGCAGTATTTCAGAAGCCGAGGATTCAGAGACGACATCATCCGGAAATTCCAGCTGGGATTCGCCCTGAACCAGCGCACGGCGCTCTTCGACGAGGCGGTGAAGAAAGGATATCAGCCGAAATACCTGGTGGATACCGGTCTCTGCTTCAAGGTGGACAAGGAGGAAGCGGGCAACAAGAGCGGACAGGACAAGTATCTGGACCGATTCTCCGGGCGCGCCATCTTCCCGTGGCTGAGTGTGAGCGGAAAGGTGGTGGCTTTCGGCGGACGTGTGCTGGATACCCGTACCAAGGGTGTGAGTCAGAAATACGTGAACTCGCCCGACAGTATCATCTACCACAAGGAGCGGGAACTCTACGGACTGTATCAGGCAAAGAAGGCCATCGCCAAGGAAGACTGCGTGTATATGGTGGAGGGATATACGGATGTAATCTCCATGCACCAGTGCGGCATCGAAAACGTGGTGGCCAACTCGGGTACGGCGCTGAGCATTCATCAGATCAGACTGCTCCACCGATTCACCAGTAACATCGTATTGCTCTACGACGGCGATGCTGCGGGCGTGCATGCAGCGCTGCGAGGTACCGACATGCTGCTGGAGGAGGAGATGAACGTGAAGGTGCTCTTCCTGCCGGATGGAAACGACCCGGACAGCTTTGCCCGAAGCCATACCGCTGCCGATTTCAGAAAATACATAGAGGAAAACCAGAAGGACTTCATACAGTTTAAGACCGACCTCTCGCTGAACGGCGTGACCGATCCGGTGAAAAGAAGCCAGGCAATCAATAGCATCGTGGAGAGCATCTCGAAGATCAAGAACCAGATTACCCGAGCCTCTTATATCACCGACTGCGCCCACCGGCTGGGCGTGAACGAGGCGATTATCGTGAATGCGCTGAACAACTTCGTGAGAAACGGCATGAGCGAGCAGGTGAAGGCAGAACGGCGCGCGGCTGGACTGAGAGACCCGAAGGCTACTGCCCCACAGCAGGGAATGCAGGCTGCCATGAGGGGCGTGACGCCGCTGGACAAGCTGCTGGAGGTGGAGGACCTGCTGGTGAAGCTGATCATACACCACGGAGAAAAGCATATCGTGGTGAAGGATGTGGAGGGCAACGATATTGAACTGCCAATAGCACAATATATCTATCTGGATATGTCGGGCGATGAGTTCAAATTTCATAACGATCTTTATAACAGAATCTTGCAGGAAACGCTGGAGCATCTGGAGGATGAGAACTTCGTGGCGGAAAACTATTTTGCCAACCATCCGGATCCGGAGGTGAGTAGAATTGCCAGTCTGCCGACGGGAGAACAGGAGGTTTCTACGGCGAGTCTGCAGTTGCAGCTGAACGCTGAAAAGCTGCGCCAGTTTGTCTTCAAGGATCTGCTGAGCTTCCGCACACATTATATCGCACAGCGACTGATAGAGGTGCAGCAGGAATTTGCTAGAAATCCTACGAACAGGGAGTTGGTGGAGGAGTTTATAAAACTGAAGAAGATGAACTCGCTGCTTGCCAGCCAGACCAACTCGGTATTCAACTAGATTAAAAAAGAAAGGTATGATATATATTCATTGGATTTATCTCTTGCTTTATATGGCAATCATGATTCCCGCTATCATCACCGTCTTGATGGACAACCGACAGCCCGCCAAGACGATGGCGTGGATTCTTGTGCTCGCTTTCATGCCTTTCGTGGGAATCATCTTCTACATTTTCTTCGGGCAGAATACGAGAAAGGAACGGCTGATCAGCGATAGAAGCATGGACCAGTTGACCAAGCGCTCTATGCTGGAGTTTGCCGAGCAGGAGAATCTGCATATCCCAGCCAACAACAAGCCGCTGATGAATCTCTTTACCAATCAGAACTGGGCATTCCCGTTTAAGGACAATCAGGTGGATATCTTTACTGATGGTTATGAATTCATCTTCTCCTTATTATATAATATAGGTAAGGCTCAGCATCATATCCATCTGGATACCTACATCTTCGAGGATGATGCCCTGGGCTATCTGGTGGCTGATGCCCTGATAGACAAGGCGGAACAGGGAGTGGAAATCAGACTGATATACGATGACGTGGGCTGCTGGAAGGTGAAGGATGCCTTCTTTGAGCGCATGAGGGAAGCGGGCATCGATGTGCATTCGTTCATGCCGGTAAGGTTTCCGGCGTTTACCAGCAAGGTGAACTACCGCAATCACCGCAAGATATGCGTGATAGACGGCAGGGTAGGATTTATCGGTGGCATGAACATCGCCAAGCGCTATGTGAAGGGCACTGGGAAACAGAAGTGGCGCGATACGCATCTGAGGATAGAGGGCGGAGGCGTGTATGCCCTGCAGCGTGCTTTCCTGATAGACTGGTATTTTGTGGATCGCACCTTGGTGTCAAACCGAAAGTATTATCCTCCGGTGGATTCGAAAATCAGGAATAATTGTCTGGTGCAGGTAGTAACGAGCAGTCCGATTGCTCCATGGCCTGATATCATGCAGGGATATGTGCGCATTCTGCTCCAGGCGCAGAAATATGTGTATATGGAGACGCCTTATTTCCTGCCTACGGAGCCTGTGCTCTTTGCGATGCGCACGGCGGCGCTGGCGGGAGTAGATATCCGCCTGCTGATGCCTAGACATTCAGATGCTAGGATGGTGGAGTGGGCTTCGCGTTCTTATCTGATGGAGGCGATAGAGGCTGGCGTGAAGGTTTATCTCTATACGGGTGGATTCAATCACAGCAAGTTGCTGGTGAGCGATGACAATCTCTGTACCGTGGGCAGCACGAATGTGGATTTTCGGAGTTTCGAGAATAATTTCGAGGCGAATGCCTTCTTCTATGATGAGGAAATGGCTCAGAGAATCAAGCGGATTTATCTGAAGGATGAATCCAGCAGTATTCTGGTGGATGATGTGGCGTATTTCGTAAGGCGCCCGTTCCTGAAAAGATTGTTCGAGAGTATTGTAAGATTGCTTTCGCCGCTGCTGTAAAAAGGGAGGATGTTTTGCTCCATATGCCCTGAAAGGGCAGAAGCTCCTAGCCCAGGGCCATCGCCCTGGGTAGTCTTGTATTTTTCCCTTTCGCCCTGTAAGGGCAAAAGCTTTAAAACAATCACCTGATTTTATCTGAATATCGAGAAGTTTACGCTTCCGTAACTTCTATGCTCCAGGAATCTTGGATGATCGGAGAAATCGTAGTTCTTGCCATGTTCGAAAACGAAGATGCCTTCTTCGTTGAGAAGATCGCCATTGAGTACGAGGTCTGGAATCTCGGGGAGCTTCTCCAGTGCGTATGGCGGATCGGCAAAGATGAAATCGAACTTCTGCTTGCAGGTTCTCAGGAAGCGGAATACATCGCCGCGAATCAGAAGATCCTTGTCTTCGCCCAGTTTCTTGAAACACTCGCGGATGAAGTTGGCATGGTCGCGGTCGGCCTCTACGCTGATCACTCGGCTGCATCCACGGGATACCAGTTCCAGTGAGATGCTGCCTGTGCCGGCAAAGAGGTCGAGGGCTGTAGCATCCTCGAAATCGATGTAATTCTGCAAAACATTAAAGATGTTCTCCTTTGCGAAATCTGTAGTTGGTCGCGCCTTGAACGAACGTGGTATGTCGAAGTGGCGACCCTTATATTGTCCTGTTATGATTCTCATAATTAATTTTTAACTATCAACTTTTAACAATCAATTTTTAAAATCAGCTTTTTACTATCAACTCCTACTTGCTTAAGTAGAGCGTCAGCAGATCGAAAGGCATTCCCTTGATTTCCGTGATGGGCGCACGATTGAATTCGGCGCTTGGATTCAGGAGAAAAGTCTTCTTGACATAGAGCTTGGCATTGTAGAGGAACCAATCCTTATCCGGAATATCGCCCGAAACATGCAGCTCATCCTGCATCTGCTGCAATCCCAGCTGCTTCCATACGAAGAGGATGAAGTAGAGTGCATCCTTGGCATGATCAGCCAGGAAGGAATTGTAGAACTTGAATCTGTTTTTCTCGAAACAGAAGATGTCCACCTTCTTGTCGTGGAAATACGCATAGAGCTTGTGGTAGATACCCGTGAAGCTGCGCTTGTGCAGATAGTTCCACATCGGTTGCATGATAGGAGTGAAGCGCACATCCTGGAAGTTGTCTTCTATCACCATCTTCAGATCCTTGTTGATTGGGAAAACGGCCACCACATTCAGATTCGGCTGCACCCTGTAGAGGATGGCATCGCTGTGGCTGCCCGTGAAGGCATGCTGATAGAGCACGGTGAGGTCTTCCTCGTGGAATTCCTCGATAGGTACCAGCAGGATAGGCGTATCGATATAGACACGCACCTTCTGATAGCCGCGCTGCAGAAGTTCGCTTTCGCCGAAAGCCTGTCTGAGGTTGGCTGCTATCGATACACCGCTTTTCACGGTGTAAGGTTCGTATATCAACTGGTGCTCGGCTTCACGATCTACAACCGAGAAGCTGAGTGTATTCTTGCTCACACGGATGGTGAGTCGTGCTTGTTGTGTTCTTTTTTTACCAATTACTTGCATTGTCGTTGTCTTTGGTGATGTCTCCGATCTTTAATCCAGGAAAGTTGCCGGCATCGGAAGCTTTTTCTGTTACCTGTAGAATCGCCTCCTCGTTGAGACCATCGAGATAGTCTTCGTAGGTGGCTCCGCATTCCATCAGCGGAATCTGCTTTCCGCTTTTATGGATAATGGTAGTGGCGGCGAGCGAGAATTTCCTGCCATCGGAATAAGGGATGAGGGTATCCTCAGCCTTGAGATACTTTGCCTTGATGAGGACAGCGAAATCGCCGGTATAGACTCCGTGCTTCGCCCTGTATCTTTCTTCGGCAGAACGGATGAGCATCAGTTTCTCCTTCACCTCAGCTTCGCGGCTCGCCATCTGTTTCTCGAAGATGAGAGGCTGGCTGATACTGAGAGCGCAAAGCAGCATCATGATGATGACGCAGGCACCCAGGATGGCATTATTGTTTATTTTTCTTAATTTCATTCTCATTTCAAAAAGTATTAGTACTTTTGCATCTGCTTCTGCAGCTTATCTTCTGCAAAGATAATGCAAGTGAGCGCAATGAAAGCTTGCTTTCACATTGCCGAGTGCAGCTTATCTTCTGCAAAGATAATGCAAAACGGAGACAACGCAAAATATTTGGTGTTGAAATTATTAATTATTAAAGGATAAATAACAAATTGATGATAATAGACGAGCTAAAATATAAGATATTGCAGCAATTTGGCTTTCCGCCAACCCAGGAACAGGCACATGCCCTGGAGGTGTTTGCTGAGTTTCTTACCGATAGAGATTCGCATGCCGTGATGATTCTGCGAGGTAGTGCGGGTACGGGTAAGACGACGCTTTCGGGTGCCATCGTCAGAACCCTGAAAGAGATTCGCCAGAAGGTGATGCTCCTGGCACCTACGGGTAGGGCTGCGAAGGTTTTCTCGCTGAACAGCGGTTCGCCTGCCTATACCATCCATCGCCGTATCTATCGTGAAAAATCGTTTTCGGGGGTAGAGGGACAGTTTAATCTGAATGATAATCTCTATACCGATACGCTTTTCATGGTAGATGAGGCGTCGATGATTGCCAATATGGGATTGGGTGGGATGAGCTTCGGAAGCGGATGTCTGTTGGATGACCTGGTGCATTTCGTGTATCAGGGACGTAACGACCGCTTGCTGCTGATAGGTGACAAGGCACAGTTGCCTCCTGTCGGCGAGGAGGAATCACCGGCCCTGCATGCGGCGATACTGGAGGGATATGGACTGAAGGTGTATGAATGTGATCTGAACGAGGTGCTCCGACAGAGCGAGGAATCGGGTATTCTCTATAATGCCACGATGATCAGACAGATGATTACGCATGATGACATTACCCAACTTCCGAAGATTCATTTCGCTGGCTATTCGGATATCAAGCCGATGCCTGGAGCCGAACTGATAGAGGCTCTAGCCGACAGCTATCATCATGTGGGGCTGGACGATACCATCGTGGTGACCCGCAGCAACAAGCGTGCAAACGTCTTCAATCAGGGCATCCGCAATATGGTGCTGGATAGGGAGGAAGAGCTTTCGCAGGGCGATATCCTGATGATTGTGAAGAATAATTATTACTGGATGGAAGAAGAGAGGAAAAGTAACAATAAACTTCGAAGCAACGAGATTCCTGCTTTTCTGGCGAATGGCGATCGGGCGAAAGTGCTGAAGGTGCGCCGCCGCATTGACCTCTATGGCTTCCGCTTTGCCACGCTGCTACTCCAGTTTCCCGATTACGGCAATTATGAGCTGGAAGCTACGGTGCTGCTGGATACATTGACGAGCGAGGCACCTGCTCTGACCCATGAACAGCAGGAGCAGCTCTTCCATCAGATAGAAGAGGATTATCTGGATATTCCGCTCAAAGCAGATAGAATGAAGGCCATCCGACAGGATCAGTTCTTCAATGCCCTGCAGGTGAAATTCGCATACGCCGTAACCTGCCACAAGGCGCAGGGCGGACAGTGGGCACATGTGTATGTGGATCAGGGTTACATGACGGATGATATGCTCAATCCCGATTATATCCACTGGCTCTATACCGCCTTTACGCGAGCTACGGAAATGCTGTATCTGGTGAACTGGCCGGAGACGCAGACGGTTCAATGTTAGAGAAAAAGGCAAATAAATAGCAGAAAGTTTGATAGTCTGAGAAAAAAGTCGTACTTTTGCAATGAATTTATTAATTTATCATATATAAAGAAGTAAATGGAAAATAGAAAAGTAGCTTTAATTACAGGTATCACAGGTCAGGATGGCTCTTACTTAGCTGAATTGTTGTTGAGTAAGGGGTATGATGTTCACGGAACAATCCGTCGCTCATCTACCGATTATCGCGAGCGCATCGCACATTTGGAGGGTACCCCAAACTTTCACCTTCATTATGCCGACCTCGGTGACTCTATGAGCATCATCCAGGTGATGAACAAGGTAAAACCAACAGAAGTTTATAACCTCGCAGCTCAGAGCCACGTACAGGTGAGCTTCGATTCTCCTGAGTTTACAGCCGATGTAGATGCAACAGGTGTGCTCCGTATCCTGGAGGCTATCCGCCAGTGCGGTTTGACCGAGACCTGCCGTATGTATCAGGCTTCCACATCTGAGCTTTATGGTAAGGTAGAGGAGGTTCCTCAGAACGAGAACACTCCATTCCATCCTTATTCTCCATACGCAGTTGCCAAGCAGTATGGTTTCTGGATTGTCAAGGAGTATCGTGAGGCATACAATATGTTCTGCTGCTCGGGTATTCTCTTCAATCACGAGAGTGAGCGCCGTGGTGAGACTTTCGTAACCCGTAAGATTACATTGGCTGCTGCCCGTATCAAGCAGGGTAAGCAGAGCAAGCTCTATCTCGGTAACCTGGATTCTCTCCGTGACTGGGGTTATGCCAAGGATTACGTAGAGTGTATGTGGTTGATTCTCCAGGCAGAGAAGCCAGAGGATTTCGTGATTGCAACAGGTAAGCAGCACTCTGTTCGTGAGTTCGCCCAGCTGGCTTTCCACCACGTAGGCATCGAACTGAAGTGGGAAGGCAAGAACGAGAACGAGAAGGGTATCTGCGTTGAGGGTCCTGAGGAGCTTATCGGCAAGACTCTCGTAGAGGTTTCTCCTGATTTCTATCGTCCTACTGACGTGGTTAACCTCTGGGGTGACCCAACAAAGGCAAAGGCTAAGCTCGGCTGGAATCCAAACACCACCTCTTTCGAGGATCTCGTCAAAATCATGGTAGAGAGCGATATGGCCAAGGTGGCTGCCGAGGCTGCCGGTGAGAAGGTTCGCTGCAACCTCGTGGAATACTTGGAGAAGGGTATTGTTAAGTAATAGTTAACAGTTGATAGTTAACGGTTGATAGTTTACAATAATAATCAATGTTATCAAAAGATTCTAAGATTTATATAGCAGGACACCACGGGCTCGTGGGTTCTGCTATCTGGAATAACCTCGAGAAGAGAGGCTATCACAATCTGGTGGGTCGTTCTCATAAAGAACTCGACTTGACCGACCAGTATGCAGTAGAGAAGTTCTTTGATGAGGAGAAGCCGGATGCTGTGGTCTTGGCCGCAGCCTTCGTGGGCGGAATCATGGCGAATTCGCTTTATCGCGCCGACTTCATCATGCAGAATATGAAGATGCAATGCAACGTAATCAGTAACGCTTATTCTCATGGTGTGAAGAAGCTCCTCTTCCTGGGCTCTACCTGCATCTATCCGAAGGATGCTCCGCAGCCAATGAAGGAGGATGTGCTCCTCACTTCTCCGCTGGAATACACCAACGAGGAATATGCCATCGCCAAGATTGCCGGACTGAAGATGTGCGAGAGCTACAATCTTCAGTATGGTACCAACTATATCGCTGTGATGCCAACCAACCTCTATGGTCCGAACGACAACTTCCACTTGGAGAACAGCCACGTGATGCCTGCGATGATGCGCAAGATTTATCTTGCCAAGCTCATCCACGACGGCGACTGGCACAGCATCGAGGTGGATATGAACAAGCGTCCTATCAATCCTACAGACAAGCTCCGTGCCATCATCGGCGAGGGTAATGTGGATGGAAGCAACTCTCATGAGCGCATCCTGAAAGCATTGGAGTTCTATGGTATCTATGATAATAAGGTAGTGCTCTGGGGAACCGGAACACCGCTCCGTGAGTTCCTCTGGAGCGAGGATATGGCAGATGCCAGCGTGCATGTGCTCCTGAATGTGGATTTCAAGGATATCATCGGCATTGAGAAGTACAGTTCTGTATTCTATGGTGCCAAGGTAGATGGTGCTGTGGATAGAAACAATTCAGAGGGTCGTGGCGGAGCCATTCCATCTCTCGGTGAGATTCGCAACTGCCACATCAATGTGGGAACCGGCAAGGAACTCACCATCCGTGAGCTTTCAGAGCTTGTAGTAAAGGCCGTAGGTTTTGAAGGCGAGGTAGAGTTTGATGCCAGCAAGCCTGATGGAACCCCAAGAAAGCTCGTCTCAGTAGATAAGCTTCATAGCCTCGGCTGGACTCACAAGGTTGAGATTGAGGATGGTGTGAAGAAGCTCTTCTACTGGTATCAGGAGAGTTTGAAAGACTAATCTTTTGGTAGAGAAATATGAAAAGCGATGGATTGCAGAAATCCATCGCTTTTTCGTTTTGTATTATCTGTGGATAATATAAAAACAAAAAATCCGATTCTCATGATGAAAACCGGATCTTTATATCTTTGAGTTATTTTTTGGGAAAAGTGGGTAGTGATGGATTCGAACCACCGAAGGCA
>OIYY01001483.1_pt1 | contig 12165 bp, 9 predicted proteins | sample 1588341 | NCBI WGS metagenome assembly OIYY01 (sample SAMN03283287) | human gut metagenome | biome: human-associated habitat; material: feces | host: Homo sapiens | place: Peru | collected 2012
TTATGACTTTTCCGTTTTGCTCAAATTGATTAAGTACATAATTAATCGTGTCAAGCGGGATTGAAAAGTTAATTCCCTCAATTCCGACACCTGCATATTTTGAAGAATTAATACCTATAAGCTGACCTTTCATATTAAGAAGCGGTCCGCCGGAATTACCTGCATTGATAGCGGCATCAGTTTGAATTAACGGATAATACGCACTCGGAGTGCTGACGTTGAGTCCGCTTACGATACCTTTTGATGCACTGTTTCGCATTGAAAGTGAAAGAGGAGTACCGATTGCAACAACGGACTGCCCTGCGAAGATACTGTCCGATTGTGCGAACGATATTGGCTTTAAACCAAGACGGCCAACCTTTACCAAAGCCAAGTCGGAATCTTTGTCGATTGCCTGAACTTGTCCGGCATAGCTTTCGCCGTCGGAGAAAACGACTGTTATGTTGTCAATATCGCTTACAACGTGTGCGTTTGTAAGGATAATACCGCCTGATTTGATAACTACACCTGTACCGTGAGCGGTAAGTTCATTGTAATTTGAAACAGTCCCTGTCATATATTCGGGTTTGTAATTTCCTACTATCGCAACGACACTTGAACTTGCGTTTTCAATCACTTGAGCAGTGACTGTATCTTCATCGGAATCAATGTAAACACTTCTTGTATTTCCGTCCCAGTTTACGTTTGAACCGAGAGCCTCACTGACCGCTCTAAGCGGTATATACGTCGAATCATTCATAATGAAAGCACCTGTGTTTAAGGCATTTCCGTTTACGAATATGTTTATGTTGTCGGACGCATATGCGGTTGAAGAAATCGCTAACATCAGCGCAGTTGCCGCGATTATTTGTTTTTTCATCATTACCTCCCACAATGTTGTATAATGTATAATAAAATTCACATTATTGTTATATGATACAATGAAAATTTTGTAAAAATATATTTATATAGTATCATAGAGAGTAAAAAAATGCAAGTAAAATTTTGAAGAATAAGGTAAGATAAAAATGACTTTACAAACTACCCATAAAGCGATATAATAGAAATAACTATATGCTTTATAGGAGGATGGCAATGAACGATATATTAAAGGACGTGTCTATGGCACACAGGATTGTTGTCAAAGTCGGAACGTCTACGCTTACATATGAACACGGAACAATGAATTTAAAACTTATAGACAGACTGTCTATGGTGCTTTCTGATTTAAGAAATCAAGGAAAGGAGATAATTCTTGTTTCATCGGGTGCGCAGGGAATTGCACTCGGTAAACTCGGTTTGGCTGAAAAGCCGAAAGATACAAAGGGCAAACAAGCCATTGCGGCAGTCGGACAGTGCGAACTGATGTATCTTTACGACAAAATGTTTTCGGGTTACAACAACACCGTTGCACAGGTGCTTTTAACGCGTGAGGATATTGCAATTCCACGCAGAAAGAGAAATATTCAAAATACTGTTACAACGCTTATTGAAATGGGGATAATTCCTGTTGTAAACGAAAATGATACGGTAAGTTATGACGAAATCGAAATCGGCGACAATGATAATTTATCGGCAGTCGTTGCCGACCTTGTTGACGCGGATTTACTTGTACTTTTCTCCGATATTGACGGTTTGTACGACGATGACCCACACAAGAATAAAAACGCAAAATTACTTCCTACAGTATACGATATTGACGAAGTGAGAGATGTTGCAGGCGGTGCGGGAACAAGCAGAGGTACGGGCGGTATGGTGACAAAGCTTCATGCGGCGCAAATCGCAATGGATGCAGGCATAGATACAATCGTTATGAACGGTGCAGCTCCCGAGAGTATATATAAGGCTCTTGACGGCAAGCAGATAGGAACATTTTTTACGGGCAAAAAGGACTGATTTTATGACGCAAGTTCAATTACTCGGACAAAGGGCGAAGCAGGCGGAAGAAACACTTGCCACCGCATCGACCGAGCTTAAAAACAAGGCTCTTGAAAATATGGCACAGGAGCTTGCTGCGGCAACATCTGAAATACTTAGTGCAAATGCCGAGGATATGAAAAATGCCCGAGCAAACGGTGTTGCACAGGTTATGCTTGACAGGCTTCTTTTGACTGAGGACAGAATTGTCGGAATGGCAAAGGGAATAACCGATATTGTAAGGCTTCCCGACCCGATAGGTGTAACGCTTTCAGAAATTAAACGACCTAACGGTATGACGGTGAAAAAAATAACCGTTCCGCTTGGAGTTATTGCCGTTATTTATGAGGCACGTCCGAACGTTACCTCCGACGCTGCGGCACTTTGCCTGAAATCGGGCAATGCGGTTATATTGCGAGGCGGTAAAGAGGCTATAAATTCATCAAAGGCAATCGTCAAGGCGTTACGGCTCGGACTTGAAAAAACAGGCTTAGATGAAAACTGTATATCGCTTGTAACCGACACCTCAAGGGACAGCGCAACCGAGCTTATGAGAATGAACGAGTATATCGACGTGCTTATTCCGAGGGGCGGAGCAGGACTTATCCGTTCCTGCGTTGAAAACTCTACGGTGCCCGTGATTGAAACCGGAACGGGTAACTGTCACATTTATATCGACAAGGACGCAGATATTCAAATGGCGGCGGATATTGTGTACAACGCAAAGACCTCTCGACCGTCTGTTTGCAATTCGGCGGAGAGCTTGGTAATTCATAAGGATATAATAAAAGAGGCTTTGCCGATTATCAAAAAAAGACTTGATGAGAAAAATGTCGAGTTAAGAGGCGACGATACGGCGAGAGCTTCGGCAGACGGTATACTTCCCGCAACCGAGGACGATTGGGGCAGGGAATACCTTGACTATATAATGTCAGTAAAAACGGTCGAAAGTCTTGATGAGGCTATTGAGCATATATCAAAGTATTCAACGGGACACAGCGAGTGTATCGTGACCGAAAACGAAGCGGCGGCAGAGGAATTCTTAAAGCGCATTGATTCGGCGGCTGTTTATCACAATGTCAGCACAAGATTTACGGACGGCGGAGAGTTCGGCTTCGGTGCGGAAATCGGAATTTCCACACAAAAATTGCACGCAAGAGGACCTTTGGGACTTCCCCAGCTTACCTCATTCAAATATATTATTTGCGGTAACGGGCAGATAAGATAACAAGGAGAATAACTATGGCTGATGAAATTGTAAAATTTGAAAATTCGCCTAAAAAGAAAAAGAGAAAAAGAGCGCACCCGTGGGCCTTTCCGTTAGGACTTTTGATGGTGCTGCTTTCGGTCACAGGTCTTGTAACTATACTTGTGGCAGGCGTAAACGGCATAAGCTCCGTCAAGTATAAAATCGACAACATTGAAAAATACAACACAATGCTCACTCCCGTCGTTATGAACGACCCGAGTGTGTTCGACGATATATCGAAGGCGGATATGAGCCAGCTTATCGATATTTCGGTGTGGGCGATTATTAAGAGCGATTTAGCTCCCGATACCTACGAATACAGCGAAGCGGGAATGATTATTCCCGAGGCTGATATAACAGCGTCATACACAAAGCTTTTCGGCACGGAAAGAGCACCCGTTCATATGACTGTTTCGGGTTACGGCTATGAATTTACCTATGATTCGGCGAAAAAGTGCTACATAATTCCGCTTACGGGTATCGAGCCGACATACACGCCGAGCGTTGTTGATGTGGACAAAAAGAAGAATATGATCGTTTTGACCGTAGGTTATCTTCCAAGCGGCGGCTGGGCACAGGATACAGACGGAAAAATGGTAGCTCCCGAGCCTGACAAATACGTTAAGGTAACCCTGCGTGAAAAGGACGGCAACTACTATATAAGCGCAATGCAGGCAACTGCAAGCCCCGAGGTCGCAACCACAACTCCCGTCAGCACAACAGCTGCGCCTGCGGAATCCACAACAGAGCCGACAACAGCACCCGAACAGGCTGCCGAGGACGCTCCTCAGACAGAAATAGCATAAGGAAAAGGAAAATATTATGATTAAGATTTCTCCCTCAATTTTATCAAGCGATTACGGCAATCTCTCTTCAGAGCTTAAAAGGATGGAGGCTTGCGGAGCTGATATGCTTCACATAGACGTTATGGACGGACATTTTGTTCCGAACATTACGCTCGGTGCACCGATTGTAAAGTGCATAAGAAAATCAAGCGCTCTTCCGTTTGATGTGCATCTTATGATAAGCGATCCGTATAAATATATACCTGATTTTGTGAACGCAGGTTCGGATATAATTACTTTTCATGCAGAGGCAGACTCCGATATTGAAAAGACGATTGATTTGATTTTGGCTTCGGGCAAAAAAGCCGGACTTTCGGTTAAGCCTAAAACCCCTGTCGAAGCGGTTTATCCGTATCTCGACAAGCTTTCAATGGTACTTGTTATGACTGTTGAGCCGGGCTTTGGCGGTCAGTCGTTTATGGAGGATATGATGCCTAAGGTTTCTGCGGTCAGGTCTGAAATTGACAGAAGAGGACTTGATGTTGACATTCAGGTTGACGGCGGAATAAACAAGGACACAATTTCGATTGCCGCAAAGGCGGGCGCAAATGTATTTGTGTCGGGAAATGCAATTTTCTCAAGCGACGACGCCAAAAAAACAATAGCAGATTTTAAGGCAAGAGCTTCAGTTTAATTGACGGCAAACGCTTTAGATAAATTTAGTCTAAACACGGTTCGGGCAAATTTTTATGATATAAATTATCGGAAATGAGGTGAAATTTTGAGCGAGAACGAACGATTGAGGATAAACATACAGCCTGTGTTATCCGAAACAGAAAAGCTTGAAATTAAAAACACCCGAAAATATATGATTGATATGCTTATGGTGCTTCTTGCGCCTATGGCAATGTCGTTTTATTATTACGGGCTGCGTGCGGTGCTTTTGGTGCTGTATGCTGTCCTGTCCGCTTTGGTTTGTGAGTTTTTGGCTTCTAAAATTTACAAATTCAGAGCGTCATATTCGGATCTTTCGTCGATTGTAACGGCAATATCGATAGCTATGTGCATACCTGCCTCGTCTGCGTGGTGGGTACCCGTGCTTATAACCGTATTTGCACTTGCGGTGGTAAAATTTCCGTTCGGAAACTCGAGAAGTCTTATGTTTTTGCCGTCTGCCGCAGGAATTGCTTTTTTGACGGTGTGCAATTCGGCAAGTATGTTTTCATATCCGGTTATTCCCACGACGGCGGACAAGTTCGCACAGCTTTCAAGCACAAACGCCGCTTTGGGCAACTCGATTGCGTATATGCTTTCGCAGGGTAATTCAATCGGTATTAACATAATCAGTTATATTGATATAGCTGTCGGTAATGTTTCCGGACCGATGGGAACAACCTGTGCGGTTGCGATAATCGGCGGCTTGCTTTATTTACTTATAAGACGACCGAGAACGGCTATGATGTCCTTTGTTTATCTCGGAACTTGTGCAGTATATGCGTTCCTTTTCCCGAGAATAACTACGGGACGCGGAATATCGATAATAATGGAGCTTTGCAGCGGACTTACAAGCTTTGCGGCATTGCTTTTTGTCACAAACGAAACCCTTGCACCGAAAAGAACAAACGCAAGAGTGCTTTATGCGGTGCTTATGGGTCTTATAACTATGATTTTAAGAACCTTTGGCTCGATTGAGGACAGCACGGTTTTTGCCGTTTTGATTGCAAACGCTTTTGCCTGCACGCTTGACCAAAAACTTCCGATTACCAAAAGGGAGCAGCTTTTGCTCGACAAGAAAAAGGAGGCAGAGGCAATGTCAACGGACAAGCCTGTCGATACGGACGAGCAGTCGCAAATTGTAGCGCAAAAGGTTATGGAAATAATCAATAATTCCGAGGAAACGCAGGAAAGCGCCGAAGATGAAAACGGAGGTGGCGAGAATGAATGATAAAACCTCATTTTCTACTTCGATAAAAAACAGCGCATTTATTAAAAACCCTGTTTTGTTTGAGTCGATAGGTATAGCACCTGTTGTTGCAATGGCTGTTTCGGTTAAAACGGCGATTATGCTTTCGGTAATTTCGGCAGCGGAGCTTATAATAATCGAGTGCTTTGCAAGTATTGCGCTCAAAAAGGTTAAGCACGAATACAGAGTACTGATATATGCTCTTTTAGGCGTGCTTATAAATGTTCCGTTCTGGCTGTTTTTCTCGAAATTTGCACCGAACGAGACGGCAAACGTAAGCATCTTTTTACCGATAATTGCGGTAAACTCGCTCATTGCACTTCATTGTGAGAGAGTGGCTGTCAGGTCAACGCTTAAAGAAACCTTCTTTGACGCTGTGTCCGCAACAATCGGCTATGTTTTGATTATCTTTATTGTTGCGATACTCAGAGAGGTATTGGGTTCGGGAACATTTTACAGCATAAAGCTTAATCTTCCCGTACAGCTGAAAGGCTTGTTATTGCCGTTCGGAGGATTTTTGATGCTTGGCTTTGCGGCGGCGTTCTTTAAGGCGAGAATTAAGAGCAGATATCCGGAGGAAAATCCCGAGGAGGCATTCAACCTTTCGGAAATCTCTCAGTCTCATCATGAGGATATTAAAACTATGCTTCATGAGGATTTTGAACCTGTTACAAAGGAGCCTATCAAAGAAAACCCGATAGACTTCTTTAAGAGCGTGGTTGAAAAGCCCGATCAGCCCGAGGAAGAAAAGCCTGAAAAGCGCAAAAAAATTAAAAGGGCGAAAAAAGAAAAGCCCGTTAAGACGGAAAAGCGTAAAAAAGAGAAAAAGGCTGTTGAAAAGTCTGTCAAAGCGGCTCCGATTGAAAATCCGAGAAAAGAAAAATACGAATCTGAATTTGACGATATTTTGCTTGATCTCGAACGAAGCAAAGCTCCCAAAGAGGAAGAGATTATCGATATTTCAAAAGACAGCGACGGAAACGGCGGTGATGAGGCATGAGAGTAATAACAGAGCTCATTTCGGCGGCTATGTACGCTATGTTGGCACAAAACTTCATTTTTACAGGCGGCTACGGTGCCTCGGAGGCTGTCAGAATGGCGGCGAAGCCGAAGCAGCTTTATCCGATGACGTTTTTCATTACGCTGTTTTCGACCACGGTATCCGTGATTTGCGTTTTGCTTGAGCAGATAGCCGCTGTCAAGCGATTAAGCATACTCGGACACGCAGTTGAATTTATTATCGTGCTTACGGTAATGTATATTATAGTGCTTGCGATTTCTGTTTTAGTGTTCAAGGCTAAGGACAGAACGGTCAGAAGAATAGGCATAGCGGCGTTCAATACACTTGTAATTGCCGTTCCGTTTATAAACTACCGTGCGGCATTTACCATTGCTCAGGCTATCGGCTCGGGTATCGGTTCGGGCTTTGCGTTTGTTATTGCGGTGTTGCTTATAAACGTAGGCTTGCGCCGTCTTGACCGCAATCCGAATATTCCCGAAGCATTCAAAGGTACTCCGGCGATATTTATTTACGTCTCAATTCTCTCACTTGCTTTTTCGGGATTTTACGGAAGCGGATTGACTATGTAAGGGCAGAATAAAATGCAGTTTCAAAACAAGAATGTTAAGCCGAGAAAAAGAAGCTATTATCACTTTTCAAAAAATTATCCGAGCAGAAGCGGTAATATCTATGCTATCGGCGAGAGCAGAACAAGAAGAAAAAAAGAAAAAAGAAACAGAATAATTTTCTATGTGTCGCTTGTGTTTGTGTTTGCGGCTGTATTTCTTATTGCTTCGGTTATGGGCAATCTGTCGCACAGACCGATTGACAGCACTTCGAAGGGGCTTGCCGACCAATATGACGGTCAACTAAAGGCTCTTGAAATGCCGGAGGAGGCACTTGGCGGCGGAATTGCCTACGATTTATTCAGAACACAACTCAAAACCGATAAGGCCAACGCTGTTGAGGTTGTGCTCAAAAGAGCAGACGGAAATTTGAACTATAATTCCGCTGTTCAAACAGCAAAGGAAATCGGTGCTTGCACACAAGCGTACGAGAACGCTTGGCAGACAATAGAAAAACTCCGAGCAGACGGATATAAAATAATTGTAAAACTTTATTGCTTTGAGGACCCGCTTGCGGCGTCTATGTTAAAAGGTTCGGCGGTTACCGTTCAAGACGGAACAACGGTTTGGCTTGATGACAGCGCACAAAATGACGGCAATCCGTGGCTTAATCCATATTCGCAGACGGCGCAGGAATATCTGTACGGAATCATAAGCGAATGTGCAACGGGTGCGGACGTGATTATGCTCAACAGCGTATGTTTTCCGACAGGTAAGCTGACCGATACCGCATTTTTCTTGGGCGAGGCGGAGAGCGTTGAAAGCCGAAATTCTGTGCTTCACACCTTTGTAGCAAAGGCGGCGGAGCTGTGTGGGGATACAGAAATTGCGTTGTGTACCGACATAGGAAGTGCACTCAACGGTAGTGAGCAGCTCTATTCGGGCAGTATGTTTGACAGCGGAGCGTTGTTTAACGCTGTTGATTTTACGGGCTTTGAGTCTGCTAATGAATTTTCGGTCGGTGGCACTTCGTCGGTCGGAATGGATAAAGCGACGCTCATTTCAGCATCTATTCCGTTGCTCAATGAAAAAACAGAAGAAAATTATACGACAAAAGGACTTTTACCGATTATTGACGATGAAGCATATATTAAAAGTCTCGAAGAATTGGGAATAAATAATTATATACTTGTTCAAAAAACAGATAGTTGACAAAAGTCTATAAATATGCTATTATACTATCAGCATAACCCGTATTGAAGGGGAGTAGCTTGAATTCGGCGGTCAACATCATGTTGCGTTTCGCATCTGGTCGTCGAACCTAATAATTAGGAAGCAAGACCTTCGGCAGACTTTTTTATCTGTCGAAGGTCTTTATTTTTAACAACGGAGGAAAATTATGAAGCACTATCTCAGCACGCCCGAAGAAGTGTTCAAGGAAACAAGCTCTTCGGAAAAAGGTCTGACTTCCGAGCAGGCACAAAAGAGGCTTGAGGAAAACGGAAAAAACCGTCTTGAAGAGGGTAAGAAAAAGTCTGTAATCAGACGTCTTTTAGAGCAGTTTGCCGACCCTATGATAATTATTCTTATCGTTGCGGCGGCAATTTCGGGTATCACCGCAGCATTTGAGGGAGGTTTTCCGTCAGATGTAATAATTATTCTTTTTGTAGTAATTTTGAATGCGATACTCGGCGTTGTTCAGGAAAGCAAGGCTGAAAAAGCTATCGAAGCATTGCAGGAAATGGCGGCGGCAACCTCAAAGGTTGAGCGTGACGGCAAGGTTATGCAGATTAAGAGCGAGGACCTTGTTGTCGGCGACGTGATTATCCTTGAAGCGGGAGATGCGGTTCCTGCCGATGCGAGAATAATCGAGAGTGCAAGCCTTAAAATCGAAGAGGCGGCGCTGACAGGCGAGTCTGTTCCCGTAAATAAGTTTATAGATATAATCAATCTCAATGATACCGAGAAGGACGTTCCTCTCGGCGACCGTAAGAATATGATGTATATGGGCTCATCTGTTGTTTACGGACGAGGCAGAGCAGTTGTTACGGCTACAGGTATGGATACCGAAATGGGAAAAATCGCAGGCGCTTTGGCTCAGGCTCAGGACGGACAAACCCCCTTGCAGAAAAAGCTTGCGCAGCTGAGTAAGATACTCAGTTTTATCGTAATCGGTATTTGTGTGGTTATTTTTGCAATCGGTATTATAAGAGAGCTTGTTACAGGCAATCAGATAGGACTTGAATTCTTGCTTGATACCTTTATGATAGCGGTTTCGCTTGCTGTTGCGGCAATCCCCGAGGGACTTGCGGCGGTTGTAACCGTCGTACTTTCAATCGGCGTTACCAATATGTCAAAGAAAAACGCTATTATAAGAAAACTCACCGCTGTTGAAACATTAGGCTGTGCGCAGATTATCTGCTCGGATAAGACGGGTACTCTTACACAGAACAAGATGACGGTTGTTGAGCATTACGGCGACGACGAAAAAATGCTTGCAACAGGTATGGCTCTTTGCACGGATGTCAATATTGACGAAAACAAAGAGATAATCGGCGAGCCTACCGAGGCTGCGCTTGTTGCTTATGCACTTACTCTTGATTTGAACAAAAACGACCTTTCAAAGAACGAGCCGAGAGTTGCGGAAGCACCCTTTGACTCAATGAGAAAGATGATGTCAACCGTTCACTCAAAGGACGGCGCATATATTCAATATACAAAGGGTGCACCCGACGAGGTATTGAAGTGCTGTACTAAGATTTTGAAGGACGGCAAAGTCAGAGATATTACCGAAGCGGACAGAACGGAAATCCTTAAAAAGAACAAGGAATATGCCGACAGAGCGTTGCGTGTTCTTGCTTGCAGCTTTAAGGAGCTTTCCGAAATTCCCGCCGACCAAAGTCCCGAGGCGCTTGAAAAAGACCTTGTTTTCTGCGGACTTGTCGGTATGATTGACCCCGTAAGACCCGAGGTCAAGGCGGCAATCGAGGAATGCAGAACTGCGGGTATCAGACCGATTATGATTACAGGTGACCATAAAGATACGGCTACGGCTATCGCAATGGAGCTTGGAATAATCGACAGTCCCGACGCTGCAATTACAGGCGCACAGCTCAACGAGATTTCAGACGAAGATTTTGAAAAGGATGTCGAAAAGTATTCTGTTTATGCGAGAGTTCAGCCCGAGCATAAGGTCAGAATTGTAAATGCTTGGAAAAAGCGTGGTATGATTACCGCAATGACGGGCGACGGCGTAAATGACGCTCCTTCGATTAAGAGCGCTGATATTGGCGTAGGAATGGGTATCACAGGCACAGACGTTACAAAGAACGTTGCAGATATGGTACTTGCCGACGACAACTTTGCGACAATCGTTTCGGCGGTTGAAGAGGGCAGAAGAATTTATGATAATATCCGTAAATCCATTCAGTTCCTGCTTGCATCAAACCTCAGCGAAGTGCTTTCAATTTTCTTCGCAAACCTTTTAGGCTTTACAATTTTGAAGCCTGTTCATCTTCTTTGGATTAACCTTGTAACAGACTGTTTCCCTGCCCTTGCTCTTGCAATGGAAAAGGGCGAGAAGAATATAATGAGACGTCCTCCGAGAAATTCAAAAGACGGTATATTCTCCGGCGGCGTAGGCTTTGATATTTTCTATCAGGGATTATTTGTAACAGGTCTTACGCTTGCGGCGTACTTTATCGGACATTATATCGAGTCGGGTGTTTGGGAGATTACAAACTCTCCCGACGGCATGACAATGGCATTCCTTACAATGAGTATGTGTGAAATTTTCCACTCACTCAATATGCGTTCACAGAGAGGCTCTACCGTTGCAATGACCTTTAAGGGCAGCCACAATATGTACCTTTTCGGTTCATGCCTTATGTCGCTCTTGATGACAACGGTTGTAATTTATGTTCCGTTCCTTGCAAATGCATTTGACTTCCAGCCGATAGATTTGATGGAATATGCGGTTGCACTTGCACTTGCGTTCGCTATCATTCCGCTTGTTGAAATCGTTAAGGCGATTGAAAGAGCAGTTGACAAAAGAAAAGTGAAGAAATAAGGTTTCAACGCTTGACATTTAAGCCTCCCTTGTGTAAAGGGAGGCTGTAATTTTATGGAAACAAAAAAACGCACCCCTTGGAAGAACCTTCGTAAAGAAGGTTCTTCCAATTAAATTAATCCTTGCGGATTAGTGAAATATTCTTTCAGAATATGAAATTGCTTAGCAATGAAATACGCCTACGGCGTGATAAGGATTAATTTTATTTCATATCGAGCAAAGCGAGATATTTCATAATTCGGTTTAGCAAATTATTTCATATTGCATAGCAATATTCCATTTTATATGTTAAAATGCTTATGAGGTGATATTGTGAAAGAAAACAAACTTATTGATTTATCAATGGATTTTTCTGTTACTGTTTTAAAAGCAGTCGACTCAATAAAAGGGCATTATGTGCTCGTCAATCAGATAGAACGTTCTGCAACAAGTATCGGTGCAAATATTCACGAAGCAAACTATGCTCAAAGCAAAGCAGATTTTATATCGAAATTACAAATTGCTCTCAAGGAAACTTATGAGACAGAGTATTGGTTAACACTTTTTCAAAGAGCAACCCTACTTAACGCTGATGCGGCAAAAATGTTATTAAATCTGTGCGGAACGATACGCAGACTATTGATTGCCTCTATTAATA
>OIYY01001492.1_pt1 | contig 12112 bp, 9 predicted proteins | sample 1588341 | NCBI WGS metagenome assembly OIYY01 (sample SAMN03283287) | human gut metagenome | biome: human-associated habitat; material: feces | host: Homo sapiens | place: Peru | collected 2012
TTTAGTATAGCATCAGCTCTTTCTACTGATGTCATTTCTCCTAGTTCATTTACTTTTTGTTCATTTATTTTTACATCAATTTTAGCATTTTTATTTATATCAGAAACTTTATTTTTTACGTCCTCTGCATATTTATTTGCTTCATCTTTAGAATTAAAAGTCATCTCAACTTTATCGTTCACTGCGACTTCATAAATAGTATACTCTGTTTTTATTTCTGCTCTCAAGTTAGTATAAACATTTTGATCTGTCATTAAGCTATCTCTTATATAGCTACTTTCAAAAGTAGGCTCATAATCCAAATAAACCTTTACATTTGGATCAATGCTCTGCTTTTCAACAACTAAATCATTATAAACCTCATCAAAATGAGCTTCACTTGAAAAATATCCTATAAAGTCATCATTTACATAAGCTTTCACCGCTGGTTTATAGTTATTTAAGACAGTTATAACAACTGCTGTAAATATTAGTCCTAAAGCTAAAACAGTGAAAAATATAAATCTTATTGTACTGAGGACACTCCTTTTTTCCATAATAAAAAATTGCACCTTCCTTTTTAGACACTATAAAGTTATAAACTAAAATTTATAAAATGTCAAGTTTCGACAATTTTCTCTTTCGTATTTAATATCTTATATGATATAGCATTATACTATCATATATAATATTATATGTCAAGTCAAGGGGCTTTTCCTACAATATTGGCAAAAAAAGGCAAATGATAAAGTAATAATCTCTATCATTTGCCTAATAATCTTTTTTAATTTCTTCTCTTTCCAAACAAGCTTAATATTCTTAAGAATATATTTATAAAGTCTAGATATATATCCATAGCTGCATATATATGAAGTTTATCTTGATATGGCCCCTCTACCATAGCCATATTTTTTATTTTTTGAACATCATACGCTGTGATTCCAAAGAAAAGTACTAACACAACCCATGATATAACCATGTCTATAAAACTATTACCTAAGAATAAATTTATAATACTTACAATAATACATGCAAGTAATAAAGCAAGTGCTATTGTTCCTATTTTAGATAAATCAATTTTTGTTGTATATCCTAAAAGAGCAAATATTCCAAATACAGCAGCTGCTACAAAGAATATTGCAACTATTGAACCTAATTCATATACATAGAATATACTTGACATTGTAACACCATTTATTGCCGCGTAAACAAAGTACAACACCCCTACTACACTTGGTGGTAATTTGTGTGATACTAATGAAAAAACTAGTACAACAACAACTTCAATTATAGCTAAAAATGCCAGTCCTCCAGTCATTGCAAAATTAAATAGTGCTCCAGTTGAATATGTATACCATGCTATTATACCAGTAGCAAAAAGTCCTAAAAACATCCATAAAAAGGCTTTTTTAAACACATCATTATTACTAAATGTTGTAGAACCATTTGATATTGGATCAATATTTTCTTCCATATTATCATCTCCTTTTTTCTAAGTATAACTTATTGTTAAAAATAATTCAACATTTCATATTCTATTTCACAATTTTTTCTCTTTTTCTTGTTTTTTTTATCACTATATAGTATAATTTAACTTGATTAGAATAAGTATCAGAAAGGGGGATATTTTATGTCATTACCGATCTGGGCATTTTGGTTAATACTTTCCGGTATCTTTATGCTAATTGAGATAATTTCAATATCATTTTTCATGTTTTGGCCTGGAATTGGAGCTTTACTTGCTGCCTTTACAGCTTTATTAGGATTTGATTTAAATATACAAATTATAGTGTTTGCAATATCAACAACATTAATGTTTATATTTATGAAACCTTTAGCTCAAAAATTATTTAAATCTAATGAAGATGATATGATTCTTAGTAAAGATTCTTTGATTGGAAAAACTGGAGTTGTCATAAAAGAAATAAATAACTTAAATTCTACAGGCCAAGTAAAAGTTGCTGGAGAATTATGGACTGCATTTTCTTCAGATGATGAAGTTATCGAGGAAAACTCAACAATTATAGTCGAAGATATTGAAAGTATAAAATTGAAGGTTAAAAAAATCTAAAGGAGGATTATTATGCCAATATTTTTTATTATTTTATTAGTTTTTGTAGCTTTAATTGCATTTAATTCTATTAAAGTTGTAAGACAATCTGAAGTTAGAATTATTGAACGTTTTGGTAAATATCACAAAACTGCTCAAGCTGGTCTTAACTTCATACTACCATTTATTGATAATACAAGAGCTGTAGTAAGCTTAAAACAACAAACAATGGATGTTCCACCACAAGGTGTTATCACAAAAGATAACGTTACAATAACAATAGACACAGTTGTTTTCTATCAAATCATGGATCCTGCTAAAGCAGTATATGAAATTGAAAGTTTACAAAAAGGTATTGCTTACTTAGCAATTACTACAATTCGTGATATCGTTGGTAAAATGGATCTTGACTCAACATTCAGTTCAAGAGATCAAATAAACATTCAATTAAGACAAGTACTTGATGATGCAACTGATAAATGGGGTTGTAAAATTGACCGTGTTGAAATCAAAGATATTAAACCACCAGTTGATATAAGAGATGCAATGGAAAAACAAATGAATGCTGAAAGAAATAAAAGAGCTGCTATACTTGAAGCTGAAGGTAAAAGACAAGCGCAAATTACTATGGCTGAAGGTGCTAAACAATCTACAATATTAGATGCTGAAGCTGAAAGAGAATCAAGTATTAGACGTGCTCAAGGTGTTAGAGAAGCTAAAATATTAGAAGCTGAAGGTAATGCTGAAGCAATCAAAAAAGTAGCTAACGCAAAAGCTGAAGAAATTGACTTAGTATATTCAGCTATAATGAAAGCTAAACCAGACCAAAATCTTATTGCTTTAAAATCTTTAGAAGCATTAGAGAAAGTATCTGAAGGTAGTGCAAATAAAGTATTTATTCCTTTTGATGCTACTAAAGCAATGGGCGCTCTTGGAGCTGCAACAGAAATTGTTAAAGGAAATAAATAATTATATTTTATTAACACAATATAATATAAACAAAATATCCAGAAAATTAATTCTGGATATTTTTATTTTTTAAATTATTATCATTTGTCTTGATGTAGTAAACTTGTTCCTCTTCTATCTCCTCTTCATAAACAAAGAAATGTAAAAGATATTTCAAAATTTTATCTACAACCTTTTTGTTATCTGGGTTATTGTAAAACATTATAGAAACAGCATATGCTACTAACATTAAGGCTAATCCTATTATCTTAAGGTTAAATACCATAAGTGTCGCTATTATAAGGGTTATAAGAAATATTTCTATTCCAATAAATACGCTAAACCGAAACAATGTATGAAAATTTTTCATAGTTTATTCTCCTTTTATACTCATAAAGTGATTTTTTTAGTTACTTCAAATATTATACCATAATTATGTAAAATATTCAATATGTTTTAGATTGTTACTACTTCACTTTAACATTTTCTTTTCCAAACATAGTTTCAAGTTTTTCTATAACGTTTTTCTCACTGGTAAGCCAAAAAGCTCTACCAATTACTTTCAATTTGTTAGTACCATCAAAATATAAGTAAACTGGTACATTTCCTTTACACTCTTGAGGTAAATTCTTTACCGCTTCTATTACTCTATCTTCAAGGTCAAACTTATCTTTTGGCATTCTTATATATATTTTTTCCTGTTTACTTATTTTCTGAACGTCATTAACTAAAATTTTTGCCTTTTCGCCCTCTTTTATATTAACCTTTCCACTAACTTTAATTATGCTCTCTGGGGCCAATAAACTTGAAAATTGTTCTAATAATTTAGGAAATACAACTAATTCAGCACTTCCGTACATATCTTCTAAATCTGCAAATATCATCTGTTTTCCAGTTCTAGTATTCATGAGTTTTGACTTAGTTACTATACCACAGACGATAACTTGTTTTCCATCATAGTCTACATTTTTTTCTTCGTATTCATCATCTTCTCCATCTTGTATATTAAATTCAAGATGTGAATTTAATTCTCTAAGTGTCACTGTAGAAACCTTATCAATATATTCTTTATATTCATCTAATGGATGACCAGATATATAAAGTCCTATCATTTCCTTTTCCATATCTAACAATTCTTTTTTAGTTGCTTTATGATTACTTTTTCTTATTATAATTTCCTCTTGCTTTTGATTTGCCCCACCATCAAACAAGTTAATTTGATTTTCATAGTTATTTCTTCTGCTAGTTACAATGCTATCTACAATACTCTCATAAGATTCTAATAAATCAAATCTTGAATAATTTTTCTCTATTTCATCAAAACATCCAGCTCTAATAAGACTTTCTATACATTTTTTATTTACTGTATCACCAGCTGTTCTCTTAACAAAATCTATAAAACTTACAAATTTTCCGTTTCTGTTTCTTTCATTTAAAATATAATTAATAGCACCTTCTCCAACATTTTTTATAGAAACGAGTGCAAATCTTATTTTTTGATTTACAACAGCAAATTTTGTATAACTCTCATTTATATCAGGTTTTAATACTTTTATACCTAATTTCTTACATTCACTTATATATTCTGGAATCTTATTAAAATCTCCCATTAAGCTATTCATTGTTGCCGCAAAGAATTCATGAGGATAATGTTTCTTTAAATAGGCTGTTTGATATGCTACAACTGCATATGCAGCAGCATGTGATTTGTTAAAGGCATATTTAGCAAAGTCTGACATTTCATCAAATATTTTATTTGCGCTTTCTTCATCTATTCCATTTTTTAGGGCTCCACTAATAAATTTACCTCTTTCTTCATTCATCACTTGTATCTTTTTTTTGCTCATAGCACGTCTTACTAAATCGGCTCTACCAAAACTATATCCAGCAAGTTCTCTAAATATTTGCATTACCTGTTCCTGATATACCATACATCCATATGTATCCTTTAAGATTGGTTCTAATGCTTTATGTGTATAAATTATATTCGTTTTACGTCTTTTATTTTCTATGTATCTTGGGATCTGATCCATTGGTCCTGGTCTATATAGTGAAAGTACCACTATTATATCTTCTATAGAGTCCGGTTTTAATTCTTTTATTACTCTTTTTATCCCTTTACTTTCAAGCTGAAATACACCTTCAGTATTTCCATCAGACAACATCTTAAATACTTCTTTATCATTATATTCTTTGTCAAAACTAAATTTTATACCATAATTTTTCTCTACTAATTTTATGGTATCAGAAATTACAGTTAAAGTTCTAAGGCCCAAGAAGTCCATTTTTAGAAGTCCCAATTCTTCTAAAAGAGTCATAGTATACTGAGTTGAAATCATTCCAGAGTTTTCGTATAGTGGTACATAATCTCCTACCGGATTTTTAGTAATTACAACACCTGCTGCATGGGTTGATGCATGTCTTGCAAGCCCTTCTATTTTTTTACTAAGATCTATTACTTCTCTTATTTCCTCATCGATCTCATACATTTGTCTTAATTCTTTATTTTCTTCCAAAGCCTTATCTATTGTCATATTAATTGTATGAGGAACCATTTTAGATACTGTATCGATTTTTTGATATGATATGTCTAGAGCTCTTCCTACATCTCTTATAGCAGCTCTTGCTGCCATTGTTCCAAAAGTTATAATCTGAGCTACATGATCTTTACCATATTTACGAGTTACATAATCTATTACTTCGCCCCTTCTTTCGTAACAAAAATCTACGTCAAAGTCGGGCATACTAACTCTTTCGGGATTTAAAAATCTTTCAAATATTAGATTAAATTTTAACGGATCAATGTCTGTTATTCCAATTGCATACGCAGCTATTGAACCAGCACCGCTTCCTCTGCCAGGACCTACCCCAATTCCAACACTTTTAGCATAATTTATAAAATCTTGTACTATTAAAAAATAGTCTATATATCCCATTTTATCTATAACACTAATTTCATAATCTAATCTTTCTTTTGCTTTTTCTATTCTTTCTTTATCATATCTTTTTTCCAAGCCTTCATAACACATTCTTTTAAAATACTCTAGGTGTGTTATATTCTCATCAATTTTAAATTCCGGTAATATTGTAGTTCCAAAATTTATTGTTAAGTTACACATATCAGCTATCTTTTGAGTATTTTCAATTGCCTCTGGAATATATTTAAAAGCCTCATTCATTTCTTCTTTTGTTTTTACGTAGAATTCATTTGTTTTAAATGACATTCTATCATCATCTTTCATAGTTTTTCTGGTTTGAATACAAAGCATAACCTCATGCATATAATAATCATCAGAATTTAAGTAATGACAGTCATTTGTAGCAACTACCCCTATTCCAAATTCTTTAGAAATAGTAATTAAATTCTGATTTACTAATATTTGCTCTCTCAACTTATTATCTTGTAATTCTAAAAAGTATCTATCCTTACCAAAAATTTTTACAAAGCTACTAACCGTTTCTTTAGCTCCTGCAATATCATTTGCAACTATTTGCCTTGCAACCTTTGATGCAAGACACGCAGAAAGACATATTAATCCCTCATTATATTTTTCTAATACTTCCATGTCTATTCTAGGCTTGTAATAAAATCCTTCAGTGTATCCTATAGAGCATAGTTTCATTAAATTATGATATCCAATATCGTTCATCGCAAGTAAAATTAAATGATTTGGTTCTGTATCTATTTTTCCCTGTTTTTCAAATCTGCTACGCGGTGCAACATAAACTTCACATCCAATTATTGGCTTTATGTTATTACTTATACACTCTTTATAAAATTCGATGGCTCCGAACATGTTGCCATGGTCTGTTATTGCTACAGAAGTCATTTGATTATCTTTTACTTTTTTTACTAAATCTTTTATTCTTATAGCTCCATCTAATAGGCTATATTCTGTATGTACATGTAAATGTGTAAAATTCATCATGTTTATCCCTTCTTATTTTTTTCATTATATCAAAGTATTTGTTAAAAGTACAGAAAAAAGAAAAAAGTTCAAAGATTAACTCTGAACTTTTTAAACTATCTTATTTTTCAACAATTTTTTAAATGGATTGTTGCAGCATCTCGCACTCTTTTCTCATTATCACGTTCTAAAGACTTTAATATATATGCCGGTGTTTTTTTATTTCTAGCAATAGCAATTCTTACGATTGGTGATGGATCACTCGACATTTTCTCAAGTAATTTTATAGTACAATTTTTATTTTCAGCCACTCTTGCTCTCACAAACACACAACTATCTTTTGACAATACACCTATTATATCCTGCGAAATATTTGGATTTTGTGCAACTTCATTTCTTATATCGCTTTCATTATCTCTAGCAAGAATTTTTAGTGTATTTTCACAAGATTTTGGATTACCAGCCAGTTTTAACCGGATATAGAACTGATTTGAATTTTGGGCTATTTCATATAATGTTTTTGATGACATTTTTGAGCTACCGGCAAATACAGAGCTTAAAATTGGTAATCTTACGATTAAATAATTTAAAACATTTTCTTTGCCTATTTTTATATTTTGCATACATCCTCCTTTGAGTTAAACATTTCTTGCCTCTAGTATTCCAAATAATCTTTTCTTAAATGTCTTTGTGCTTTTTAGTCTTTTTTCATTAAACTCACTAATAGCAAGCTTTATTGTTTCATGTCTTATATCACCAAAATTATATTTTTCACTTTTTAAAAAATTTTCATTTTCGCTAAGAAGCTCTACAATTATTTTCATGATAAAATAAACAATATAAAGCTTAGGCTCAACATCCATCTTGTAAAACTCGTTTAAAACTTCATCATACTCTAACCTTAATATTCCCTTTGAACACTTTAAACCGCTTATGTTTATGACATATCTTGAATCTACCTCATCTTCAGTTAAGTAAGACGATGTCATGCAGTTTAAGCACGTGTATTCGTAAACCCGTTTTTCCTGAACCTTCTTTCTGTAATCTTTTAAGATTATATTATAGCATCCGGTATCTAATCTTTGTATTTCGTGACATCTACAACTTTTCATTAAACTCACCTCAAAATTATTTTTCGTGTTTTTAGTGTTTCCTGCTATTTTACCATATATATGCTAAAAAGTCCAGTAAAATGCCTCTTCTATATATTGTTTTTTATTTTTAATTGATTTCTTTCCTTAATTTTATTAGCATATATACATTTGGCAGTATCATTAAACCATTTGCTATTGAAGATACAGTCCATACCGTATCAAGTGCACATATAGCACCAATGTAAATTGAAACCGCGTATAAGATTTTATATATCAACATATAAAAATTTCTTGATTTAAATAAAAACCTTACACCAGCACTTCCGTAGTATCCCCAGCATGGTATTGTAGCAACACCAAATATTACTAATGAAATTGTTAATAACATTTCCCCAAATGGAAACTTTGAAAATGCTAAAGTTACTATTTCCATTGGATTATTTGTAACCAAATAACTAGAACTTGCTACTAAAATTATTCCTGTCAAAGTACATAAAATAACTGTATCTATAAAAACAGCTGTAGAAGAAATTAGAGATTGTTTCTTTAAATTTTGTTCTCTTACAGTTGCATCAAATATTGGTGAGCTTCCCATTCCAGCTTCATTTGAAAAAAGTCCCTTTGAAAATCCAGCACTCATGGCTAAAATAGCTGTACTAGAAAATATTCCACTTGCAGCGGATTTAAAATTTAATGCTTCTTTTACTATTCTTATAATACTTGGAATTAAAAATGCTCTATATTCTACTATAAGACCCAAACACATAATAAAATATATTATTGTTGCTACTGGCACTAAAATACTGCTAATGTTAGATATTCTCTTTTCATTTCCAAATATAACATATGTACATATTATACTAACTATTATCGCAATTAATTTCTTATCTACGTTAAAGCTAGAAATTATTGCATTTACCGCTGAATTAGATTGTATCATGGCTCCAATTCCAAAGGATGCAACAATTAAAAACAAACTAAATAAAATTGCAAGTATTCTTTTATCCAGTCTGTCATTTAAAACATACATTGCCCCTCCATAATATCCCTTTTTATTTTTCTTTCTATATTTTAATACTATATAAGTCTCTGCATATTTAGTTGCAATAGCTATAACTCCTGATATAAATATCCAAAATATACTTCCTATACCACCAATAGCAATCGCTGTTGCAACTCCTACTATATTTCCAGTTCCAAGTGTTGCAGCCAAAACCGACATTAATGCTTTATACGAACTAATTCCCTCTTTGCCATTAGAATCCTTTGATTCAGAACTAAACATTAATTTTAATCCTTTTAATGTATTTTTCTGTGGAAATTTTAACTTTACAGTAAAATACAAATGTACGAAAACTAATAATGCAACAAGTGGTATTGACCAAATTATATTTTCTATGTATTTCAAGATAAGACCTAAATTCACCATTTATTTATATCACCATAGTTTAGTATATGTACTTAAGTGTATAAAAAATACTCAAGTGGTAACTTGAGTATTTAAATATTTTCTTTATATATTTGTCTTTTTTACTTTAGTAACTAAAACAGTGATATCATCTTTGAAATTTCCTTCAAAAGTTCTATTTAAAAATCTACTTATATCTTCTGATATTACTCTTGCAGACTTTGTAACATCTACAGTTTTCAAATAATTAATAAAGTAATTATCATTAATATTTTGTGTATCGTCTACAACGCCATCACTTATTTGTATTACTAAATCATTATTTTTTAATTTTTTTGCTACTGGCACATATTCTGTTTTTTCTATTAGTCCTATTGGAATATTCATATTATTAATAGTGATTACTTTTGAATCTTCTACTACATATGTTGGAGCAGATCCTAATTTTATAAAACTTGCATTTGCAGTTTTTAAATCCATTATAAAAGTATCAAGTGTAGAATAAGATGAATCCTCACCTTTTAACTTTATAACACTATTTATTATTTCAATAGCTTTATCTTCTTCAAATCCGCCTTCTAATAGTTTTTCTAACATTGCAATAACAGAAGTAGAAGCACTAGATGCCTCTTTACCAGATCCAGCTCCATCACTTAAAATACTTATATATTTTAGATCACTAAGTTCATAAGTTGAATATGAATCTCCTGAAACATCTTCTCCAGTTTTAATAAGACTACATATTCCAGTTTGAGTTTCATATGCTGGAGTAGATACAAGTTTTATTTTAGATTTTTCAGTTTTACTGCTATTAAGTATAAGCTTTATAGTCATATCTTGTTCTAATATATCTGTAGCTATATTTACTATTTGCTTTTTTTGTTTATCTATATCTGTTAAGATATCAGTAACAAAAGTGTACTCTATTGTATTATCAGTTTTTACAAAGTTTTCTTCGTAAACAACAAATCCATAAAATTTAAGCTCTTCTGCTAGCTTTTTTTGTTCTTTTGTTTTTACTATCTCAACATTTTTTATATTCTTTGCAACATTTGATAGTATCTTTGAAACTTCTTTATATTGTTTAGATATTTTATCGCTATTTTCTTTTTCTTTTCTTTTTAGTATTCTCATAAGTTTCATACTATTATAGATTTCATATATTCCATCTATTATTTTTTCAGATTCATTACATTCAAAAGTAAGCATTGAACTGTCTATTTTTTCATTATTTTCAAGCTTAGTTGCAATATAATCAACAATAATATTTAATTTTTCATCTGCTATACATTCTCTTTTATTTTTACAATCTATACAAGTGTTGTAAGTATACTCTGTTATATATCTTTTAATAACTGCTCTTGTTTCACTATTTTCTTCTTCAGTACACTCAACTACACTATCAGCTAGATTATCAAAAACCTCTGATACTGCTCCAACCTTTTTTCTTATTGAGCTTGCAGTATCTAAAACATTCTCATATGTTTTATCTAAAGTTTTATTTTTATTAAACAGGCTACTTAATTTTACTTCCAACTTTTTAGGAATTATTAATAATGGAACTGCTGCAACTAAAAATTCACTTAATCTAATTGATAAATATGAAAATTCATTAGCATAATATATTAAATAAATATTTCCTGCTAAAAATCCTATTACAACTGCCACCTTTCCAAATTTACTAAGTACACCTGAAATTATACCACTTAGTGCTAAAGATACAATATATGTCATATTAACTTGCATCACAAGTGTTAGCATAAGTCCTATAATTAGTCCTGCTGCCCCACCATATATTGGTCCTTTTTTCCAAGAAAATATTAGTATCATTGTTAAAATCAATACATTAAATACAGAAAATCCAAAAACTTGTACATCTTTAAATATTGTAAGTGCTATTGCAACAACAGCAATCATTGCTACACTTTCTTCTTTTGTATATACATACCCTTTATTAAAGTTTATAAGAACATAAATTCCAGATACAAATACAAAATATAATACTGAAAATATCGCTATATTAGATAATATTCCAAGTATATTAGTAAAAAGTGTTGAATTTATAAAATTAAAAATAACTTCTATTATAGATATTGCTATTAAAAATTTAAAAAATACAGAAAACCTTTTACTTACTCCTTGAATATTGACCAGCGCTGTTAAAAGTGAAAATAGCACAAAAAATGCTAAAAGTTTTACCACTACCGCTGTAGTAAGGCTTGTACTAGCAAGTCCTAAAATAGAAAATACCAACACTAATAGCAAAGGCACATTAAATACACTTGCAACACCAAACAACACATAGCTAAATGGAGTTACATCTAAAGCAAAACTTACATTTGCAAGTGCAAAAGAAAGAACAGCAAATAAAATATTCTTTAAATTAAATATTTTTCCAAAAAATTCTATTACATTTCCGAATCTAGTATCATTTTCTAAATATCTATTATAAATCATCTTTACACCTCTTATGTCTATATTACATATTTTACTATATAAATCTCAATTATTTTGTCACATTTTAAAATCAATGATTTTTTTTAACGAAATACACCAAAATAGTCACTAATGCCATTTTGGTGTATTGGATTATTTTTTATTCACTCTTTTTTCTTCTTTTTCTTGGCTTTTCTTCAACTATTTCTTCATCTTTTACTTCATTTTTTTCATCATCTTCTACAACTTTTTTTGTTCTAGTTGCCTTTTTTGTTTTCTTTTCTTTTGA
>OIYY01001496.1_pt1 | contig 12092 bp, 8 predicted proteins | sample 1588341 | NCBI WGS metagenome assembly OIYY01 (sample SAMN03283287) | human gut metagenome | biome: human-associated habitat; material: feces | host: Homo sapiens | place: Peru | collected 2012
CGAAGCAGCCGCGGTTCTGGATGATGGAGAACTGCACCTCCCGGATGGCGGGCACACCGCCCATGGCCTCGTAGATGGGGTGATACCGGCGGGTGTAGGGCAGGGCATAGACCCGGTCCAGCTCCCAGCGCACCAGCGGCTTTGCCGGGATGTTCTGGACGAGGTACTTCTCGCTCTGCTTCTGGACGATGATCTGGCCGCTGACGACATCCTGATTGTCCATCTGGATACGGCAGGCTTTGGCGTAGGCGGTCTTATCGGACGCCACCTTTTTGAAACCCGCGCACTCCACATATTTTTCGGGCAGGTGGTCGAAGTCGGTCAGGTAGCAGGTGCCGTCCACATCGGTGATGGAGCTTACCGGCTCTCCGGCCGCCAGCCGCCTGGCAATGGCGACGGTCTGGTGTTCGCCCATGCCGAAGCTGATGATGTCTGCGCCGGAGTCCTCTGCGATGCTGGGCAGGACGGTGTCCAGCCAGTAATCGTAGTGGGCGAACCGCCGCAGCGAGGCTTCCAGACCGCCCAGGATCACGGGCAGGTCGGGGTAGGCCTGCTTTGCCAGCCTGGTATACACGGTGGCGCTGCGGTCCGGCCGGGCACCGCCCTTTCCGCCGGGGGAGTATTCGTCCTCGGCGCGGGGGATCTTGGCAACGGAGTAGTGGCTGACCATGCTGTCCACATTGCCGCCTCCGATGAAAAAGCCATATTTCGGCTTCCCGAACCGCTTGAAGTCCTCGCAGTCGGTATAGCGGGGCTGGGCCAGTACGCCCACCTTGTAGCCCTCGGCTTCCAGCAGGCGGCTGATGATGGCGGTGCCAAAGCTGGGGTGGTCCACATAGGCGTCGCCGCCCACGACCACAAAGTCCAGCTGCTCCCATCCCCGCGCCTCCATGTCCGCGCGGCTGATGGGGAGAAATTCGGTGTAGACCTGGGAAGAGTTTTCCATAATGCTCCTTTTATTTTATCGTTCGTTCCGTTTCGCTTCTGGATCGCCGGTTTCCCGCTCCGGGGAGAACGGACACGTCAGTGTCTGCGCGGATCATTCATCCGGCTGGTTCATCTGCATTTCCAGCCACTGCTGGCGGCTGATGAGGACAGCGCGGGGCTTGGCACCCTCGTAGGGGCCGATGATGCCTTTTTGTTCCATCTCGTCCATGATGCGGGCAGCGCGGGCATAGCCCAGCTTGCACCGGCGCTGGAGCAGGCTGGTGGATGCCTGACCGGCATCAATGACCACCTCGACGGCCTGCTTGAGCATCGGGTCGCTGCCGGTCTCCTCGTCGGCATCGGCAGAGGATGCGCCTTTTTTGCCGTCCAGGATGGCGTGTTTTTCCATGGCCTCGATCATGGCCTCGTCGTACTGGACCGTTGCGCTCTGCTTGATGAAGTCCAGCACACGGCTGATCTCCTCATCCCGCACGAAGGTGCCCTGGATGCGGATGGGCTTGGGGGCACCGACCGGCATGAAGAGCATATCGCCCATGCCCAGCAGCTTTTCGGCACCGGCACCATCCAGGATGGTGCGGCTGTCCACCTGGCTGGACACCGCGAACGCGATGCGGCTGGGGATGTTGGCCTTGATCAAGCCGGTGATGACGTCTACGCTGGGGCGCTGGGTCGCGACGATGAGGTGCATACCGGCCGCACGGGCCTTCTGGGCGATGCGGCAGATGGAGTCCTCGACGTCCTTGCCCACGACCATCATCAGGTCGGCCAGCTCATCAATGATGATGGCGATGTAGGGCATCTTTTCCAGCATGGGGTCGGTGGCGGCCAGCTTGTTGAAGGACTTGATGTCGCGGACGTTGTTCTCAGCAAACAGGTGATACCGGCGCTCCATCTCCTGCACGGCGCTGCTCAGAGCGCCCGCCGCCTTTTTCGGCTCGGTGATGACCGGCATCAGCAGGTGAGGGATGCCGTTGTACTCGGCCAGTTCGACCACCTTGGGGTCGATGAGGATGAGCTTGACGTCCTCCGGGCTGGAGCGGAACAGCAGGCTCATGATGATGCTGTTGACACAGACGGATTTGCCGCTGCCGGTGCTGCCTGCAATGAGCAGGTGGGGCATCTTGCACAGGTCGGCCACCTGGGCCACGCCGGCGATGTCCTTGCCCAGTGCGATGCCGAGGGGCGAGGTCATCCGCAGGAAGGCCTGGCTCTCGAAGACACTGCGGATATAGACCGGCGTCTTTTTGTGGTTGGGCACCTCGATGCCCACGGCGGGCTTGCCGGGGATGGGGGCCTCCATGCGGACGTCAGCGACGGCCAGGTTCAGTGCGATGTCGTCTGCTAGCGAGGTGATGCGGCTGATCTTGACGCCCGCCATGGGCTGGACTTCATACCGCGTGACCGACGGGCCGCGGGAGATGTCCAGCACACGGGTGCGGACGCCAAAACTTTCCAGCGTGTCCACGAGCTTCTGCGCATTGGCCTTCAGCTCGTCCTGTGCGTTGGGGTCACTCTCCTCCGGGGCCTTTTCGAACAGGTCGATGCCGGGGTACTGGTACTGATAGCTCTCCTCAGCCTCCGGCTCCTCGGCCGGGGCGATGGCTGCCTGCTGCTCGCCGACGGCGGGCTTTTCCATGGCAGCGGCTACCAGCGTGTTGATGTCTTTTTCCTCCACCGGCTCGCTGGTGATGCTGATCCAGCCGTCCTCGTCCGGGGCAGAGCGCATGGCCATCACGTTGCCGGCCATGACCCGCACCGGCACGGAGGGCTCGTCGGTGGTGGGCAGGGTCGGTGTCTGGAAGGCTCCGCTGCCGTCGAACGCAGGAGCTTCGGCGGGGTCTTCGTCCACCGGCTGGGCCGGGATGCCGGGCGTTACCACCGGGGCCGGTGCTTCGGGGGCCGCCGGGGCTTCCGGTTTTGCAAAGAAGTCCTCAGCCGCTGTCTCGATGGCATCGGGCACCACTGGCTTCACGATGGGCCGGGGCGCGGGCTTGTGGAGCGGGTCCTGCCCGAAGGTGCCGCCGGGCCCGACGATGAAGGGCTCGATGGGCTCACTGCCGCCCTCGACCACGGGGGTGCTGTCCGGCCCAAGGTCGATGTCAAACGAGGCGCGGGGATGGGGCGTGCCCACCTGCACCGGCGTAAAGGCCGGGGCCTCCTGCGGCTCTGCCGGGGCAGGCGCGGGGGAGGGGGCAGGTGCTTCGTAGCCGAGGGAGTCGTCCACCGGTTCGGGCACGGCTTCGCCCTCCAGCTCTTTGGTCACCTTGTGGCCCCAGCTGAAAATGCCGGACAGCCAGCCCGGCGCTGCAAAACCGCCTTCCTCGTCCTCTTCGCCGCAAAGGTCCGGCTCGTCTCCGGCTTCCAGCGCGGCCGCTTCCTCCTCGGCCTGGCGGGCGGCCTGCCGCTCGGCGCGGCGGGCTGCATTCTGCTCGTAGACGGCCACGCCCTTTTCGTGGGCGCTGCCGCCCAGTTCACACATCCATTGCCACAGTTCGGCGGGGGTGATATCAAAAATGTACAGGCTGGCACAGAGCGCCAGCACCACCATCACGAGATTTGCCGCCGGACGCCCGCAGAGCAGCAGCAGATTGCCGCCCAGCAGGGCACCGATGGCACCGCCGCCCAGCCAGGCATGGACGCCGTTCTGATAGCACTCCGCTACCATGCGGGCCGCCGGGATGTCGGCGGGGATCTCGGAAAAGACGATGACGGTGCCGCTGGCAAATACCAGCCCCAGCATCAGCTTGAACATCTGGCCGATGAGGTCTTCGCCCCGTGTGTAGAGGATGGCCAGATAGCAGATCGCTGCGCCCAGCACGAAGCTGCCGCAGCCGAACAGGCCGAACAATACCTCATGCAGGGCCTTCCAGACCGAGCTGCCCTCCACAAAGGCCAGCACGATGAGCAGCAGGCCCGCAAACAGGGTACCCAGCCCTGCGGGCATCCGCTCCTGTGCCCGGCTCTTTCTCCGCGCAGGTGCGCGTCTTGCGGTCGTTTTTCGTTTTTTCTTTGCCATCTTTCGTTGCAACCCTGTCTCTTTCTCCCATAGTATTCGATTCTTTCATTTTATCACGACCTATGGAAAATAGCAACGAAAACCCGCTCAGCGTTCAATCTCCCGATACAGCCACGCCAGCGCATCCGAGATGCCGCCCAGCTCGTCGATGAGCTTTTCGCGCACGGCCCGGCGGCCGTCCAGCATGGTGCCCACATCCATGACCAGCTCGCCGGTGCGGAGCATCAGTTCGGTGTAGCGCTTTTCCGAGATGCCGCTGTGCGCCGCCACGAAGCCGGTGATCCGCTCCTGCATCTGTTCGAACCACCGCATCGTCTGGGGCACACCCAGGATCATCCCGGAGTGCCGCACCGGGTGGACGGTCATGGTGGCTGTGGGCACGATGAAGCTCCGCCGGGCGCTGACGGCCAGCGGGATGCCGATGGAGTGTCCGCCGCCCAGCACCACGGCGGCGCTGGGCTTGGAGATGCTGGCGATCAGCTCCGCCAGCGCCAGCCCGGCTTCTACATCGCCGCCCACGGTGTTCAGGATGACCAGCAGGCCCTCCACCGCCGGGTCCTCCTGCACAGCCACCAGCTGCGGGATGACATGCTCATATTTGGTGGTCTTCTGCCCCTGAGGCGCTTCCACATGGCCCTCGATCTGCCCCACCACGGTCAGGCAGTGGATGGCGTGGGGGCCTTTGGTGCGGTAGACGCTGCCCAGATCCTCGATCTGCTCTTTTTCCAGCCGCTGCTCTTCCACCGGGGTGTTTTTTTCGTTCTGCTCTGCCATAAGCCCCTCCTGCTGTGCTTTTTTTCAGGGTTCCCGGCGGGTCCAATGATTATGCGGCGGCTAAGATTTCTTAACTTTTGAAAAAATTGCTCCATTTTATTTGACATTCTCCACATCCGCTGTATACTTTAGATAATGAATAAGATTGACAAAGATGTATCATTATTGTGCAAAACTCTTTGAATCTGCCGGAGCGCCACGGTGGGCGCAGAGGACCGGCATCGAATGGATGAAAGGAGAACTACCTATGAACACCCCTGGTAAAGCATCTCTGCCGGTGATCAAACGCCTGCCCAAGTACTACCGCTTTCTGCGGACCTTGAAGAACGACGGCATCACCAGCATCTCTTCCCGCGAACTGGCTGCCCAGATGGGCACCACGGCCTCTCAGGTCCGGCAGGACTTCAACTGCATCGGCGATGTGAACGGCCGTCAGGGCATCGGCTACTCGGTCGAAAACCTGCTCTCCATCCTGGAGAATCTGCTGTTCGGCAACGGCGACCGCCTGCCCACAATCCTTATCGGCTGCGGCCGTCTGGGCAAGGCCGTCAGCCGGTTCATCACCACCGATACCAACGGCTATAAGCTCATTGCCGCCTTCGACAACTCGTCGGACGAAGTGGGCAGGGAGATCAACGGCATCCAGATCCTCCACATCGACCAGCTGGAGAGCTTCTGCGCCGAGCACAAGCCCGAAGTGGCGGTTCTCTGTGTGCCCCGCAGCGGTGCCGAAGAGCTGAGCGGCCGTCTGGTCAGCCTGGGCATCAAAGGCTTCTGGAACTTCTCCCACTACGACCTGTCCGTCCCGTATCCGGAAGTCGTGGTCGAGAACGTCCACCTGGGCGACAGCCTGATGAGCCTGGGCTACCGCCTGCGCAATCAGGACTGATGTTCCGGTTTCGTCGTTGACTATATAATATAATATGATAAAGCAACCCTCCCATCACAGCGAAGCCCGCTCGCTTCCCATCGTTTGGGCTTTGCTCATTCCGTAGAAAGCTGACCGGCTTGCCAATGGCTCTCCCTTTGGGAGAGCTGGCATCGCGCAGCGATGACTGAGAGGGTTGCTTTTTATGAGGAGACCTTCATGGCAAAGCTATATTTCCGTTACGGCGCAATGAACAGCGGCAAGAGCACGGCCCTGATGCAGGTGGCGCACAACTACGAGGAGCAGGGGATGCAGGTGCTCATCCTGAAGCCGCAGGTGGATACCAAGGGCGGCGGTGAACTGGTCAGCCGCCTGGGGGTGCGGCGCAAGGCCGACCTGCTCATCCCGCCGGAGGCGGACATCTTTGAGGCCGTCCGCGCCGCCAGCCAGACCCAGAAGCTGGCCTGCGTCCTCTGCGACGAGAGCCAGTTCTTCACCCCGGCACAGGCTGAGCAGCTGTTCATGGTCACGGTAGACCTGAATATCCCGGTCATCTGCTACGGTCTGCGGTCGGACTTCTCGCTCAAGGGGTTCCCCGGCTCCACCCGCCTGCTGGAGCTGGCTCACACCATCGAGGAGATGAAGACCATCTGCACCTGCGGCCGCAAGGCCACCTGCAACTGCCGCAAAGTCAATGGTGCGTTCGTCTTTGAGGGTGAACAGGTCGCCATCGACCTGGAAAACGACGTGCAGTATGTCAGCATGTGCCCCCAGTGCTACTTCCGCGAGCGCCGCGCCTTCTATGCCCGCCGGGCTGCAAACTAAAAAAGCAGGGCGTTTCCCGGAAGAAGCATTGCGCTGCGTTCATTTTGCAGCTGTGTTCCCCAAAAAACAAAAAAATTTTTTCAGCGCTGCCCCGCCGGGCGGCGCTTTTTTCTGCCCGGAACAGACCGTCTCCGACAGGGCGATATATCAGTTGTATCCAACTTCGCGCGTTTATTGCGCTATTGATATATCAGTTGACAAATCTGTGGAATCGTCAATGATTTCACAGATTGCATCCAACAAAACCACGCAAATTTCCCGATTGGTTACAAAAATATTGCAATTTTAGGGGGTTTCTCCGGCTCCTTGCTCCAATTTCTATGCAATCTGTTAAAGTATACATGTTGCACAGTTTTTTTGCTCAAGTTTATTCATTTCGGCAAGGACGTCAAAACCACGCCAAACACGAGCGCAATATTTGTTCGTTTTTTGCGCGCTTCTCTTCAATTTACATCTTTCTTTTTGCGGTATCTTTTGTTATCATAATTGTATACAACGAGCCTTTTGCAGATAAGGCCGCTGAGGACATGTTTTCTGTATATTAGGAGGAGAACAAAACAATGAGCAAGGCAATTTCTCGTCGCGATTTCCTGAAGGTCACCGGCGCTGTGGGCGCAGCTGGCCTGCTGGCTGCCTGTGGCGGCAGCTCCAACTCCACCGCAGCTTCCACTGCTTCTTCCGCAGCAGAAGCCGCTTCCGTGGCTGGCCTGAGCAGCGATCCCGTCACCCTGACCATGAGCTGGTGGGGCGGCGAGTCTCGTCACAACGCTTACCAGGAGGCCCTGAAGGCTTTCTCCGCAGCAAACAGCAACATCACCGTCAACCCCACCTTCGCTGCATGGTCCGGCTGGGAGGACACCATGTCCACCAAGTTTGCCGGCGGCGTGGCTGAGGATGTCTGCCAGATCAACTGGAACTGGCTGTACAACTACTCTGCAAACGGCCAGACCTTCATCGACCTGAACAGCGTCACCGATTATCTGGACATGTCTCAGTGGGATGACGCCAAGCTGGCAGCCTGCAACGTTGCCAATGCACAGCAGTGCGTGCCTGTCGCTATGACCGGCCGTATCTTCTTCTGGAACATGACCACCTTTAATAAGGCTGGCATCACCGAAGTCCCCAAGACTCTGGACGACCTGATGAACGCAGGCAAGGCATTCCAGGAGAAGCTGGGCGATGACTACTATCCTCTGCACCTGGGCGCATACGACCGTATGATCCTGATGGTCTTCTACCTTGAGTCCAAGTACGGCAAGGATTGGGCAGACCCCACCACCTCTACCCTGAACTACACCGCTGACGAGATCGCCGAGGGCATCGACTTCATCAAGAGCCTGGTCGATGGCCACGTCATCATGAGCCTGCCCACCTACTACGGCTCCAACGGCGACAACGCTGCACACCAGTCCAACGAGTGGATCACCGGCAAGATGGCTGGTATCTTCGAGTGGGATTCCTCCGCTACCAAGTATCAGGACGCTCTGGACGAGGAGAACAAGCCCGGCTTCACCGTCGGCGAGGAGATCAAGTTCGGCGATTACAACGGCGGCTTCTCCAAGGTCTCCATGGGTCTGGCCATCACCAAGACCTGCGAGCATCCCGCTGAGGCTGCTACTCTGATCAACTTCCTGCTGAACGAGAAGGAAGGCGCTGAGATCATGGGTTCCGAGTGCGGCCTGCCTGCTTCCAAGGCTGGCCTGGAGGCTGCACAGGCTGCTGGCAAGATCAAGGAGCTGGTCGCTGAGGCAAACGGCAAGGTCATGGACTTCGTCGGCTTCCAGCTGGACCCCCTGTTCGAGGCAAACGATCTGAAGGCAAACGGCACCGGTATCTATCAGGAAGTCTTCGACACCGTCGATTACGACAACGCTTCCGGCGCTGATGTCGTTGACACCCTGCTGGACGGCATGTCTGCTGTTGGTTACACCGTCTGATTTTGACCTTCTGACCTGAGTTCAGGTACATACAAGGGGCATCGACCGCCCGTAGGCCTGATGCCCCTTTTTTCTCAGGTGCTGGTTACAAATCTCTGACAAATCTGTTTCCAAAGTGTGACGCGCGGTTTTGTCACACAAAAAAGAAAACCCACAAAAGGAGGATTCCCGGATGAAAGAAAGTAAAGCGCCCTCTCTGGGGCGTACCCCGGCCCAGAAGTTCTTCGATAAGTGGCAGGGTCTGATCTATCTGATCCCCTGGATCATCGGTTTCGTCGTCTTCAAGGCGATCCCGTTCGGTCAGTCGCTGTACTACAGCTTCACCGATATGAACTTCTTCAACGGCATCCATCAGTACGGCGTGATGAACTACGTCACCGCCTTCTCCGATGCCAAGATCACCAAGGCGCTGGTCACCACCTTCAAGTACGCCTTCATCACCGTGCCCCTGAAGCTGATCTTCGCTCTGTTCATCGCATACATCCTGAACTTCAAGATCGCCTGCGTGAACCTGTTCCGTACCGTCTACTACATCCCGTCCATCCTGGGCGGCTCCGTTGCCATCGCCGTTCTGTGGAAGGCCGTCTTCCGCGATGACGGTCTGGTCAACACCATCATCCGCGCCATCACCTTCGGCCACGCACAGGGCCCCTCCTGGCTGAGCGACCCCAACTATGCGCTGTGGATCATCTGCTTCCTGCGCATCTGGCAGTTCGGTTCCGCCATGGTCCTGTTCCTGGCCGCTCTGAAGGGTGTGCCCGCAGACCTGTATGAGGCGGCCACCATCGACGGTGCCGGCAAGTGGAAGCAGTTCTTCTCCATCACCGTCCCGATGATCACCCCCATCATCTTCTACAACCTGGTCACGCAGATCTGCCAGGCATTCCAGGAGTTCAACGGCCCGTTCATCATCACCAACGGCGGCCCGCGCAACTCCACCACTCTGATCTCCATTCTGGTTTACAACTACGCCTTCAAGTCCAACCAGATGGGCATGGCCTCCGCACTGGCATGGATCATGTTCGTGATCGTCTGCATCCTCACGATCATTGCCTTTACCAGCCAGAAGAAGTGGGTCTACTACTCGGATGAAAGGTAAGGTGTGACAGTATGGGAATGAAAGCATCCAACGTCATCGCGACGTTCTTCAAGTACTTCGTCCTGATTTTGGTCGGCCTGATCATGATCTATCCCCTGCTGTGGATGATCAGCGCGACCTTCAAGGACAACAGCGAGATCTTCGCAGGCATCGGCCTGTGGATCAAGAACCCCACTCTGGAGGGCTACCGGAATGCGCTGAACAACTTCGGCGGTTCCATCAACATCCTGCAGGCCATGCTGAACACCTATTCGTATGTTCTGCCCAAGGTCATCTGCACGGTTATCTCCTCCTGCGTTGCCGCTTACGGCTTCGGCCGTTTCGACTTCCCCGGCCGGAAGATCCTGTTCAGCATCATGCTGGCCACCCTGTTCCTGCCCCAGGTCGTTCTGAACGTCCCCCAGTTCCTGCTGTACACCAAGTTTGGCTGGGTCAACAGCCCGTTCTATCTGGCCATCTGGGTCCACTGCGCATTTGCAACTGAGACCTACTTCGTCTATCAGCTGGTGCAGTTCATGCGCAATGTCCCCCGTGACCTGGACGAGGCTGCTGCCATTGACGGCTGCAACTCCTTCCAGACGCTGTACAAGGTCATCGTCCCCATGCTGATGCCCGCTCTGGTGTCCTGCGCTCTGTTCCAGTTCATGTGGAGCTGCAACGACTTCATGGGCCCGCTGCTTTACGTGCAGACCCCTGCAAAGTACCCGATGTCCCTGTTCGTCAAGCTGTCCATGGACGGTGATACCGGCTTTGCATGGAACCGCATCCTGGCTCTGTCCCTGATCTCCATCCTGCCGCAGCTGATCGTCTTCTTCTGTGCACAGGATCAGTTCGTCGAAGGTATCTCCGCCGGTGCTGTCAAGGGCTGATCGCTCTTCACTCCGCTCTGCGGGAACCTGACGCAACAATCAAAACGACCCCTGTGCACACGGCATAGGGGTCGTTTCTCTTTGCAGGTTCCGCGCAGGCTCAGCCGCGGCTGCTCTTGCGGTATTGCAATGGGCCGACGCCCATCATCTCCCGGAAGACCCGGCGGAAGTGGGCCGCCGAGGCAAAGCCGGTCTGCTCGGCCACTGCGCTGATGTTCAGGTCGGTGGTCTCCAGCAGATGCTGCGCGGCCTCGATGCGGCGGCCGTTGATGTAGTCCACGATGGACTGCCCCGTCACCCGCCGGAACAGCCGGCTGAGGTAGTAGGGCGACAGATAGAACCGCGCCGCTACATCGGTGAGGGAGAATTTCTGCTGATAGTTCGCGGCGAGGTAGGCGCAGATCTGTTCCACGGTCTCGTTCCGGGGGCGGGCGGTCTGCCGCTCGGCTTTGCACTCCTGGTCCACATAATGCAGCAGCAGCGAAAGGTAGATGATGCCGGGGCAGTCCGGTTCCCCGGCGGCGCTCCGCATCAGGTTCAGCAGGGTGCGCAGGCGGCTGGCCCACTGCACCGGGCCGTACAGCAGGATCGGGTCGTCCGGCTCGAACAGCGGGCTGAAATCCCGCTGCATCACGCTCTTCAGCTCGGTCAGCACCGCCGCCGGGAAGCGGCAGCCGATCAGCTCCGGGGCCAGATGCCCCGCCTGCTGAAACACGCCGCCCCCCGGCCCCAGCAGCAGTACGCAGCCGGGGTTGACCAGCAGCGAAGCATCTCCCCGCCGGAACGTGCAGCTGCCGCCGGTCACCACCAGGATGCGGCAGGTCTCCTCGTCCTCCTGCAGGCGGTACTCGCTCTCGGTCATCCGCAGCTGGAGCGCCAGCGTCTTTGCATTCAGTTTATCGCGTTCCGCTCGCATTGGCATCATTGATTCCCCGCTTTTTTCGTTTTCTCCAGTGTATCACGTCTGCCCCGCGCGGGCAAGCCGAAACCCCAAGGAGGTTTTGTTTTATGAAACTGTCACTCATCCGCTCCATGACCCGCAGCGCCGTCTTCGAGCTGGAAAACGGCCTGTGCTTCCGTCCGGCCCACCCCTTCCGGGTGCTGCTGAACGGCAAACCGGTCCGGGAGGCCCAGGACACCAACGTGTTCTCCCTCTTCTCCCTGACCCCGGCCACCGACTACACCGTCACCGTTGAGTCGGAGGGCGAGACCCTGACCGCGAACTTCCGCACCCAGGACGAGAGCTTCTTTGTGGATGCGTCCCGTTACGGTCTGGTGGCCGACGGCGAGACCGACAACACCGGCAAGCTGCAGGCGGCTCTTTCCACCTGCCCCAAGGGCGGCACCGTCTATGTTCCGGCCGGCCGCTACCGCACCGCCAGCCTGTTCCTGAAGAGCTGCACGACCCTGTATCTGGAAAAGGGCGCCGTGCTGCTGGGCGACAACGACCGCACCCATTACCCCATCCTGCCCGGCGTCCTGCCCAGCGAGAACGAGGTGGATGAATACTACCTGACCGGCTGGGAGGGCAACCCCCTGAGCAGCTTTGCGGGCCTGCTGAACATCACCCAGGTGCACGACGTCGTCGTCACCGGCGAGGGCACCCTGGACTGCGACGCCCAGAACGGTGACTGGTGGATCAATCCGAAGGTCAAGCGGATCGCATGGCGTCCCCGCGCGGTCGCCATGGTGGACAGCGACAACGTCTGCCTGCACGGCATCACGGTGCAGAACAGCTACTCCTGGACCATCCACC
>OIYY01001501.1_pt1 | contig 12061 bp, 10 predicted proteins | sample 1588341 | NCBI WGS metagenome assembly OIYY01 (sample SAMN03283287) | human gut metagenome | biome: human-associated habitat; material: feces | host: Homo sapiens | place: Peru | collected 2012
TATATATATTGTATTGTCTAAATTGCATTTTTGCTAATGCTATCATTGTTTTTATCATTTTTATGTGCTCCTTTGTATATTTCTTTTAATATATCTTCTAATTCTGCTTCTTTCATATGTATATCTTCTATTACGCAATATCTAGAAATTTCATTCATAATTTTTACTATAGTTGTTTCATCATGACAAAACTTTATTGTTAATTTGTTTTCAGTTTCTTCTAAAATCTCAAAATCACTAGTTCTAAATACACTCTTAATATTTTCACTTTTAGAACTGACTATAAGATTAGCTACAACATATTTTCCATAAGTATCTTTAAATTTCTGTTTTCCACCATCATAAATTATTTTTCCTTTGTCTAATAGTATTATTCTATCACATACATCTTCAATATCTTTTAAATCATGCGTTGTAAGAATTACTGTTGTTTTCTTTTCTTTATTTATATCTTTAATAAATTTTCTTATATTTTCCTTAACAAAAACATCCAATCCTATCGTTGGCTCATCTAAATAAACTATTTTAGGATTATGTAAAAAGGTTGCAGCAATTTCACATCTCATTTTTTGTCCTAAACTTAAGTTTTTAACTTGTTTATCTAATAAATCCTCTAATTCTAATATTTCAGTAAATTTTTTTAGATTTTTTCTATATTCATTTTCTGGGATTTTGTACATTTTTTTAATTAGTCTAAAAGATTCTATAACAGGTAGATCCCACCACAATTGCGTTTTTTGCCCAAAAACTGCACCTATATTCTTATTATTTTCAATTCTTTTTTCATAAGGTATTAATCCATTTATCAAAACTTTTCCTGATGTAGGTGTTAACAAGCCTGTAAGCATTTTTATAGTTGTTGATTTTCCTGCTCCATTTTCTCCTATATATCCTACCAATTCACCTTCATCAATATTAAAATTTATATTGTTTACCGCTGTAAATTCTTTGTATTTAGGTTTAATCAAATTTTTGAAATATCCTAGTAAACCTTCTTCCTTTTCTATAATCTTATATGTTTTTACTAAATTTTTTACTTCTATAATTGCCATATTTTTTCCTCGTTTCTATAACTTTAATATTTTTCTTATATGATATTATGTATTTGTATAAGCACATTTTTCAATCACATTTCATTTAATGCCTGTACTATTTTTTCTATTTGTATTTTAGCATATTAATATATTTTTCACAATGCAAACATAACATAATTTAATGTTTTTACAAAAGCCACCTAATTGACATTTAAAGATGTGAAAATCACAAAAATGCCAGTTATACTCTGTAAATAATGCAAATTTACAAGTATAATTGGCACTTTCTATAAATAACTTACTATTTTTTCATGATGAACTTCTATGTAAAAAATCATATTACTTATTTAAAATATAAATAGCTATGTTTAAATATGATGCAAACAACACCCACAATAAATATGGTATTTGAAGTAATGCTGCTAGTTTATTTTTATTGTAAAATTTTAATATCATAACAATAATTAATATAGCAAGTATTATAATCCATATAAAAGAAAATAATCTCCATTTTGCTAAAAAGAAAAATATTGACCATAAACTATTTACTCCTAGTTGGATATAATATATCCAATCTATTTCTGTGGTTGTTAATTTTTTACTCTTTAAAATCCCATAAGATACGCCCATTAAAAGATATAAAATACTCCAAACTATAGGAAAAGCAATTGATGGTGGAGATAAAAATGGTCTTTCTAAAGAATTATAGTCAATAGATGAAGAAATTGCGAATCCTACTATTCCTCCTATTATCACCGGATAGCTATTGATTTAATATAAATTTTTATTTTATTCATAAGACACCTCTATTTGTATTATATTAAATAATTTGAATTATATAACTTTTTTAAAAATTTAGTACTACCTAAGAATTTCTATTTAGCTTTTAGTACGTTCAATGAACTAATCCAGATTTTCTAGTGCATCTAATGAAATTATCTTTCATTGTTTAATAATTTGTTTCGTATTATTCAATTATTGTACTCATTATAAAGACTTACTTCAAATTATTAATTTCCTTCTTATCATATATCTTAACTTTTTTATCTTCAACTTTAAGTATTCTATCTACATTCTCTATTGTTGCTGGTCTATGTGCTATTATAATAACTGTTGCATCTTTAGATAGTTCATCTATAATATTTTTTAATTTTTCTTCACTTTCAATATCGATATTTGAGGTTGGTTCATCAAATATATAAATACTCGTTTCTTTTGCAATAGCTCTTGCAAAAGCTAGCAACTGTCTCTCACCTTTTGAAAATGAATTCTCATTTACCTTTTCATATATTCCATTATCTAAATTTATTACTTTATTATAAAGTCCGAATCATTTTTAGGATATTTAGAATTTTTTCATCTGGTATTTCACTTTCCATATTTAGTGCAATATTTCTTTTTATTGTATCATCAAATATATAAGGATTCTGCTGTATAAATGAAGTGTTTTTTCTTATGCTTTCCAAGGATATATCATCAATATTCTTACCATCAAAAAATATATTTCCTGAATTTATTTTGTAAAAACCTAGTATCAAATTTACAATAGTTGTTTTACCTGCCCCAGTTTCACCAACTAACGCTATCTTCTCTCCTCTATTTATAGAAAAATTTATATTTTCCAATACTGTTGTTCCTTCTGTATAAGAAAAATAGACATTTGTAAATTTTATATTACCATATAGTTTTTCTGCCATTTCGCCTTTATAAATATTCTCTATATTTTTATCTTCTCCTAGCAATTCTTCTATTCTACTAATTGATATTTTACCCTTTTGTAAATCTTCATAATGCCATAATATACTTGATAATGGTTCAAAAAACTTATCTATATAGCTTATAACTAAATAGATTATAGCTATATCCATATTCACTAATTTTCCTTGCAAACATATGTAAATTATTATAAATATTATTAAATATCTAGTTGTTGATTTTATTGGAGTTAGAATATTATGTGCATTAAAATACTTGTTTGTTTCTTCTAATTCCATTCTATTATATTCATCTAATATCTTTCTTCTTTCTTTTTGAATATTAAAAATATGTAATGTTTTTATACCTGAAAATGTTTCTCCAAAATAATTGTTTAATTTCTCACCAATTTCAATTTCTTTTTTCTTGTGTTTAGACATTTTCTTTCCTATTCTTAAAATTGATATAACTAAAATAAAACTGCAAATTATCATAACTGTTGCAAAATATATATTAACAAAACACATTACAACAATAATTACTACTAAAAAAATTCCTGAACTCATAAACATAGGTAGCACTCTTCCTATAAATTCACCAATATTAGATATATCTGATGTCATTCTTGTAACAAGTGTTGATATATGCATATTAGAAAAAGTATCCATATTAAAATTCATTATTCTCTTATATGTATTTTCCCTTATTTCATATATTAGATTTTCAGTATTTTTAGCTAATAGTATTGATTTTAAAAATCCTAAAATGGCAGATATTATTGTAATAACTATATATGTTCCAACTAATATAATTAATTCTTGTTTTATGTCTTCAAATATAACATTGTTTTCTGCTAATGATATAGTTTGTTTTATTATATATGGTAATAAAGTATTTATTAGTGATACTGCTATTATTAATAAAATTACCAATAAATATTTATACTTATATTTAAGTATAAGTCTTTTCATATTAATCATTTACTTCTGTACCTCCATTAGATTTATTTCTTTTAATGTTTTTTCTTCTAATATATATATCTTATCTGCTTCTGTTATATCTTCTATCATATTAGAAATTATAATTAGTGTCATATCTTTATTTTTGTTTGTAATCTTTTCAATTACTCTTTTTCTTGTTTCCATATCTAATCCAGTTAATCCATTATCAATGATTAATATTTTAGGTTTAGTTATTAAATTTCTAGCTAAAAGCAACCTCTGTTTCTGACCTCCCGAGATTTTAATTCCGCTTTCTCCTATACAAGTTTCACGTTTTTCGGGTAATTTATTAACCGTACTTAAAAATTCTGATTTTTCTAAAGCTTTCTCAACCTCTTGTCCATCATATTCTTTTCCAAGTTCTACATTATATTTTATAGTATTGTCATATATATAATCTTCTTGCATTACATATGCAACATCATCGTAGAAAGAATATCTATCTATGTCATTTATATCCACATCATTAATTTTTATTATATCTCTATCAATTTCATAAAATTTAGTAATTATATTGGCTAAAGTTGTTTTACCAGAACCTGTCTTGCCTAATATACCTATGAAACTGCCATAAGGAATATTTAAATTAATATTTTCTAAAGTATTTTCTTTTTCATTGCTATATCTATAATTAAGATTTTTTATGTTAATATTTGGATTTCTAGGCATTTTATTTTTACCATTAGAATATACTTCTGTATTATATAAAAATTGTATTCTTTTATTAATGATTTTTAATTCACTTACTTTTCTCACTAAATTTCCTGCATATATATAATCAGATATTATTTTTTGAATAATTGAATTAAATGCAATAAATGAACCTATTGTTATTACATTATGCATAACAAGATATATTCCGTAAATGCAAGCTATAGAAAAGCTAATTCCTTGGCAAATTGTTGAAATACTGTCTATTTTAGCTACAACTTTGTTATAATGTATATTTTTATCTTTCAGTTTCTTATTTATATCATTAAACTGTTCTATTGTATCTTGTTCTTTAACATATGATTTTATTACTGTGAAACCACAAAACCCATCATTTATTTTTTTAGATAGCATAGCATTTAGCTCTTTAATTTCTTTAGTAGCTATTTCTACTTTTGAACTTTGTTTTATAATAAGATAAATAAAAATGGGGAATACAATAAATACAGATATACTTAATGAAAAGTTCACATATTTCATTGATATAATAAACCCTATTACTGTATACGCAACTACTCTAGTAATTTCTATAGCACCATGACCTATTATTGACCATAAAGAATTTATATCATTTATTATGTATGACACAAAGGTTCCTTTGTCAACACTCTCAAAAAAGCTAATATTTGACTTTTCAAATTTTTTTATTAAATCTGTATATATCCCTTGTTTTACTTTCCTTCCAGTTGAATATATTACTCTTCTACTTATGCAATATAATATAAATGATGATATCAATACTATACATAATAAGATTATATTTTGTATTAATTTATCATTAATAGTTCCAGAATGGCTAATTAGCATATCTAATATTTTACCAAAAATAACTGGCTCTAATAAAGATAATATTATTTCTGTTATATAAGTTATTAAATATATTGCTATCCCTATTTTGTGTTTGCTTAGTTGTTTCTTTATTAATTGGTTCATTCTTCTCTCCTCTTATACTAAATAAATATTTCTTTGCTTTTTATCTAATTTATATCACAAATCAACAATTTTTCATAGTGCTTTACCAATATTTTTAAACATATTTATCTTTATATTTGCTTAATTACAATAACATTTCCAATAGAAATAATGTCAAGAGCAAACAATAGTGAGTCCATTTTACTCTTGATATTATTTTTCTTTGAGATTAAAATTGGTATGCAAATGTTATAGGACAATTTTTTTAATATTTTTGACCTACAGCATTTTATAAGTCAAAGGATCTTAGAATTATGACTAGTATAATTTAAAGTGTATATTGTCTATGTCTATCATATTACTTCAATATAGACTTTTTATTTATAGAACATATTATGTTTCATTTTCTATTTTATTTATTACTCTAGGCTGTTCATCAAAACTCTTTATTTTATATTTAACAGGTGAATTGAATGTTTAGTTCACTTAGTGAACTAATAATTTTATATTTTTATTTTTCAGTTCACCGCGCGAACTCGTAATTTATTTTTCTCTATTATTTAGTTCACTCGGTGAACTTTGTAATTTATTTATTCTGCATTTGTTCATTTAATGAACTTTCGCACTCTAAACGGCATTTTTTAGGGGTTCACTGGGTGAATTTCTGCATCACTTTTGCATAAAATTTTTGTTCTTTGATTAACTCTTGAAGGCTTGTCCTTCAATGTGTATAGGCGTTGCGTGATGCACGCTATCCTGCCTTTAGAAATTTTAATCTAACCAATCTAACGGCACTAACTTTTCTCCATCTCTCCAACGTTCTATTAATTTCACATTATCAATTCCATCCCATACTTCTTTTTCAGCATGTTCTGTAACTATTATCTGAACATTGCAATTTGACTGCTTTAAGAAATTTGACATTGCCAAAAAAATCTTTTTTACAGCTTCCTTATCCTCATCATTTTTTATTTCATATTCATCACTATTATTTCCCGCCAGTTTCTGTGGAAAATAAACTTGACTTGGCTGATCTATAACTAAAAAATTAGGTACTTTTACTCCATTTTTTTTCTGATAATATTCTTGGAAAGCTAATAATACAGATATATGATAAGCAAGCCAATTAGAGGCACTTCCTATTTCCCATAAATAGTCATCTCTTCCATTTTGATTTTTAACTTTAATAGTTAAATCTTTTATTAAAAATTGAATTTTATCATTTGGCCTTTCTATATCAAACATTGGTATTAATTTTTCAGCAATTGCCTGTATTTTTTCCAATGCATTTTCTATTCTTCTGTTAATTTCATTTTGATTCACATTTTTTCTCAGTATATAAACTTCTTCTTCTAATTTTGTTATTTCTTCTTGAAGTTTACTATCTTTTCCTATTCTTTTATAGGTTTGTACTGCATTTTCCAGTTTTCCTAAAAACCTTGACATTGATATTAAGGTATATTTAGTATCATTTACTTCATTTATATAATCAAATTTTTCTCCTATTCTTTTTCTTAATTCTTCTAATTCATTACTTACTTTTTGTCTCTCTTTATCCACTTGTTGTAATTCTCTTTCAAATACTATTGGGATTGCATCTATTTTCTTCTTTTTAGAATTTATTTTGTTTATATTTTCTGATAAATCTGTTAATTTTTGAATCGTACTTACATAATTATTGCCACAAATTGGACATTTCTTTTCGTTATCTATTTTTTTAGTTAACCATTTAGATATTTCTAGTCTTTCCCTTTGTGTTTCAAGAGAACTTTCATATTCTTTTGAAGTACTTAGTAAATCTTGCATTTCTAAATATCTATGCTGTATTTCAAATAATTCCTTAGATTTTTTCTCTTCTTCTTTTCTTAATTCTACCAATTCATCAGAAATTTCCTTTACATTATTTGAAATAATCTTTGAACTATCTACATCTTTTTTAGATATTTCTTCTAATTTCTTTATCATATTTTCAAAACTATCTGTACCATTACAATTGCTTTCTATTAATCCATATTCATAAGCTATAGATATCCACTTTCCAACTTCTGATTTCCATGAATCTGTATTATCTTTAATAATTTGATAATCTAATTTCAGTTTATCTAATTCTTTTTCTTTTCTTTCTAATATTTGTTTTTGTGCTAATATTTCTGGCGTTATTGCTCCCAATACATATGGAAAGATATTTATTAATTTTTTCCTATGTTCCATTGTATCTGCTTTATAAAATAGTACATCTGCATTAGCTATAATATTTTGAGGTTGAAATAGAAATGCCATACAATCTCTATATGATGGCCTAGCTGAAAAACCACTCTTTTCTTCCTCCTCTAGTTCCAGAAATGTCATAGAAAAAATTTCATTCAGCACATCTTTCACTGAACTTAAAGTAGTATTTTTTGTTATCCTGTCAGGTATTATAATGTTTTTTTCTCTTTGTATATACATATCCACTGTGGTTCTTTTTTCTCCTGGCTCTCTTCTACATAATAGCAGTTCTTCTCCTTCCAGTTTTATTAAGATTCCAAACCATTCACAAGCATCCCTAATAGTATCTACAGGTATTGTACATTTATCTGAGCCTAAACAGTAATCTATTATAGGAATAATAGCCGACTTTCCCGTTCTTGATGCACCTGTAATAATATTTATACTATTAGGATAAAACTTTATTTCTCTATATGTCTTGTCAATTTTTTTAGGCCATAAGATAATTTTATTAATTTCAAATCTCATTTTTAAAACCTCACTTTTAGTATTTTTTCTATTTCTAGCATATTTAATTCTGATAGCCACTTTCCTATTTTTTCTGCATTCTCTAGTATTTTTTCAATATTCTTACTTACTTTAGGCATTTTTATATCTTCTACTTCAATATTTAGCATTTCGTCAAGCATGAACAAGTTTGTAATCATACCTACACGAATAGACTCCAATGTTAATTCTTTCATATTTTCTGCATTATTATTTATTTGGTACACTATATCTATTTTTTTATCTCTCATCATTTTTTCAATTACTTTTGTAAAGCCAGATGACTTTCTTGTAGAATCTATGTAATTTCTCAATTCTTGATTAAATATTATGGGCAAAACTATAAACAATAATTCAAATTTATCTTGTTCTAATTTAGTTCCATAACCAAATAAAAACTTCCATATAATGATTGAACCAATCGCAGGATTTTGTATTAAATCTATTTCGTTACTCATTTTTGCACTCTTCTTTCTTTTCATTTAATAATAATTCTTTATATTTAAAATGCCATCCAACCACTAGTTTGTTTGCCAACTGATTATATTCTCCTTTAACAAAATAGCTTGGTAAATCTTTGCCTTGTAATTTAGTAAGATTACTATTCAAACAGGTATAATATAATTTTTTTCCTGAATTTTCATAGTTATCTACTAAATTTTCCAATTCTATTAGATTTTTTGAATTATTCCATCTTTCTATCAAACTATTTTCATATTCATTAAAACTTATACTAGTAACCAATCCTCTATCTGCCCACTCTGTTTTATCAATACTAGTCCTTAAAAAAGCTTTAACTGCTGATATCTTCTCTTCATATTTGACATTTATTAAATTTAGCTGTTTTATATATATATCTTCTTTTTTTATTTCTTCTTCTGCCTTACTATCTTCAACTTCGACAGATATTGTTTGAAGTACATTATCTTGTATATACATTGTTAATTGAGACTTTAACTCTTTTTCAAAATTAACATATTCTATAAAAGCTGGTTTTCCAAGTTTAGTTTCCTTATTAACTTCTTCATTAATCCACCCCAGCATATATATAAAAATTTTATCCACATATGTATCTATTAATATTTTATTTCTTAAATTTTTTAACAAATTTGCTTCATACTTACTATCTATTTCCATATTAGCTTTAAAATTTAAAATTATACCAATTACAATTTCTCTATTCTCTTCATCAAATAATGTATCTATATATTTTTTATATGACTCTGGTATTTCTTTTTCATTACCTTTAATTTTTCTTATCGCTATTTCTAATGCTTGATTTACCTCACTAATATTATTAGCATCATTAAAGTCCCTACAAATTTGCCCAAGCTCTTTATTATTAGTAGTATGAATTACCAATCTAAATTTTGTCTTTTCTAATTCAATTCCATCATATTTTACATATTCAAACCAATTGTAAAAAGTCTTCCAAAAATCCACAGCTCTGTCAGAAGTTGGATTATTCTTCGAAATAGAACTTTTTATTTGTATCAATTCATTTTCTTCATTATTTTGTATTGCCACATCATCCAGTGCTTCAAGGCTTATGATATCACCTGGTTGAGCCTTAATTAATTCATTTAACATATGTCTTATTTGTAATGAAAATGAATATACTTTATCTGGCACATGAGTTTGATTTGTATATGTCTTTTCTTCCCCCATAATATTATTCTCCTAATAAATAAAAAGATGAAAAATAGAACTTTTCCTATCTTCATCTTTAGTTTTCTACTATATATTAACACATTCCATGTTTTTTTGCAAATTTTTTCCATTCTATAGTTAATCTTTTAATTTCTTCTAATACTCTCATCGTATCTCCATAACTAATATCTTCTGCATAACTAAATTTAGATTGATAATTCTTCCAATGTTCTTTCAAAGCATCACTTTCTTTTATAACTTCCATTATCTCATCTATATTGTTCAATTTATCCATTGAACCTCTATATTCAAATTTCTTTACAATAGCTTGTCCTAGTAATTCTTTATCAAAATTTTGTTGTTGTGTAGTCCAAAGTATATAAATATCATAAAAGTCCCTTGCTCTTGTTGTATCAACATTTCTCGATATAATTGTTTCAAATTTATCTGCTATAACTGTTTCCATATTATATGCAAGTATTTCTATTGAGCGATCTTCAAACATCAAACCAAATTTATAATTTACTTCTTTAGGTACAATTACATCCCCTGTTGTTATATCTAATTTCATTGGTACAACTAATTTGTCAAATTTAGCATTTAATGAAACTCTATATCCTCCATATTCATCTTCTTGTCTTATTTCTTTTATATTTATAAATTCAAATATAACTCCATCGTCTAAATTTATATTGAATATCTCATTTAATATATTTTCTAAATTGTCTTTTTCTAAATCAAAACCTTTTATTGTTGCATCCATATCTAGTGTATTTCTCATATCTATTCCAACTATAGCTGTTATTAACATTCCACCTTTTAATACAAATTTGTATTTATAATTAGATACTGAAATTCTTTCCAATAATCTTTCAAGCATATAGTTTTGCAAAATAATATTTTCATTTACATTAACTTTTGATGACATATTTTTTATCCATGCTTTTAATTGTGCTCTATTTTTAGCTATCATAACAACACCTCCAAGTATTTTCTTATTTCATCTTCTATATTAAATAATTTTGCATATTTGTGTAATCTAATAGAGTTTCTATCTTTTCTTTCTGCATATCTTTTCATTGCATCTGTAAATAAGGCTGTTTCGATTCTCTTTTTATTTCTAATAATATCGCAAATTGTTCTTTCTAGATCGTATACTTTAATTTTATTTCCATAAGGTGTTTTCATTTCTATAATTCCTATTTCATGCAATTCATCTTTTAAATAAAAAAAGTCATAACTTTTATCTTTTAATAATTTTGTATTATAGTAACTTGGTATTGTTAATTGATACCTTATTGGCGTTCTATCACATAAATCATGAAAATATAAAGCAGTTTCGTGAGAAAATATTCCTTTTTTACAGATAGCTTGTGTAATAAAATATTGGTCTTCAAACGTATCTTCTCCTATATATACTCCTCTTGCAACTCTTTCTATTAAGCCTTTTTCAATCATTCTTGTTAGTACTTTATTGTTGATTCCTAATTCTTCTACTTGATATGTTTCAATCACTCCATTATTCTTTTTTAATAATTTTTCTACTTTTTGTATATCATCCATAATTTCTTTCTCCTTTGCCGTTTTCATTCGTAAATATTGTATCATTTACGAATGAAAACGGCAAGTGTTTATATAAAATTTGCTAAAAATATTGCTTTATAATAAAATTTCTATTATAATTTTATTATATGATCGAGAATGCTTACTTCGGTAAACAGTTATGATTTAGAATGTAGCTTATATAGAAATATATAGGCTACAGTTTTTTATTATTAAAAAATTGCCGTTTTTACTCGTAAAATTTATATTATTCACGAATCAAAACGGCAATATTTCATTTTTAAAGATAAGTTACTATGTCTTCAAATGTATCGTATCCACTTTCGCTATTGATATGCCCACCATTATGTATTAAAACTTGTTCTGTTGCAACTGTATCTGCAAACTCCTTTTCTACTTCATATCTTATATATGGATCATTATCCGAATAAAAACAAATTATCTCATTAGCATATTGTTTTACATCTTCTAAGTTATCAAAATACATTGATTCATTAACATTATCATATTCTTCATTTATTCCTAGATAATTATTAAAGCCACATACGAATATTAACTTCTTAACTTTCACTTTATTTTCAACTAGAAATTTTGATATGAATATTGGTGCAATACTATGTCCTATAATAGTTGTACTTTCATTTATAAGTCCTAAATCTAAATAATATTTTAATAACTTACTCCAATTTTCATAATTTTGATATCCTACTCCTATTGGAAAATCTGGTACATATACTTGTT
>OIYY01001504.1_pt1 | contig 12031 bp, 16 predicted proteins | sample 1588341 | NCBI WGS metagenome assembly OIYY01 (sample SAMN03283287) | human gut metagenome | biome: human-associated habitat; material: feces | host: Homo sapiens | place: Peru | collected 2012
CTTATACTCCAGATAAGTAGCATCCGATCCGATACCCACATACAGGTCACCATACTGTGATGCCTGCTGGAAAAACTCCACATGACCGGAATGCAGCAGGTCATAACAACCGCTTACAAAAACTTTCTTTGCCATAAACTTTATGAAAAGTTAATGGTTAACAGTTAATATCAACCTGCTAACCATAAACCATAATATATTAATTGAAAATTATTAATTGAAATTCGTAAACTATGTTCTTCCACTGGTTGAAACCGGCATAGCCAGTGATTCTAGTCTTCGAAGTGTAATTCTCAAAGAATTGATAGTGAGGTATAGTTATGTCAATAAAGCTGAAAGACAAATTACCTTCAGCATTCTTTATCATATCATAAACTTTCTTACATTTCACATCTGCTGTACCATAGAAATTGATATCAGACTCTACATCTGCCTGTGCGAACATTTTAGTATCATTAAGCCGAATAAAGAAGCTTGTATCCAAAAGTACGCAATTCTGTTCCATTAGGCAATTCCTCCCCTTACATCATTCAACCACTCGTCAGCATTGATACCCCTCCATTTAGGAGGGTTTACTGAATAAGTTTATTCATACTAAATATTCACTTAAGTGAATATCATAACTTACATTTTACGACATCGAAATCAACATAATCCACAAAACATGGGACTTTGCAAATTATCATCAAGCATGTCCTCTTTGCATTCACATTCAAAAATTTCTAATCATTTTTATACTTTTTGAAATAAGCCCATGTTTCTTTAGGCAACCATCCTTGAACATTATCCGCATTCATTTCTGCCAAGACAAAACGCTTCCTTTGAAATTTTTCCATAAGATATTTAGCTATCTCATTAGCCGTATTATCAGATACCAGATAATACGCATTAGGAAGATCATAACGCCAATGTGTAATTAAATCACATTCAGATAACACATTTGTTATATCATCTCGTTCTCCCCAAGCGCTAGAATATATCAATATATATATCATAGTAAATCAATTTTCAATTTTAAATATTGAGTTTCTGCAAGAAATCAGTTCGTTGAGTAACTTTTCCTTCAATGAATCAGGAGCGCCTTTAATTCTAGCAATAACATCTTGATAAATATCCTTAGTTTGCGAATCCATCTTAATCCTATTAAACTCAGGATAATCTATAGCAATAAGTTTCAAAGAGTAGAAAACTGTATTCATAAAATCCAAGTCTACATTATTGTAAGTTTGAATCACTAACAAAGCCTGTCTAAAAACTTCAGAAATTGACAATTCTGTAGCCAATGATGTATCTTCATTTTGTCCCTCATCATTAGATACTGTTTTTTCAAATTCCTTAATATATTTTTCAGCACCAATTAGCTTCAATTTCTTAATGAACAATTTCTGTATATTTTTGTTCAATTTAGACAGAGATTGTATATAGTCGTATTTACACATAATTATTATTCCTCATTTTTAGAAGACGAATCACTATCTGATTGGAACTGGCTAGCCTCTTTCAATGCCTTTAATAAGCTATCAATCATTGTTTGATTATTCTTTTGGGCATTAGCCATTTCATCTACGTACTTTTGGTACATTACTGTAAATTCATCTTTTTTGTTAGCCATAAATTCCTTGGAGCTTTTTTCTACTTTACGTAAAGTCTCCTCGGCTTGAGATTGCAAAGTTTGAGATTCAGCATCAGCTTTTGTACTAATCTTATTGATAGCCTCATCTAGTTTTTTATTTAATTCAGATATTCTTGATTCAGCCTTATTGGCATTATCATTGACCTTCTCTAAATCAGCCTTACCTTGCTTCAACATCTCGTCAGTCTTAAACATGGAATAGATAGAAAATACAAGAAACACTATCATTAAAATTCCTGCCCACAATGATAGAATAACATATCCTAGCGATATTCTGTCTTCTTCCATCTGCAGCAACCCACTGATTTTACTTTCATGACTCTGTATTAGCGCCACTATCTTTTGTTGCTTTATATCAGACGAATCCTTCTGCATTGCAGCTAACTGCCGACTTACTTCTTTACAATCTAGTCTACTATTAGTAACGATGGCCTCCCTACTTTTATTGTATTCACATCCAATAATTACAAAAGTAATCAATACTAAAGCGAACGCAATAAAGATAGTCCAAATAAAAGTTTTCCTATAGAAATGAACCTTATATTTATTCAAATAAAAGGAGCAATCTTTCTCTATGCATTGTTTATTATCATTCATATATCATTATTCAAATAAGATTTAACTTAGTTTTTCATCAAACAGATCCAGTTGGCGAGCATCAGCCTCCTGTTTCCTATAACGCTTCGTAAAACGTTGGAAGTGTTCATTATCATTAACCTCATCTACTTTTATTACGGCATATGTTGGTTCACCTATGATTTCCTTAAAATTATCATTAAGAACTTTTGTCTTTTCAACTAAATCACACTTTAATGTTGTTGTTGAACCGAACTTGAAATCATTATGATACACTTGCTGAAGAAAATCCTTATCCTCAACAGCAAATTCTATAACCTTACCATTAAATATGCCTTTCCACTTCTTACCATGCCCAGAGATTAATACAGGAGAACATACCCCCAATGTAGTGCCCATATATACCTGTTTTGCTTCTCTTTCCTCTACTATATGAGTTTTAAAATCAACCGATTCAATAGAAGCATTAGCAAACTGAACATCTTCATGCTTTCCTTTAACAGCTACTCTTTTTACTTCGTTCTGTTCAGCTAGCCTATTGTAATAAGAACTAATGAGCTTTTTTAAAATAGGGTCTTTTCCTATAAGTGCCAAAGCTTCTTCTTTTGTTAAATCAGCTTTTTTAATCTTATCTAGTATCTCTAGTCTTTTATTCGCATCCTCAAGTTTAGACCTTTTCTTGGTAAAGAAATAGGTTAAAAAAGCTGTTAAAAGCGCAATAAACGCTTTACTTTCAGAAAGGTTTTCTAGTGTTACAATTATTGTTTCTATCAAACTTCCTTCTGCACGCTTTTCTATACCAACTTCAATTTTAGCTTCTCCAACATATTTTTGAAGTTCTTCTATAGCCTTCAGTAGCTGTAGTTCACAAAAGTTAAAGGATCTAGCATCCATGACATGAATACTATCATCATAAAACTCATAATGGAATTCTAATGAAAATTGAATGTTCTTCTCCATATTATTTTCCATAAATTAAAGTTGAAAGATTTTATGTATAACACCTAGCGTGGTTAAACATCAGATGAAAGATACACCTTGATAATATTCCTCCAGTTATCCCCAGGCTGTCCCATCCCGCACAACTTTAAGGTAAAAGAATATTTACCTCTTAAATTATCTCGTTATCTTCATTCACGATTTCAACACATTCCTTACAGAAAGCATCACCCTCAACCAACAACTTTAATACATGAACGAAGTTAGACATTTCTCTATGTTCTGTTAACTCTTGTTCAATTGATTTACCTATATGTCCCACTCTAAAATACATATCAATAGCCTTATCTATTCCATTTAATATGGTTGGCATATCCGCTATCACTAATGCATCCTCATTTTCATTATTAGCTTGTACATGGATAGGATAGCTTCTATGAGAAGTATTTATCACTTTTTCACTAAGTCCATTTTTCACATAATACACGGTAGCTCTTCGCTTCATGTCTGCATCCAAGTCCTTTGGGATTACAATACGCAATTTTGCAGATTCATATTTTTTACCATCCATAACACCGTCCCTTGGAAATGGATAAATTTGATTTGCTACAAGCTTAATAAAATTTTCAAAATACGAAATCGCAATTACTGTAGAAGGTAATAAACCAAGTCGCCCTAAACGGACGTTATCGTCAATCTTCTTTTTGAGTTGTTCAAGAGTAACTTCTAAACTATGAGTAGCCAGTCCTGTATCATCAGTCTCATAGTCTGCTAATGTAATTCCTAACAAATCTGATAAAATCTTCACTTTTTTATCTTTGATAACAAAAGCTCTTTGATTACCCACACGCCCCAAGAACAATCCATACTCAAACATCACATTATCTCGAGGTGTTTCAAAGAAACTATCTCTTACCTTAGACAAATCATCTGCTGAAAAAACCATAAAGGCAAAATCAAACAAACTTGCAGACTTCATTAAGGTATCTAAGAAGTTATCATTATATTGGAAAATTCCATCATTCCATATCTTGCACTCATAATCGGGTTCAAAATAATCCTTTATTCTATTAGCTACTGGTAAGCCTTCCGTAGAAGAGCCTATAAAAATACGCGGTTTCATTATTAATAAACTATTTGATTATTGTTGTTTTTGTTCAAATCATCTAACACAGATTTTACCTCAATTGTCAAGGCCTTTAGTTGCTGTACCTTATCTGGTTTGTTTTTAAAGACAAACTCAGTACCATCAACAGATTTTAAATTATCAGCCTCACTCTGATTGTTACATATAGCATACATTTTTTCATACAGCACATTAACAAGCTGCAAATAATACACAGAAGAATATCTCCATGTTGGAATATCATAACAGATTGAGTTGATTTCAAAACTAGTTAAATCGATACCTTCATTTGATTGAGAGCGAAGATTTTTCAGAAAACGTATCATTTTCTTAAAACGATCCCCCGTCTGCGTTCCTCTTTCATTGATTGTATATACTAATTTAAAAGTGTACCACTTTCTAATTAAAAAGTGTACCACTCCAAACCGCTTGCAAAGGTATGCTTAAATAATTAAACAACCAAATAAAATCCACAAAATCATCTGTTTTGCTCATTAAATTTCTTAGTTTCTTTTAATCTGTATGATTCCCCGTTCATGTTTACCAAGAAAGCATTGTGTGTGAGTCTGTCAACCAGGGCAGTCACCAACACCTTGTCCTTTATGATTTCTCCCCATCGATCAAAGGCGAGGTTTGTCGTAATGATAGTAGACTTTGTGTCAGCCCTGAGCGAGAGGTGGTTGAAGAGTAACTCTCCTGCCTCCTTGTCACATGAGACATATCCAAATTCGTCACAAACGACAAGGTCATACTTTTTAAAACGTCCCTCCAGCTGATGTAAAGTCTTTGCAGACTTGCATTCCTTGATTTGGGTAATGAGGTGTGGCACGGACGTGAAGAGCACGTGCATCCCCTCCATGCATGCCTTTATGGCCAAGGCTGTCGCTACATGTGTCTTTCCCGTACCGGGGTTTCCGTAAAGGACGATATTTCTGTGCTCATGTATGAAGTCCAGCGTTTCCAACCTTGGCAACAAGTGCCTGATTCCCTCAGGCAACTCGTTCCTGTCCAGCTGCTCCAGATATTTGAGTTGTGAGAATCCAGCCGTCTTGATGCGTGCCTTCTGTCTCCCGACAAGCCTTCTCTCGTATTCGCCCTCCAAGAGGGTCAGGAGCGTCTGCTCCAGACTCCACCCTTGGTGGTCGGCTATCTTCAGTACGTCTGCCATCTGCGACGCGAGGTGTGCCAGTCCAAGTTCCTTGGCATACCATTGTAAATCACGATTCTGTTGTTGCATAACCACCTGTATTTCTAGTTCTTGTGTTCATTTCCAATATCGCCGATATACCTGCGAGCGAGTTGCTTGCATAAGTCTCTATCTCCTTTGATGACACTCCTATCTGCGGCTTGTCCGTCTCCTGTTTCTTCTCTCCAAAGAGGAACAGGTCGAAGGCTTGTAGTGAAGGTCTCACCCCACAGCTGTGCATCAGGCAATGACTAGCCTCCAAGTCCTCTAGCGTTAGTCCTTTCTCCCTTGTCTTCTTCAACAGGAGGACGAAGTCAGATGGACAGTCTACAAAATAGTCGTTGAACATTTCCTGCAAGTCCTCGGAGGCCATGGACAAGGCCGTGGAACCAGCCACAGAGCCTGGTTTCTTCCCGAATGTACAGAGATAATGCATAAGGTCCAGTTTCCATCCGTTTACGGGAGTCTTCTCATGCGTGGCAACAGTCTGCCTGTCATGGTAGACAACGATCTTGTTGCTGTAGATGAACACCGTAACCTTCTTGCCCACAAGGTTGTCGGGAACGGAATAATGGACGCCTCGCACGACTATGGTGCCGTACTTGTCCACATGATATGATTGCTGCTCGAAGCTGCCAATCTCCCTCTTCAAGGGAAGCATGTGGCTGAGCTCTTCCTCCAACTTTTGTTCTGCACTTCCCTCGTAAGTATACAGGGGATAATTGAGTTCGGAGCACGTGCGTACAAGATGCTCCTGCGCATCCTCTATGGTATCAAACGAGTCAAACTCGCAGAACGCCTTCCTGCGAACGAACTCCACGCTACGTTCTACGTGTCCCTTCTCGTTGCCAGAGTGGGCGTTGCAGAACCGATGGGAAAAGCAATATGCCGACTCCATTCTTATCAATGCGTCCGTGGGATGCTTGCCGCCGACGAAGCTTGCCACGGCAACCCTCATGTTGTCATATACCATGCGGTGCGGAACTTTCCCCAGCATCTTGAAATACAGGCGATGTGATTCCATGTAAGCCTGCGTGTCCTGCTGTAGGAACAGGTATGCGGCACGGTGGTTGCTGTAGGCGAGCGTGAACACCGCCAGGTAAAGTTTCATGCGTCTTCCGCCTATCGTAAGGTACAGTTCACCCCAGTCGAACTCGCAGTCACGACCAGGAGGATAACTCTGGCGTATGAAGCACTCTTGCAACTCGTCGGCGTTGCCCAGCGTCGTGCGGATATAGTTGCAGACTGACGGATAGCTGACCTTGTAGCCAAGGGATTTGAGTCTTGCATGAATGTCCGTCGCCTTCATGCAGAGTTTCTTGTCTCCACGGTCTCGCTTCTCCTGGTTGTCCCGCAGGCATACATCTATCATGCGACAAACGTCCTCGGTCAATGCCCGTTTTTCTCTGATGGCCGACTTGTATGACGGCTCGCTCTTGAGGTATGCTACCAAAGCCTCGTCACCACTTGACTTGGCGGATAGATACTCCATTACATACTTCTTGACCGTCTTGCGGCTCAGTCCCAGCTCTCGTGATACTGCGCGCATTGACAATGTGCGCTCATAAGCGCTAATAATGTCTTTTCTTTCTACCATACTAATCATTTTTTTGCATTCAAATTATTAATTTGAGCGCAAAGGTAATCAATACTTGGGAAAGAAAGTTTCCTTCCCTCCCTTTCCGTTCGGCTACGCCTCTCTCCAAGGGAGGGAAGGCTGTGCCAAAACAATCTCAACCTATGGTTAGGTGGTATACTTTTTAATTATTAGGGGTGGTACACTTTTAAGTTAGAATCTACAAACAAAATGGCTTGATAAAGATAGTTACAGGTATCAGAAGATGTGGCAAATCATATCTTCTATTCAAATTGTTTAGAGATTATCTCCTGGCAGATGGCATTTCTCCAGACCATATTATATCTCTGGCTTTGGATGATATACTGAACGATGAATACTGTGACCCCAAGAAACTGCTACACTATATTAAAGGTAACATCAAAGATTCTGAAATTCATTATGTCCTATTGGATGAAGTTCAAATGGTAAACAACTTTGTTGGAGCCTTGAACAGTCTTCTTCATATAGACAATGTGGATGTCTACGTAACAGGAAGCAATTCTAAGTTTCTATCTTCCGACATTGCCACAGAGTTCAGAGGAAGAGGTGATGAAATACGTATTTACCCTCTGTCTTTTTCAGAATATGTATCGGCTTACGATGGCAACAAAGAAGATGCATGGCGAGATTATATTACGTATGGCAGTTTGCCTTTAATCTTGTCTTTGGATACCCAGCAAAAGAAGATGAGTTATCTGCGTAATCTCTATACTACGGTGTATCTAAAAGACTTGATAGACAGAAATAATGTCAAGAAAAACACGGAGTTCGACTCTCTTGTTAAAGTAATGGCATCATCGGTAGGCTCACCATGCAATCCGAATAAATTGAGCAACACTTTCAAGAGCGTAAGCAATGCAGACCTGTCTCCGTTAACAATCGACAATTACTTAGGATTCTTGCAAGAAGCCTTCCTGATAGAGAAAGCGATGCGGTATGACATTAAGGGGAAAAAGTACATCGGTACATTGTCTAAATACTATTTCGTAGACTTAGGACTGCGCAATAGCCTTCTGGATTTCCGTCAAATAGAAGAAACCCATCTCATGGAAAATGTGATATACAATGAATTACGATGCCGTGGCTATCTTGTGGATGTTGGTATGGTAGAAACTCGTACCCGAACACCGCAACAAGGAATGATGCGCAAGCAATTGGAAGTAGATTTTGTAGTCAACAATGGCTCTAAGCGTTATTACATCCAGTCTGCCCTTGCTCTTCCAGATAAGGAAAAGATAGAACAAGAATCTGCATCACTAAAACATATCTCAGATAACTTCCAGAAGATAATCATAGTAAAGGACAATATTGTTTCTCATCACAATGAAGCAGGCATCTTGTTCATAAGCTTGTTTGATTTTCTTTTGCAACGAAACATATTAGAACAGGCTTCTACTTAAAAAAAGTGGCACATGTGCCATAAATTTTAAGTAGAGGCATCTATTCGATCTGTCCTAAGGAAGCAAGTAAGCACTGGGTGGTAAGGTTTGTTACCTGCCCAATAGCAAGAATGCCCTATACAAACAATATATCCATTATCCCATTCCTTGACCTCTGTGTATCGTTTGAGGCATTTAGGAGTACGAAATCGGATGTTACTATTGCCATATCGAAAAGAAGTCATATCTCCGTTGTTAGAGAGCAACGCTTCTGATGAAAGATTCTTGTTGTCCATATTTACCTCCTTATTTTAAATTATTCAGCATTATTTATTTTTCATTGCCCTGCGTTCAAAATCACAATTCGTGATTGCGCTTTCTTCAATAAGGCCAAAAAGTCTATAAACTTTTCTTTTGTCCACGTTTCCATTCTATGGCCTGTTCTGTCAACCTGTATTGTTGGCGAGGATGGTTTGGGATATCAGGATATTTACGCTCTATAGCCCCTTCGTCGAGGGCTGGCAAAATATAGGTTGTCCTAAATCTCAGTCGGCTCTTTAATCCACAAGTTTTCATCATTTCCCCTGTTGATAAATAATCTTCAGAAACAGCTAGAATTAAATCTTTAACTTGGTTCGTACTTGGTTCGTACTTGGTTCGTACTTGGTTCAAATTTAATCCCAGTTGCATCCCCACAGGAGTCTTCATCGGATCGGTTACAGGCCGCACGAATGTCACGCAAATGAAGCCACCGTTGATGCTCCACTTCGGTTCTGGGGCATTCTGTGCCTTGCAAGCCTCCATGATACGGAATGCGCCAGACCCCCAACTTTCAAGGAAAGTGGTGCGGTAAAGCACTTCCGCCATGATGGGATTGTATGGATAGGAACTGTGTGACTGTTTGATTGTTTCTGTGTTGAGTTGTGGCGGCAATACGCCAGGATTCTCAATCTCTATGCGGTCATCATATATGGCAATACTTGGCGTAAGGTTGTACTTCTCGAACTGCCTATGACAAAGGCTGTTTGTAAGGGCTTCCCTCAACGCTTCGGCTGGCACCTCCATATTTTCCTCACGACGGAAGCCAACAATTTTGCCACTCATGTTCAGGTGCTTCAAGAAGAAAGCCATACCGGCATCAAGCAGTTGGAAGAAATTTCCTTCCACCCTTTGGTTGTCGATGAACTCTATCTTATTGATTCCGCGGAAACGAGCCAAACGCAGCTGCATCTGCGTGTAGCCCCTTAATTTGGTGGAAAACAGGGCGGCAGCAGCGTTATTGGGAACGCCATCGTTCATTAGTTCAAGTTTTCTGAGTACATCCGAAAGAGGCTCTGTCAAAGCTGTGGCTGGCATGCGGTTCTTCTCCACGCCGAGCCGTATAGCTCCCCTGATGAGTTTCTCGTCCATATCATCAATGGTTATGTCATCAGCCGACTGTCTCTCCCAGGCATAATAGTTAGGTTTGTTGGCACGCAGCCGTTCCTCAAACATATTGCGAGGCATCAGCTTCGTGGTACTTTCAACCTTATAATATGGGCTACCATGATAGGTATAAGGTGCCGTTCCCCAAACGAATGCTTCGAAATACATTGCTATGACTTGACAGCCTAGTCTATCGGGCACGTCAATGTATTGAATGTCAATCGAAACTGCAGGTTCGAGACCACTCAACGCTTGGGCTATCTCTCTTTGTGTATTATCCGTAACCTCCTGTCCGAGAATCTTAAGAGACTTAGGGGCTACACCGAACACCAGCCAACCGCCAGCACCATTGAGGAATGCACAGGCAGTGTGCATACCATCCTTCAACTCACCTGTAGTTTTTTTCAACTCCAAATGTACGTTTTCATCGTTGGCTATAAGCCTTTCAACTTCCTCTATGTTCATAGTTGCCTTTTTGTTTCTTTGTCTTCTTCATTTTCTCCCGAAGAAATGCGTCATCCTCACTTACGATGAGTTTCTTGATTCAATCTTCAGCAGGTCAGTCATCTTTTAATGCTATAGGGGTTTAGAGAATCTGATACCATAGTTTTTCTCTACATCTTTCAGGTCTCTTCCATTTTGTACACAATCACGTATCTCTTTCTTAATCTTAATAAGTTTCAGAAAGAAGTTTTCATTTTTCTTTTTGTCCATATTCTACCTTTTTATATTATGGGTTTGGATAATCTTGATTGATACCTCTAGGAAGAAAATAACCCTTGATGCAATTAGGATTGCAGACACAAATCTGAATATGATTCTTTTCTCTGAATCCTGCATTAGGATATAGTTCCTGTCCTTCCCAAAATACTCCTTTTACTGAATCGTATGGATGGGCATTGGCCTTTTTATTGTATGTTAGTGCAGTTTGAACTACAGCACAATCCAATTTCCTAATCAGTAAGTCTGTAGATTTACCTATAGTTGTATTTTGTGGTAATTCTAATCCTGACTCTTTATAGAGTTCAACCATAGACTCGTAAGCATCTTTCAATTCCCGAAGATAGGAACTGTCAGTAAGGTCAAAACAATAACCTAAGTCTATTATTGCACCAACAACTGCAGGCTCTTTGATTTGTGAGTTCTTTCTTTTGGCTAAATCTTTAGCCCATTGCCAAGCTCGTTCCTCATTATTTTCCCAAAAATAGATGCCGTTTCCTAACCAGTCATAGTCATTAGTGCTGGAAAGAAGATCGGTCTTACCAGCAACTACGGCATCAACAACAGACTTGTCGCAGCCATGAAATCCTATTACTAGGTTGGAGCGCCTTGAATATAAAGACTTATCCATAATTATCTCAAATGTGGTGCAACTTCTCCGTTCGGCAATAATATTCCAGCCTCAATGAGGAATTTTCTTGCAGCTTCTTTGCTGGCAACCGAAGCCTTTCTTGCAGCCTCTAATCTTTCTTGTCTTTTGCTATCAAATAAATCCATATTCTACCTCCTTGTTTTAAAAGTTGAACATTTCTTTTGCAAAGAAAATGCAAACAAGCGCAACGTAAGCTTGCTTACAGATTGCCGAGTGCAGCTTTTCTTCTGCAAAGATACGCTTTTCTTCTGAAAGATGCAAGGAATTTTGGAAAAATGCTTGAGGGTGAGAGAGAGATAAAAAGAAAAAGGTGTACCCTCGCTTGCCCGATGTGTTGGGCAAGAAGGATACACCTTATTGATATTTAAATCTTATTCGGATTTTTATTTGTATGCATCAGTACAACTTGGATTGTTGTAGCCTCTAACTGCTGCATTGTTGTTTACTTCGTTGATAGAGATTAGCCAGTTCATCCAAGCAGGACGAGTTGTAGTCTTCAACTGAGCAGTTGTTGGCCAGTTATTATTCTCGTATGTACGATCAACTGGCTTATTCAAACGCTTATAATCGAAGAAGATCTGACCTTCAACAGGACCATTAGGACCAACGAACTCCAACTTACGGAAGTCTGTATCACTAATCTTTGAATACAACTTAGCATCAATCATACAAGTTGCACCCACACCAGCATAACCAAATGTCTGCTCATTGGTCATCCAAGAAGTCCAGTTAACAATACCTGCAGTTACAGCACGATCCTCAGATGTCAGCAAGAAA
>OIYY01001507.1_pt1 | contig 12022 bp, 9 predicted proteins | sample 1588341 | NCBI WGS metagenome assembly OIYY01 (sample SAMN03283287) | human gut metagenome | biome: human-associated habitat; material: feces | host: Homo sapiens | place: Peru | collected 2012
GGTATCGCCCCAAAAGAAAGGGATGCGGTATGTCGCAGCCTCCTGGAAATGGTGGAGCTGCCCGGAGATTTTGAAGACCGTTATCCCCACAGCATGAGCGGCGGTCAGCGGCAGCGGGTAGCAATCGCCCGGGCGTTGGCCCTCCAGCCTGAAATCCTGATTTTGGATGAGGCAACGGCGGCATTGGATGTATCCGTACAGAAAAATATAATCGAACTGACCGTTAAACTTCAGAGAGAACGGGGCCTTACCATAGGCTTTATCTGCCATGACATTGCCTTGGTGCAGAGTGTGGCCCATCAGGTGGCGGTCATGTATCTGGGCAGGGTGGTAGAGGTTTTACCTGGGGAGAATTTGCGCACGCAGGCCCGGCATCCCTATACTCGTACACTCATTGATGCAGTCCTGGACCTGGATACGGACCCGACAAAGCCCATCACAGTGATTGACGCGGAGCCGCCCAGCCCCCTGGATATTCCGGCGGGCTGCCCGTTCCGGGACCGCTGCAGCCAATGCTTTGAAAAGTGCGCCCAGGAAAAGCCGGAAATGCGCTGGCTGTCCAAAGAACACGGCGTGGCCTGTCATCTGTTTTCCGCAGAAAGGTAGGATGCCGTGAAAAGAAACGAAAGTCTGATTTCCGGACCCATCGGTTCTGCCCTGCTGGCCTTTGTGGTGCCGCTGATGCTCAGCAGCCTGGTGCAGCAGCTGTATGTGACGGCGGATGCGGTGATCGTTGGGCGCATTGCCGGCAAGACCGCACTGGCGGCCATTGATTCTGTGCATACGCTCTTTCGGTTTCCTATCAATTTTATGAACGGCCTTGCTGCCGGGGCGACCATCCTGATTTCCCGGCATTTCGGTGCGGAGAACCGGGACGGATTGCGCTCGTGTATGCTCTCAGCGGCCGCCTTGGCAGTGGCACTTGGAATTCTGTGCGCGGTGGGAGGGGTCCTGCTGACACCTGCGCTTTTGCAATTCATGCAGGTCCCGGAAGAAATTTATGCCCAGACCCTGGTCTATACGAGAATCTATTTCGGGGGCATTTGGGCCATGATTTTATACAACATGGCCTCCGGTGTCCTGCGTGCCTTTGGAAATTCCAAAAGTCCCCTGTATATTCTGCTGGTCAGTTCGATTATCAACATTGTGGGAGACATTCTGCTGGTGGGCGGGCTGGGGATGGGAACCGCGGGGGCGGCGATCGCAACGGTTTTTGCCCAGATGGTCAGTGCGGCCATGGCACTGTGGATGGCAGGGAAAAAACTGCCTGAAAGGCTCGGCACACGGCGGCTCCGGCGGTGGCTGGAACACCTGTGGGCCATGGTACGGACCGGCATTCCGCCGGCACTGCAATCGGTGCTGTTCCCGGTGGCCAATTCCATTGTGCAGGCAGCGGTGAACACAATGGGAACGGATACCATTGCGGCCTGGGGCATCTGCGACAAGCTGGATATGCTGATCTGGCTCCTGGCGGATGCCATGGGGCCGGCACTGATGACCTATACCGCCCAGAATATGGGGGCGGGACGTTGGGACAGGGTCTGTAAAGGCAATCGGATCGGTGCGGCCATGTCCGTAGCCGCAGTGGGGACGGTAAGCCTTGGCCTGTATTTCCTGACGGCCCCGCTTGGCGGCCTGTTTGTTCCCGTGCAGGATGCGGCGGCAGTCGTACCCCAGGCGGTTGCTTTTATGCGGCGAATGGCCCCATTTTTCCTGTTTTATGCTTTGGCGGAAAGCTTTTCCGGCGCATGCTGCGGAACGGGTGATACGGTCAGGCCCATGATCCTGACCCTTTTGTCCATCTGCCTTCTGCGGGTGCTGGGGATCCTGCTGGTGCTGCCCAGACAGCATACCATGGAATGTATCATCGATATCTATATCTCCTCCTGGATCGCTGCGGGCATCGGTTTTCTGATTCTGTGGCAGTGGGAGAAAAATAGAGTCCAAAAGACGTAGCCAAGCCCGCCCACCGGGCTTGGCTTCCCCGACCGGGAAGCTGCAGGGCGTAGCCCTGACCGATGCGGCAGCGGGGGGCGTGAAATATTGCAGAACCAGTATGCGAATCCGTACAAACGCCCCATATGATCACCGCCCGTCCTTAAAATCCCTTGGTTGAAAACGTGCCCCTCCCAGCGAAACCGTAGGGAACGGCCTATGTGCCGTTCCGCACGTGAAAGGACGGAACTATTTCCGATAATACAAAAAACGCCCCCCGTCATGTCATTCAGGCCTTTAGCGCCAGCGGAGTGGAGAAATCCACGCACGTGGCAGAAAAGTACCAACACAAGGTAAAATTGCCACTCGGGAAGATTCCTCGACTCACTGCGTTCGCTCGGAATGACGAATACGATGGGTTTTTACCTTTGCTTCCGTTGTTTGTAATTCTGGCCGCAAAAAAGCACCCTTTTGGGTGCTTTTTTATAGAAATCATTTCTTTTTTTCCGGTTCCGGTACGGCCAAGCCGACTACGTCGGAGACGGAGAGGGAGAAGGCGATGCCTTTGGCTTTTTTTGCCATGCCCATTTCTTTGTAGATGGCGTTCAGCACCCGATCCCGGATGGTTTTTTCCACCACCATCATCAGAATCTCCTTGTCCGCACGGACGGTGATGCCGAAAAAGTGGGCGGTGTCCTCTTTGACCACCCCTCGGACGTTTAGTATGGTGCCGCCCCGGGCGCCGTTTTCCCGGGCTACGTCCATCACGTCCTCGGCAAAGCCTGCGTTGACGATTGCAAAAATGACCTCGTAGTTTTCCGTTTTCATCTTATCCCTCCCTGCCCATGCGGTTGTCACTTAAAAACTGATACAGATTGACCCCGATCACGCTGGATAGGGGTACGGCAAAGCAAATGTCCTTTCCTCCCCGGACCGAGTGAAATTTGTCTTCCAGGCAATTCATGATCTCCTCCACCAGGTCCTCCCGAACCACGCTGAAGATCACTGCCTTGTGGGGTTCCAGACCCAGCAGCTCCAAAAGCTGGGAGTTGGCCGTCCTCTGGCCGTTGGTCACCATCTGAAAATTTACATTGTACTGCCCCAGTACATCCAGGTAAAACTCGCCCTTGGGCCGGTCCACCACGGTGATCAGGAGCTTTAATTTTTTGATTGCGGAATCCTTTACCGTATTGTTCATAGGTGGCTCCTTTACATACGTTTCACCTCCGATATAAAATCATTCTTACCATAGTTATACTGTATTCGACAGCACACCTCCAGTAATACTTTCAAACAGAAAAAGCCCCCGGTTCTGTAGTCACACAGAGCCAGGGGGTAGAGGATTAAAATGCAATATCCTTGATATAAACAAAAAATCCGAACCCAATCCCCACAGGGAAGAAGTTCGGATTTCTCATGTTTGGTGGAGACTACGGGACTCGATTGCTGAATTTGCCTCAAGGCAAATTCATACGGTGACAGCCAGTTTTTGAACTGGCTGTTGTGATTTGCCACCGGCATATCACATTGAAGTGGGTTCGAGTCCCCGACTTTCCGAGAGTAAAAAAAACGCCACCCAACAGGGTGGTGTTTTTTGACTGGTGGAGACTACGGGACTCGAACCTGTGACCTCATGCGTGTGAAGCATGCGCTCTAACCAGCTGAGCTAAGCCTCCATAGCAGGAACACGATGCATTATACAGGATATTCCTCTTTTTGTCAAGTGCTTTTTTTCTTTTCCGGCCGGTGAAATTCTTCTTGACAAATCTCAGATCCGTGCTATTATATCGGTAATAAGTTATCGGTAAGAAAATACTGATACAATTCAAGGAAGGATGACGCCCTATGGAAAAGACCTATCCCGTCGTTACGAATGCTCAGGAGCTTACGGAGGCTTTGGAGCGCTGCCGTCAGGCGCAGAAGGTGTTCGCCAGCTACAGCCAGGAGCAGGTGGACAAGATTTTCAAGGCGGCTGCCATTGCGGCCAACAAGATGCGCATTCCTCTGGCAAAGATGGCCGTGGCCGAGACGGGCATGGGCGTTGTGGAGGACAAGGTGATCAAGAATCACTACGCCGCCGAGTACATTTACAACGCCTACAAGGACACCAGGACCTGCGGCGTCCTGGAGACCGACGAAGCCTACGGCATCCAGCGGATCGCGGAACCCATCGGCGTCATCGCCGCGGTGATCCCCACCACCAACCCCACCTCCACTGCCATTTTCAAAACCCTGATCTGCCTGAAGACCCGAAACGCCATTCTCATCAGCCCCCACCCCCGGGCAAAGGGCTGCACCATTGCCGCCGCCAAGGTGGTTCTGGAGGCGGCTGTAGAGGCCGGCGCTCCCGAGGGGATCATCGGCTGGATCGATGTGCCCAGCCTGGAGCTGACCAATCAGGTCATGCGGGAAGCGGACCTGATCCTGGCCACCGGCGGCCCCGGTATGGTAAAGGCCGCCTACTCCTCCGGCAAGCCCGCCTTGGGCGTGGGCCCCGGCAATACCCCTGCCGTCATTGACGACAGCGCCGATCTTCTGCTGGCCGTGTCCTCCGTGATCCACTCCAAGACCTTTGACAACGGTATGATCTGCGCTTCCGAGCAAAGCGTAGTGGTGCTGGATAACGTGTATGATGCCGTCCGGGAGGAGTTCGCCGCCCGGGGCTGCCATCTGCTGACGGAGGAGGAGACGGAGAAGCTCCGGGGCATCATTCTTGTGAATGGCGCTCTGAACGCCAGGATCGTGGGCCAGTCCGCCCACACCATCGCCGCCCTGGCGGGGGTGGAGGTGCCGGAGAGCACCAAGATCCTCATTGGTGAAGTAGACTCTACGGACCTCAGCGAGGCCTTCGCTCACGAGAAGCTCTCTCCCGTGCTGGCCATGTACCGGGCAAAGGACTTTGCCGACGCGCTGAACATTGCCGACCGGCTGGTCCGGGACGGGGGCTTCGGCCACACCGCCTCGGTCTATCTGGACCCGGTGAACGCCAAGGACAAGCTGGATGCCTTCGCCGCCAGAATGAAGACCTGCCGGATCCTTGTCAACACCCCCTCCTCCCAGGGCGGCATCGGCGACCTGTATAACTTCAGGCTGGCCCCCTCCCTGACCCTGGGCTGCGGCAGCTGGGGCGGAAACTCCGTGTCGGAGAATGTGGGCGTCAAGCACCTGCTGAACATCAAGACTGTTGCCATCCGGAGGGAGAATATGCTGTGGTTCCGCGCGCCTGAAAAGGTTTATTTCAAGAAGGGCTGCCTGCCCGTGGCCCTGAGTGAGCTGAAGGGCCACAAGAAGGCCTTCATCGTCACCGACTCCTTCCTGTTCCAGAACGGCTACACCAAGCCCGTGGAGGAGAAGCTGGAGGAGCTGGGCATTGCCCACACCACCTTCTACAATGTGGCCCCGGATCCTTCCCTGGCCTGCGCCAGAGAGGGTGCCGCCCAGATGGCGGCCTTCCAGCCGGACCTGATCCTGGCCATCGGCGGCGGCTCCGCCATGGACGCGGGCAAGATCATGTGGGTCCTCTACGAGCACCCCGAGGCGGATTTCCTGGATATGGCCATGCGGTTTGTGGATATCCGTAAGCGGGTCTACACCTTCCCCAAGATGGGGGAAAAGGCCTACTTTGTGGCCATCCCCACCTCTGCCGGTACCGGCTCCGAGGTGACCCCCTTCGCCGTCATCACCGACGAAAGCACCGGTGTCAAGTATCCCCTGGCCGACTATGAGCTGCTGCCCAAAATGGCTATTGTGGATGCGGACATGATGATGAACGCCCCCCGGGGCCTGACCGCCGCCTCCGGCATCGATGCCGTGACCCACGCCCTGGAGGCCTATGCCTCCGTCATGGCCACGGACTACACCGACGGCCTGGCCCTGCGGAGCCTGAAGCTGATCTTTGCCAATCTCCCCGCCGCCTACGAGCAGGGTGCCAAGGCCCCCCGGGCCCGGGAGAACATGGCCAACGCCGCCACCATGGCCGGTATGGCCTTCGCCAATGCCTTCCTGGGGGTCTGCCACTCCATGGCTCATAAGCTGGGTGCCTTCCACCACCTGCCCCACGGCATTGCCAATGCCCTGCTCATCCGGCAGGTCCTTCGGTTCAACGCCGCCGAGGTCCCCGCCAAAATGGGCACCTTCTCCCAGTATGACCACCCCCACACCCTGGCACGCTACGCGGAAGTGGCCGACTATCTGAAGCTGGGGGGCACCACCGACGAAGAAAAGCTCCAGAACCTCATCGATGCCATTACGGAGTTGATGCACAAGGTGGGCATCCACGACACCATCCGGGAATACGGCATCCAGGAGGAGGACTTCCTGTCCCGGCTGGACGAAATGGTAGAGCAGGCCTTCGACGACCAGTGCACCGGCGCCAACCCCCGGTACCCGCTGATGAAGGAAATCAAGGAAATGTATCTGAACGCCTACTACGGAAAGTAAGGCGCTGCGAAACGGGCCGCCCCGGCTGGGGCGGCCCGTCAGACTGCTGAAAAGCCCGGTTATTGCTGGGCTTTTACTGTATGTCCCTCTATACTGGGTGTCCAGTATGGAGGGACATATTATTTCAGCAACTTACTTTATTCTTTGAAATAAATAAGATGTCAAGAAACAAAAACATAAAATTGTTTCGCGACAATTATTGTTGTACAACTAGCCTTATGCGCATTGAGCACAATATACAAAAGAGGAACTGAAATTGAAACGATATCACAAAATATTGACGAAAACAGAAACGTACTTTTGGTGAATCCTTTGTATTTACGAAACAATGTTACTCTAATAGAATGAGGGCAACAGAAAGGAACGAAAGTAATGCGAATTACAATGGATGAGATTGCCAAGCTGGCCGGTGTATCCAAGGCCACAGTATCCCGGGTGCTGAACGATTCCGAATGTGGAGTGGGAGAGCAGACCAGGGTCCGGGTCAAGAAGATCGCTGAAGAACTGGGCTACTCGGTCGAACAGACAGAGAAGAAGAAAAATGTCTCCTTTACGAGATACATCGCGCTGATCCTCCCAGACATTACGAATCCCTTCTTCGCAGACCTTGCGAAGTCAGTAGAGAATTCCCTCCGTAGAAAAGGCTATTCTCTGGTGCTGGCAAACACGGATTTCTCCGAGGACAACGAGGCGGCCCAGATACGGGAGCTGATGGTCAAACATTTGGAAGGGATTCTCCTGGTCCCCTCCGGTATCCGAGCCCGGGAGGAGCATGACCTTCCCAGGCGTTACCAGATCCCTATGGTTTTGATGGACCGGAAGCTGGAAGGCATCTCTGACATCCCCGGGGTCTATTCCAACAATGAGTATGCCTCTGTCATCAGTTGTGAGCACCTGATTCGCAAGGGTGCCCGGGACATCGTTTTTATCTCCGGACCCCTGAATGTCTCTACTTCCATCGAGCGATTTGAGGGCTACAAGGCAGTGCTGGCCCAGCACAGCATCCCTTTCCGGCCGGAGATGTGCCGCCATGGCAGCTACACGGTGGAAAGCGGCTACAATGCAGTGCTGGAGCTGGAGCGAAGCGGTATTTCCTACAGCGCTATCTTGGCGGCCAACGATCTGATGGCCCTGGGGGCCCTGAAAGCGGTCCGGGAGTTCGGCTATCGGGTGCCGGAGGATGTGCAGATCATTGGCTTTGACAACATTGAGTTTTCTCAGTACTGTGAGCCCTCCCTGTCCACCATGCAGCAGCCTACCTTTGATATGGGGGCGAAGGCGGTGGAGCTGCTGACGGGAATTATTGAAAAAAGAGACCCTGTCCAGCCGGAACGGCTGATTCCAAAGCTATTAATGCGAAAAACAACGAGGTGAGAACCTATGAAACAGAAAATTCTGATCGTTGGCAGCTCCAACGTGGACTTCGTAGTCGGAGTTCGGGAAATGCCTCTGCCGGGAGAGACCCTGATGGGAAGCTCCTTCGACAATGTTCCGGGAGGTAAGGGAGCCAATCAGGCCTGTGCCTGCGGGCGGCTGGGCGGCGAAAGCGTCTTCCTCAGCTGCGTAGGCAAAAACGCCCAGGGGGATATGCTTCTGGAGAGCCTGAGGGGGGCCCATGTGGATACGAGCCGGATGCGTGTCTTGGAGGGGGTGCCTACGGGTATGGCCTTCATCACCGTAAACGGTGCCGGTGAAAATTCCATTGTGGTAATCCCCGGGGCCAACACCGCCTGCGACATTGGGTATTTTGAGGCCAACGAGGAAGCCGTTCAGGAGGCAGGTATCGTCCTTGCTCAGCTGGAGACTCCGGCAGAGGATGTGTACTGGCTGCTGAAAAAGGCCCACAGCCTGGGAAAGCTGACGATCCTGAATCCCGCCCCCGCACCGGAGAGCCTGCCGGAGGACGTGCTTCCCTTTATTGATTACTTGACTCCCAACGAGACGGAGCTGGCCAAGCTCACGGGGCTTCCCACGGGAACCCTGGAGGAAATCCAAAGGGCAGCCCAGGTATTGCTTTGCAAGGGCGTGGGCCATGTGCTGGTGACCATCGGCTCCCGGGGTGTGTTCCTGTGCGACCGGGAAGGGGCTCGACAGTATGAGACCCGAAAAGTCACTCCGGTGGACACCACCGCGGCAGGGGACACCTTCAACGGCGGCTTCGCCGTGGGCCTTTCCGAGGGAATGGAGGCGGCGGAGGCTATCCGTCTGGCCAATGCGGCGGCTTCTCTCTCCGTGACCCGCAAGGGCGCGCAGACCTCGATTCCCAGCAGGACCGAGGTGGAGGCTCTTTTGGCAGACCGAAAATGAAATTCCGGGCCCTTGGATGGGTCCTGTAAAAAAAGAAGGAGGACGATCGGATGAAAAAAGACAGACTGCTGAATCCGGAGATCATCTCGGCCATCGCGTCCCTGGGCCACACTGAATACTTTTGTATCGGTGACTGTGGGCTCCCCATTCCCCAGGGGGTAAAGGTGATCGATATCTCTCTGGTAGGCGGCAACCCCAGATTTCTGGATGTGGTCGATGCGGTAAGGGAGGAGCTGGTGATTGAATCCACCATCCTTGCTTCCGAGATCGACGAGAAAAACCCGACTCTTGCCAAGGAGATGGAGCAGCGTTTCGGCGCGCTTCCCTGCAAGAAGGTATCCCACGAGCAGTTCAAGGAGTTGACGAAAAAAGCACGGTGCATCATCCGCACCGGAGAGAATACCCCCTACGCCAATGTGATTTTGGTTGGCGGGGTGAATTTCTGAGGCTCCCCCAAAACAAGGCATTTGTTTCCTTCGGTCAAAGGAAATGCGAAAAATAAAAACAAAAAAGGAGAACGTTATGAAAAAACTGATGAGCATCCTCTTGGTCCTGGCTATGGTCCTTTCCATGGCTGCCTGCGGTTCCAAGACCGCTGAGACCACCGCCCCTGCCGCTGCCGCGGATACCACAGCAGCTCCTGCCGCTGAAGGCGGCGAGAAGACCGTCAAAATCGGCCTGAGCATTGCTGGTATGACCATGCCCTACTACGTCCGTATGTACGAAGGCTTCCTGGCTGCTGCCGAAAAGGAAGGCTATGAAGTGACCTTCGCCGACGGCGGCTCCGACGCGGAGTCCACCGTCAAGGCTGTGGAAGACCTGATCTCCAGCGGCATCGATGCCCTGGCCGTTTCCACCAATTTCTCCGAGTCCCTGGTAGACGCTTTCGCTACCTGCAAGGAGCAGGGCATCCCCATTTTCTACATCGGCAACCTGCAGCTGATCCCCGAGGTGAAGGCCAGCATGACCTTCTGGGAAGGCACCCGTTCCGATTCCGCCGGTTACCTGGGCGGCTTGTGGATGGGCAACTATCTCGACAGCATCAACTACAAGAAGGACCTGAATGTGGTCCAGGTCTCCCTGATCCACGATACGCTGCAGCAGCGCTATGAAGGCTTTGTCAAGGGCCTGACCGAGAAGGGCTACACCGTGAACCTGGTGAACACCGTTGGCGACCTGACCCGTGAGAACTCTCTGGCTGGCTGCGAGGATATGCTGACTGCCCATGACGATCTGGATATCTTCTTCGGCACCGCCGGCACTTCTGCTCTGGGCGCTTACGATGCCACCCAGAATGCCGGACGTACCGAGGTCATGGTCGTTGGCTTTGACGGCGAAGACGAGGAGCTGAAGCACATCGACGAGGGCGGCAACTACATTGCTACCATTTGCCAGGACCCCGTGGGCGAGTCGGAGGCGACTGTTGAGGCCATCAAGACCGTACTGAATGGCGGCACTGTTGAGGGCGGCCACGAGACCCCCGCCAAGGTTTACGGCAAGGGCGTTGGCTACGTCACTTCTGATGAGCTGCTGAAGTAATTCGCAAGTAGATAACCGGGCCGGGCGCAGGGGAAATCCGCGCCCGGTCCAGAGACAAAAGGAGGAGCTTTCATGGAGAACATTTTGAAGCTCACGCAGATCAACAAATCCTTCCCTGGCGTCAAAGCTCTGTCCGATGTGAATTTGACAGTCCGAAAAGGGGAGGTCCATGCTCTGGTCGGTGAGAACGGCGCGGGAAAGTCCACGCTGATGAAGATCATCTCCGGCGCTTATAAAAAAGACAGCGGTACCGTCTGGTTTGACGGTCAGGAAGTGGAAAACACCACGCCCAAGCAATCCGAGATGATGGGTATCTCCATCATCTATCAGGAACTCAACTTGATCGAGCGGATCACAGTGGCGGAAAATGTATTTATCGGCAGATACCCTATGAAGCACGGCATGGTCCAGTGGAAGGAAATGTTCCAGCAGGCCCAAGCCCTCTTCGATGAGTACGAGCTGAAGATCAACGCAAAATCTCTGGTCAGATCTCTGACCATGGCCCAGAAGCAGATGGTGGAGATCATCAAAGCCGTCAGCATCAACGCCAAGATCATTATTATGGACGAGCCCACCTCCTCCCTGTCCGGGAAGGAGACGGAATCGCTCTTCAAAATCATTCGGAAACTCAAGTCTCGGGGCGTAGCCATTGTATTCATCACCCACCGCCTGGACGAGATCTTTGAAATATGCGACCGTATGACGGTGCTACGGGATGGCTGCTACATCGGCGAACGGAACATCTGCGACATCACCAAGGATGAGATGATCGCCATGATGATCGGCCGGAAGTTGACCCAGCAGTACCCCGAGCGGTCGAACCCCATCGGGGAAGTGACCCTGGAGGTCAAGAACATTATAGATCACAATTCCCGGGTCAAGGGCATCAGCTTCCAGGCCCATAGGGGCGAGGTGCTGGGCTTCTACGGCCTGGTTGGCGCTGGCCGGACGGAGACCATGCGGATGATCTGGCTGAGCGTGGTGTCCTCGCCGACGCGGGACGCCTCGCATTTTAAAAAGCCGGAGGTGTTTATCGTCGCGGCAAAGACAGAGTCGCCCACGGTCTTGTCAACAGGTATGCTTTCGCCTGTCAGCGCCGACTCGTTCACAGCCGAGCTGCCCTCGAGCACAACGCCGTCGACGGGTATGCTCTCGCCGGGGCGGACGACGAATATGTCACCCTTGCGCACCTGCTCGATGCCGACGGTCACTTCATTGCCGTCGCGCAGTACTGCAGCCGTCTGCGGCGCAAGCTTCATCAGGCTCTTTATCGCGTCGGTCGTGCGGCCCTTTGAATAGGACTCGAGCGTCTTTCCGACGGTTATCAGCGTGACTATCATCGCTGCCGACTCGAAGTAGAACTCGTCCATCAGCTGCATGACGCGCGCGTGATCGCCTTTAAGCTGCGCGTCGGTCATCATGAACAGCGCCGCCACGCTCCAGATGAACGAAGCAGCCGAGCCGAGCGCTACGAGCGTGTCCATATTAGGCGAGCGCTTGATAAGCGCCTTTGTGCCGCTGATGAAGAAGCGCTGATTTATCACAAGTATTATTCCTGCAAGCAGCAGCTGGATAAGCCCCATCGCGACGTGGTTGTCGGCAATGGCGCTCGGCACCGGCCAGCCCCACATCATATGCCCCATTGAGAAGTACATCAGTATAAGCAGGAAGGCGACCGACCATATCAGTCGCTTGATGAGCTTCGGCGTTTCACGGTCGGCGAGCGCGTCGTCGGATTTAGCCTTTGAAGCCTCTGCACCCTTGATGCTTGCGCCGTAGCCGGCACCGACTACGGCCGCGA
>OIYY01001510.1_pt1 | contig 11996 bp, 9 predicted proteins | sample 1588341 | NCBI WGS metagenome assembly OIYY01 (sample SAMN03283287) | human gut metagenome | biome: human-associated habitat; material: feces | host: Homo sapiens | place: Peru | collected 2012
GGATTCTCCAAGGCCTACCAGCCGAAGACGGGGATTGCGGGATATACGCTGATCTATAATTCCTACGGTCTGGTGCTTGCGGCGCATGAACCGTTTGAGTCGGTCGAAAAGGCGGTGCAGGACGGAAGCGATATCGCGTCGCATACGATTCTGGTGCAGCATGTCGTGCGACGCAAGCTGGTGGCGGATACGGACATTGGAAGGGAGCTGCGCGCTTCGATCCGTGATCTGGAGGCGCTGCTGCAGGCATACCGGGACGGCATCCTGGTGGAGAAGATTTAAATAGAAAGATAGAAGGAAGCAGGAAAAGAATATGTATATCGGAAATCATCTCTCGGCGTCAAAGGGCTATGCGGCGATGGGGCGGATGGCAGTGAAGCTGGGAGCAAATACATTTGCATTTTTTACAAGAAATCCGAGAGGCGGTGCGGCAAAAGCGATTGATCCGGCGGATGTGGAAAAGCTGCTGGAACTGATGCGGGAGCAGCAATTTGGAAAACTGGTGGCGCATGCACCTTACACGATGAATCTGTGCGCGGCGAAGGAGGATATCCGCAAGTTCTCTAAGGAGATGATCGCGGACGATCTGCGCCGGATGGAGTACACGCCGGGGAATTACTACAATTTTCATCCGGGTTCCCATGTCGGACAGGGGGCGGATGCCGGAATCGAATGGATTGCGGAGGCACTTAACGAGGTGCTCACGCCGGAGCAGACGACGACGGTTCTCCTTGAGACGATGGCGGGAAAAGGCAGTGAGGTGGGAAGAAGCTTTGAGGAACTGCGCGCGATTATTGACCGTGTAGAGCTGTCCGATAAGCTTGGCATCTGTCTGGATACCTGTCATGTCTGGGATGCTGGATATGATATTGCGGGAGATCTGGATGGTGTCCTGGAGGAATTTGACCATGTGATCGGTCTGAACCGCCTGTGCGCGGTACATTTTAACGACAGCATGAACGACCGCGGTTCGCACAAAGACCGCCATGCCTGCATCGGCGAGGGAAAGATCGGGCTGGATGCGATGCGGCGTGTGGCGACGCATCCGCTGCTTTCGGACAAGCCGTTTATTCTGGAGACTCCGAATGACGATGAGGGATACCGCAGAGAGATTGCACTTTTCCGGGAGTGGAGGGAGTAGATAAGAATCCAGAGAAATACATTGCTTTTTAGAAGTGTGTGTGTTATACTTCAAATCACATGAATGCGAAAGCTTTTTCATGCAAATATTTGCCCACCAAGAGATTGGTTAAGCCCATACGGACAGGCGGGGCAGCTGCCGATGGTGGAGAGATCCACGTTATTGATTGAGTTAGAAGCTCAAATTTTATAAGTTGATTTTAAAATTATCATGCGAGAGAGCATATCATCTTGTGAAACGGTCAATAAGAGCGGTAACAGTGACTTACTTGGATAAACTCTGAAAGGTCAGATTTTCTGTATTTGGCAATGCAGTAATCAAAAAGAAGATAGAATATGATTATACAGGCGTGATTGATTTAGAATCAATCACGCCTTTTTGCGCGAGCAGCGATGAGAATAGAAGTGAAAGCAGCGATGAGAATAGAAGCGTAGGCAGCAATGAGAACAGGGGGAGATTATGGACTTAAAAAGACAGGCGAGTGCGCCGCTTTACGAAGCAATTGAGAAATTCAGAAAGAAAAGAATTGTTCCGTTTGATGTTCCGGGGCATAAGAGAGGAAGGGGCAACCCTGAACTGGTAGATTTACTGGGAGAGAGGTGTGTTGGAATTGATGTCAATTCGATGAAGCCACTTGATAACCTGTGCCACCCTGTTTCTGTTATCAAGGAGGCAGAGGAGCTTACAGCAGAAGCATTTGGAGCAGAACACGCATTTTTCATGGTAGGAGGAACTACGCAGGCAGTACAGAACATGGTGTTATCTGTGTGTAAGGCTGGAGATGAGATTATCGTTCCAAGAAATGTGCATAAAAGCGTAATTAATGCATTGATTCTGTGTGGTGCGATTCCTGTTTATCTTAATACAGAAATTAATGCAAAGCTTGGAATAGTGCTTGGAGTAACTGTACAGCAGGTTGAAAAGACAATACAGGAGCATCCGAATGCGGTGGCAGTTTTGGTAAACAATCCTACATATTATGGAATCTGTTCAGACATTAAAGGAATATGTGATATAGCACATTCATATGGGCTTAAGGTGCTTGCCGATGAGGCACATGGAACGCATCTGTATTTCGGTGATAACCTTCCTATGAATTCAATGAAAGCAGGAGCAGACCTTGCAGCAATATCAATGCATAAGTCAGGCGGTTCGCTTACGCAGAGTTCAATCCTTCTTACTAATAATGGTATGAATGCTGATTATGTACAGACAATTATTAATATTACGCAGACAACGAGCGCGTCATATCTTCTTATGACAAGCCTTGATATATCAAGAAGAAATCTTGCCCTGCGCGGCAGACAGTCATTTGCAAAGGTGAGCGAGTGGGCACAGTATGCAAGAGATGAGATTAATATGGTAGGCGGTTATTATGCATACGGAAAAGAACTGATTAATGGTGGAACAGTCTATGATTATGATGTTACCAAGCTTTGTGTATATACAAGGGATATCGGACTTGATGGAATTGAGGTGTATGATATCTTAAGAGATGAGTATGATATCCAGATAGAATTCGGCGACATTGGAAATATAATGGCGTACATATCAATTGGTGACAGAATACAGGATATAGAAAGACTTGTCGGAGCATTGGCTGAAATCAGCCGTCTGTATTCAAAAGAAGAAAAACGCTTTGAAGTAGACAGACAAATGCTGCTTCCAAGGGTACTTGCTTCACCACAGGAAGCCTTCTATGCCGATAAGATTAAAGTTCCAATCCGTGAGGCAGCAGGACATATATCAGGGGAGTTCGTAATGGCATATCCGCCAGGAATTCCTATACTTGCGCCGGGTGAAGAAATCACAGACGAGATAATAGACTATATTCAGTATTCAGTAGAGAAGGGCTGTTCAATGCAGGGAATGGAAGATTCAACATTGCAGACATTGAATGTATTAAGAATGTAAATGTCCGATTTGTTCAATCGGTAAAATATAAAAGGGAGAAAAGCTATTATGGAATTTTGGTTTTCAGAACTTCATTCACCACATGTGAAGTTTGATATCAGGGTTGAAAAACAACTGTTTTCTGGCGAGAGCGATTATCAGAGAATAGATGTATTTCAGTCGCCGGAGTTCGGAAAATTCCTGACACTTAATGGAAGTGTTATATTTTCAGAACAGGATTGTTTCATCTATAATGAGATGGTGGTGCATGTGCCAATGTCAGTCCATCCAGATGTTAAAAATGTATTGATAATCGGTGGCGGTGACGGAGGTGTATCAAAGGAACTGTTACAGTATGATAATATCGAAAATATTGACATAGTCGAGCAGGACAACATGTTTGTTGATGTGTGCAGGGAGTATTTTCCAGAGACGGCAGCAGGATTAGAAGATGAGAGGGTACACATTTATAATTCAGATGCATTAAGGTTTTTACGCTCCAAGCAGGATATGTATGACCTTATTATTAATGATGCAACAGACCCGTTTGGTGCGAGTGAGGGACTGTTTACAAGGGAATTCTATGGAAACTGTTATAAGGCGCTTAAGGAGGATGGAATACTTGTGTACCAGCATGGAAGCCCATTCTATGATGAGGACGAGGATGCGTGCAGAAGCATGCACAGAAAGGTATACCACACATTTCCAATAAGCCGTGTGTATCAGGCACATATACCTACGAGTCCGTCAGGATACTGGCTGTTTGGATTTGCGTCAAAGAAATATCATCCACTTAAGGATTTTAAACCGGCAGAGTGGAAGAGAAGAAATATACATACAGAATATTACACAACTAATCTTCATACAGGTGCATTCATGCTGCCAAAGTATGTTGAAGAATTATTAGAACAGGAGGAAGAAAGATGAGCAGAGTATTAGTAATTGGTTGCGGAGGAGTTGCTTCAGTAGCAATCCACAAGATATGTCAGGTGAGCGAGGTGTTTTCAGACCTGTGCATAGCGAGCAGAACAGTGAGCAAATGTGACAAATTAGCAGACGAATTGAAGGGCAAGACAAGCACTAACATCACAACAGCAAAGGTTGATGCTGACAACACAGACGAGGTTATTGCGCTTATCAATGAATTCAAGCCGGATGTAGTTCTTAATGTGGCACTTCCATATCAGGACCTTACGATTATGGATGCCTGCCTTGCATGTAAAGTTCCTTATGTTGATACTGCTAATTACGAGTGTGAGGACACAGATAATCCTGAGTGGAGAAAGGTGTATGAGGAGAGATGCAAGCGTCTTGGATTTACAGCATATTTTGACTACTCATGGCAGTGGGCTTACAGAGAAAAATATAAAGAAGCCGGAATTACAGCACTTTTAGGAACTGGTTTTGACCCGGGCGTAACAAGCGTATTCACAGCTTATGCACAGAAGCATTATTTTGATGAGATACATACAATTGATATATTAGACTGCAACGGCGGTGACCACGGATATCCGTTTGCAACTAACTTTAACCCGGAGATTAATCTTCGAGAGGTATCAGCACCAGGCTCATACTGGGAGGACGGTCACTGGGTTGAGATTCCTGCTATGTCAATAAAGAGAGAGTACAATTTTGAGGGAGTAGGAATGAAGGATATGTATCTGCTTCACCATGAGGAAATTGAGGCACTTGCTGCTAATATTCCACATGTTAAGAGAATCCGTTTCTTCATGACATTTGGACAGAGCTATCTTACACATATGAAATGTCTTGAGAATGTCGGAATGTTAAGAACTGACCCGGTTGAATTCAATGGACAGGAGATTGTTCCAATCCAGTTCTTAAAGGCACTTCTTCCAGACCCTGCTTCACTTGGACCAAGAACAGTAGGTAAGACTAATATCGGCTGTATCTTCACAGGTATCAAAGACGGCAAGGAGAAGAAGGTATATATTTACAATGTGTGCGACCATCAGGAATGTTACCGTGAGGTAGGTTCACAGGCTATTTCATACACAACAGGCGTACCTGCTATGATTGGTACAATGCTTGTTGCAAAGGGACTCTGGAATAAGCCGGGAGTGTTCACAACAGATGAATTTGATCCGGATCCATACATGGATGCGCTTAATAAGTACGGTCTTCCATGGGTTGTCGATGAAAATCCTGTTTTAGTAGACTAAAAAGAGAGGTTAATTATGAGATTTGATGAGTTAAAGACACCGGCATATGTAATAGATGAAAAAATGCTTATTCATAATCTTGAGATACTTCATAAAGTAGAAGAAGATACAGGCTGCCACATACTGCTGGCGCAGAAAGCATTTTCAGCATATGCAGAATATCCGCTGATTGGGAAATATATAAGCGGAACTACGGCAAGTGGAATATATGAAGCCAGACTTGGTGCTGAGTGTATGGGAAAAGAAAATCATGTATTTGCACCGGCATTTACTGATGAGGATATGGATGAGCTTGTAAATATATGTGACCATGTCGTCTTTAACTCAGTTTCACAGTTAAAGAAGCATAAAGCAAGATGTATTGCGGCGGGAGTAAGCTTTGGTCTTCGTGTTAATCCGGAGCTTTCTACACAGGGTGACCATGCAATATATGACCCATGTGCACCGGGCAGTAGACTTGGAGTTACACTTAAGAACCTGAAAGCTGCTCTTAAGGAAGAACCGGATGTGTTATCTGGTATGGAAGGAATACATTTTCATACATTATGTGAGCAGAATTCAGATGACTTAGAGGCAACATTAAAGGCTGTTGAAGAGAAATTCGGATTTCTCATGAAAGATATGAAGTGGGTTAATTTCGGCGGCGGACATCATATAACCCGTGAAGATTACGACATTGAAACTCTTGAAAAATGTATCAGTCATGTGAAAAAGAAACATGATGTACAAGTGTATGTTGAACCGGGGGAAGCTGTTGCACTTAATGCAGGATATCTTGTGACTACAGTTCTTGATAAGGTTGAAAATGGAATAACAACTCTTATACTTGACGCATCTGCGGCGTGTCATATGCCTGATGTACTTGAGATGCCATACACACCACCTCTTCGTGGCGGATTGAAAATATCGGACATTGAAGATGAGTATGGAATTGATAAGGACATAGAGATTGACTTTGATATGGACGTAAAAGAAGGCATATGGAAACCGGCGAAGAAGGGAAGATACAGATACAGACTGTCATCTTATACATGTCTTGCAGGAGATATCATAGGTGATTATCAATTGGGCAGGGAAATCAATGTCGGGGACAGACTCGTATTTGAAGATATGGCTATATATTCAATGGTTAAGAACAACACATTTAACGGAATCCCACTGCCGGATATTGTAATTATGGATAGTGATGGGGAATGTAAGGTATGGAAGCATTTTGGCTATGAAGATTTCAAAGGGAGATTATAGATATGAATTATATTAACAGTACTCCGGCAGCAGACGGTTTCCGCATGCCTGCTGAATTTGAAAGACATCAGGGCTGCATTATGATATGGCCGGAAAGACCGGGTTCCTGGGCTTATGGAGCAAAGGCGGCTAAGAAAGCATTTGCACAGATAGCCTCTGTAATCAGTGAGAGCGAGCAGGTATACATGATTGTATCAGAGGGCAGAAAAGAGGAAGCAGCAAAGATGCTCCCGGAATCAGTCAGGCTTGTAGTCATGGATACAGATGATGCATGGGCAAGAGATACCGGACCGACATTCGTTGTAAGCGGAAATGTGGATACACCATATGAAGCGCGTGATTTGCGTGGAATTAACTGGGAATTTAATGCGTGGGGCGGAACATATGACGGACTGTACGCGGACTGGAACAATGACAACCTTGTAGCCGGACAGTTTATGTCTTATCTTGGCTGTCAGGGATATAATGCAGCACCATTTGTTCTTGAAGGTGGTTCAATACATACAGATGGCGAAGGAACAATGCTTGTTACTGAAAGCTGTCTGTTGAGTAAGGGAAGAAATCCTGAACTTACTAAGGAACAGATTGAGGATAAATTAAAGCAGTACTGCAATGTGAGCAAGATAATCTGGCTTCCCTGTGGAATATATAATGATGAGACTAACGAACATGTGGATAATGTATGCGCATTTACAGCACCAGCAGAGGTCGTGCTTGCATGGACAGATGATGAGAACGACCAGCAGTATGAGATGAGCAAGGCTTGTCTTTCTGTTATTGAAAATGTAACTGATGCCAAAGGAAGACACATTAAAGTAAGAAAAATGCTTATTCCTAAGAAACATGTGTGCATAACTGAGGAAGAACTTAACGGCTTTGAATTCGAGGAAGGCGAGGACATGAGAGAGGCAGGCGAGCGTCTTGCTGCGTCTTATGTTAATTTCTATATTGCCAACGATTCGGTCATAGTGCCGCAATTTGATGACGAGGCGGACAGCCTTGCAATAAATGTGCTTAAAGAAGCATTTCCTGACAGAAAGATAGTCGGGATATATGCGAGAGATATAATAGTCGGTGGAGGCAATATCCACTGTATTACACAACAAATTCCGGAGGTAAAATAGTGTGAGAAATGTAAAGTATGCAGGCATACAGATGCAGTGTTCACGGTCGGTAGAAGAGAATATTGCAAAGGCTGATAAAATGGTTCGTGAAGCAGCAGCTAACGATGCAGTAATCTTGTTCGTTGGTACTAAAAAACAAGCAGCTGAAGCAGTAGCTGAAGAAGCAACTCGTGCTGGTCAATACTACATCAACCACCGTTGGTTGGGTGGTACTCTTACAAACTGGGATACTATCCAAAAACGTATCGCTCGTTTGAAAGAAATCAAACAAATGGAAGCTGATGGAACTTTCGAAGTTCTTCCTAAGAAAGAAGTTGCACTTCTTAACAAACAACGTGCACGTCTTGAAAAATTCTTGGGTGGTATCGAAGATATGCCTCGCATTCCAGATGTAATCTACATCGTTGACCCACACAAAGAACAAATCGCTGTTAAAGAAGCTAAAAAACTTGGTATCCCAGTTGTAGCGATGGTTGATACAAACGCTGATCCAGATGAGATCGATGTAATCATCCCAGCTAACGATGACGCTATCCGTGCCGTTAAATTGATCACTTCAAAAATGGCTGATGCTATCATCGAAGGTAACCAAGGTGAAGATGCTTCTGCAGATTTCCAAGAAGCAGCTGCAGCTGATTCAATCGAAGAAATCGTTGAAGTTGTCGAAGGTGACAACAACTAATCTTTAAGATTGGTTTGGGCTCGATGCCCACTAAAGATACGACAAACACCTAAGGGGCGGGGCTCAGCCCTGCCCCTTAGTTTGATAAAATAAATTTGGAGAAAAACAAAATGGCAGAAATTACAGCTAAACTTGTTAAAGAATTGCGTGAAAAATCTGGTGCTGGTGTCATGGACGCTAAAAAAGCATTGGTTGAAGTTGAAGGTGATATCGAAAAAGCGATTGAATTGCTTCGCGAAAAAGGTATGGCTAAAGCAGCTAAGAAAGCTGACCGTGTTGCAGCTGAAGGTTTGACTGGTGTTTACGTTAACGGTAACGTTGCAGCAGTTGTTGAAGTTAATGCTGAAACTGACTTCGTTGCGAAGAACGCTCAATTCGTTGAATTGGTAAACGAAACAGCTAAAGTAATTGCTGAAGGTAAACCAGCTAACAACGAAGAAGCACTTGCATTGACTATGCCTTCAGGTGAAACTCTTGAAGCTGCATACGTAACTGCTACAGCTACTATCGGTGAAAAGATTTCATTCCGTCGTTTTGCAGTTGTTGAGAAAACTGATGCACAACACTTCGGAGCTTACCAACACAACGGTGGACGTATCGGTGTTGTTTCAGTTATCGAAGGTGGAGATGATGCTCTTGCAAAACAAATCTCAATGCACATCGCAGCGATGAAACCAACTGTTCTTTCATACACTGAATTGGATGAACAATTTGTTAAAGATGAATTGGCACAACTTAACCACGCTATCGATCAAGATAACGAAAGCCGTGCTATGGTTAACAAACCAGCTCTTCCACACCTTAAATATGGTTCTAAAGCTCAATTGACTGATGCTGTTCTTGCTCAAGCTGAAGAAGATATCAAAGCTGAGTTGGCTGCTGAAGGTAAACCAGAAAAAATCTGGGATAAAATCATCCCAGGTAAAATGGACCGCTTCTTGCTTGACAACACTAAAGTTGACCAAGCATACACACTTCTTGCTCAAGTTTACATCATGGACGACAGCAAAACAGTTGAAGCTTACCTTGAATCAGTAAACGCTTCAGTAGTAGAATTCGTTCGCTTTGAAGTTGGTGAAGGTATCGAAAAAGCATCTAACGACTTTGAATCAGAAGTTGCAGCTACAATGGCAGCAGCTCTTAACAACTAATTCTAGTTGCTAGATAAAAAGAAAAGAAGTTACGTGAATGAATCGTAACTTTTTTTTGTTGCTATTAAAAAAACGTCTGAGCATGCCCCAGACGTTGAAAAAGTAATTAATGAGCGAAGGTATTTACACCAAGTAGAAGAGAGAGTGTTCCCATGATGATACCTGCAAGGATAACCCCAAGCATAACAGCAATAACACTACGTTTAAAGTCCCAATCTAGGATAGATGCTGCTAGGGTACCAGTCCAAGCTCCTGTTCCTGGAAGCGGAATTCCCACAAAAAGTAGAAGGGCCCAGAAGACACCCTTATCTCCAGCAGCTTTTTCAAGTTTTTGGCCACCACTGTGACCTTTTTTAAGACACCAGGTAAAGAAGCCACCAATTAGAGGTTTATCTGCCCCCCATTCGAGGACACGGCGTGCGAAGAAGAAGATAATTGGGACTGGAATCATGTTCCCAATGACACAAAGAATTAGGGCTTGCCACCAAGGGATACCTGAGGCGATAGCAACAGGAACGGCTCCACGGAGCTCAACTAAGGGAATCATAGAGATTAAGAGTGCAATGATGTATTTCATGAGTAACCTTTCATAGGGAAATAAAATAAGAGATAAGACTCAAAATGACATGAGCTTTATCGAGAGTGATAAGACTAATACTACTGCGAAAGTGCTAAAAAGTACTTGTTGGATTAGGTGGGTCTCAGCCTGTCAAAGTGGATAGAAAATTTGAATCAAACACCTTAAGTTACCTAATATTTTAGTCTTATTTATTGTATCTTATATGGTCTCTAATGACAACTTTAAAAAGCTTTTTGAAGGTATAGTTTCCCATGAGCTGACATTTTTGGTATAATAATAGTCAGTTATAGTCAAATTAGACTGGAGGAATTAAGATGGCAAGAAATACATCAGATAGTATAGAAGAATATATTAAAGAATTGCTGGGCCAGTCTGGAATTGCTGAGATTCAACGCTCGAACTTAGCAGATACTTTTCAAGTTGTACCGAGTCAGATTAACTATGTTATTAAGACTCGTTTTACAGAAAGTCGTGGTTATATTGTTGAGAGTAAACGTGGAGGTGGCGGTTATATTCGTATCGTCAAGGTCAGATTCTCCGACAAGCACCACATGATTAATGATTTGCTTCAGAACTTGGCAGATCAGCTCAGCGAGCAGGTATTTACAGACTTGATTCAGTTGCTTTTTGATGAAAAAATCATCACTGAACGTGAGGGAAATTTGATTTTAGCAACTGCTAGTGATGATGTTTTAGGCGAAGATGCGGCTGCTATTCGTTCGCGTATTCTACGCTCGCTATTACTTAGATTGGATAGAAAAGGAAATTAGATGACGACATATTCAAGAAAAATGCAGGCCATTTTCCATCGTGCTCAGCTTGAGGCAGAGCGTTTTGGAAGTCCTTTCTTGGAGACTTGGCATGTGCTTCTGGCTATGGTTGAGGTTCCAGGATCTGTAGCCTACCTAACATTTACTGATTTTGAGGACCGTATTCGTGCGGAAGAGATTGAGACAGCCGCTGTACTAGCGATGGAGAAAAGTCCAAAAGACTTGTCTGAATCAGATATTATCGATTTACGTGCACAGTCGCATGCTTTAGAGGCTATGTTGCAAGAGGCAGAGGGAATTGCTGGTGTGACTGGTGCTGTAGAGGTAGGGTCTGAACATGTATTGATGGCCTTCCTTCTTCATAAGGATTTGATGGTTTGTCGTCTCCTTGAAGTTGCTGGTTTTCAATATAAGGATGACAGCGATAAGCCTCGTATTATCGATTTACGACGTTCTTTGGAGCGTTACGCAGGTCTTAGTAAGCAAGATTTGAAGGCCATTCATGACCTTCGTAAGCCTAAAAAGTCAAAGGCATCAGGGAATTTTGCTAATATGATGCAGCCTCCTCAATCTTCTACTGGGGAACTGTCAGATTATACCAAGGACTTAACGGCAGTAGCCGGATCAGGTGCTCTTGATCCTGTTATTGGACGTGAGAAAGAAATTTCACGCATGATTCAGGTTTTGAGTCGTAAAACGAAGAATAACCCAGTTCTTGTGGGTGAAGCAGGTGTTGGTAAGACGGCACTTGCGCTTGGCTTAGCACAGCGTATTGCTTCAGGCGAAGTACCTTTTGAGTTGGCTGATATGCGTATCTTAGAGCTTGATATGATGAGTGTGGTTGCAGGAACACGTTTCCGTGGCGATTTCGAAGAACGTATGAATCAGATCATTGATGAGATTGAAGCTGATGGAAAAATCATTCTCTTTATTGACGAATTGCATACGATTATCGGTTCTGGTTCAGGTATTGATAGCACCTTAGATGCGGCGAATATTTTGAAACCCGCTCTAGCACGTGGAACCCTTCATATGGTTGGAGCAACTACTCAAGCTGAGTACCAGAAGCATATTGAGAAAGATGCAGCTCTTTCTCGCCGTTTTGCTAAAATTACAATTGAGGAGCCAAGTGTACCTGAGGCGATTGATATTCTAAAAGGCCTACGGTCGTCTTATGAAGACTATCATCGTGTAACGATTACTGATGAGGCAGTTGAGACAGCGGTC
>OIYY01001514.1_pt1 | contig 11983 bp, 11 predicted proteins | sample 1588341 | NCBI WGS metagenome assembly OIYY01 (sample SAMN03283287) | human gut metagenome | biome: human-associated habitat; material: feces | host: Homo sapiens | place: Peru | collected 2012
TGAATATAAAAATAAAGATTTATATTATTTATCGCTTGGACAGAAACAACGAATAATGATTGCTGAAGTATTAGCTAAAAAACCGCAATATATAATTTTTGATGAACCAACAACGATGATTGACAGTATTGGAAAAGTAAAAATTTATAAGTTAATTAAAAAGCTAAAAGATGAAGGATATACAATAATATGTATAACAAATTTGGCAGACGAAATATTATTAGCAGATAGAACTATAATTTTAAATAATGGTGAAATAGTAGAGCAGATTGAAAAAAAGGAGCTAGTAGAAAAATCAAATATATTTGAAAAATATGAAATAAGAATTCCCACTTTATTAGAAATATTAGTAAAATTAAAAAGCAATGGAATTGAATTAGATAATAATGATGGAGTTTATGTGACACAGAAATATGCAGATACGAATAATATTAAGATTGGTGATGAAATAAAATGGCATATTTATGGTAGTAAAGATTATTATGTTTCACGAGTAGTTGGTTTTTATAGGGACCCTCAAGTACAAGGACTTAGTTGTACTAAAGAGTATTTAGAGTCTTTAAATGTTTCTTATAAACCTGATTCTTTATATACAAACACTGATTTGAGTGAGGTTAAGAATTTAAAAGGAGTAGAGATTATCCAAAGTAAAAATGAACTTAAAAACGCGATTAAAAATATGCTTAGTATGATGCAAAAGATGATAATTATTATAGTATTATTCGCGGTTATTTTAGGAGTAGTAATAATTTATAATATGAGTATTTTATCATTTACGGAGAAAGAGTATCAATTTGCTACTTTAAAAGTATTAGGATTTAAAGATAAACAAATAAGAAAAATATATACAAAACAAAATAATTGGATTACGATACTTTCAATTGTTTTAGGATTACCTTTAGGATTCTTAATGACTGATGCAATATTTAAAATGGCTCTTGCAGAAACATATGATATGGCAGCCCATATTGGTGTAATGTCATATATATACGCTGCATGCGGTACAGCAATAGTTTCAATTTTCTGCTCATTTATACTAGCTAAAAAAGTAAATAAAATAGATATGGTAACAAGCTTAAAAGGTAATGAATAATTTATTATAAAAGAGATATTTTAGGAGGGATATAAAGATGGAAATGGTAGCTTTAGGACTATTAATACCACTACTTGGTACAACACTTGGTGCATTTATGGTATTTTTTATGAAAGACAAGATAAATGCAAAACTTGAAAAAGTACTACTAGGTTTTGCATCTGGGGTTATGATAGCAGCGTCTATATGGTCTTTGCTAATACCTTCTATTGATATGTCAGAGAGTTTAGGGAGACTATCATTTATTCCAGCTACAGTTGGATTTTTACTTGGAATGTTATTTCTACTTATCTTAGATAGTTTAATACCCCATTTGCATTTAAACACGGATAAACCAGAAGGATTAAAATCCAAGTTAAAGAAAACAACTATGATGGTTTTTGCAGTTACACTTCATAATATACCAGAGGGAATGGCAGTTGGTGTAACATTTGCAGGAGCCATTATGGGAAATACTAGCATTTCACTTGCAGGAGCGCTGGCTCTTAGTATAGGAATTGCTATTCAAAACTTCCCAGAAGGGGCTATTATATCAATGCCTCTAAAGTCTGAGGGAATGAGTAAGAAAAAAGCCTTTTTCTATGGCTTCTTGTCTGGAATAGTAGAGCCAATAGGAGCAATACTTACAATTTTATTTGCTAAGGCTGTTGTACCAATTTTACCATATTTGTTATCATTTGCTGCTGGAGCAATGATATATGTTGTGGTTGAAGAATTAATACCGGAATCTCAGTCTGGAAAACATTCAAATCTTGGTACAATTGGTGTTGCAATTGGATTTGCAATTATGATGGTACTTGATGTAGCTTTAGGATAAAGATAAAAACTCTGGAAAATATATGTTGAAGAATGTCTAAAATTAAACTTAGGCATTCTTTTTTGTTTAAATTATTTACAAAAAAACGTGCGTTTGATATAATGTATGTATTAATCTAATAGAAAATTAGAGGGGAGGAATTTCTTTTGTTTAAGTTAGTATCAAAATATAAACCTACTGGTGATCAACCAGCTGCAATAGAAAAGCTAGTAAGCGGAATGAAAAAAGGGTATGATAAGCAAATACTTTTAGGAGTAACAGGCTCTGGAAAAACGTTTACTATTGCAAATGTTATTGAGCAGGTAGGAAAACCGACAATAATAATGACGCACAATAAAACTTTAGCAGGTCAGCTTTATTCTGAATTTAAAGAGCTATTTCCAGATAACCATGTTGAGTACTTTATTTCGTATTATGATTATTATCAACCAGAGGCCTATATTGCCTCAACAGATACATATATTGAAAAAGACAGTAGCATAAATGATGAAATAGATAAGTTAAGACATAGTGCCACTGCAGCCTTGTTTGAGTCAAAAGATGTTATTATAATAGCATCGGTTTCAGCTATTTATTCATTAGGATCTCCAGAGGATTATTCAAGTATGGTTTTATCTGTAAGACCTGGAATGCAAAAATCTAGAGAAGATGTAATAAGAAGATTAGTAGAAATGCAATATGAAAGAAATGATATTGAATTTACAAGAGGAAAGTTTAGAGTTAAGGGTGATATAATAGATATTTTTCCAGTTGCTAGTTCAGATGAAATTGTTAGACTTGAGTACTTTGATGATGAAATTGAAAAAGTATGTCTTGTAGATCCAATAACGGGTAAGGTAAAAGCTACTTCAAAACATGAATTTATATATCCAAAATCTCATTATGTAATACCTCAAGAAAAGATAGAAAATGCTATAAAAAAGATACAAGAGGAATTAAAGTATAGAATAAAATATTTTAAAGATCAAAATAAAATGGTAGAAGCTTACAGAATAGAACAAAGAACTAATTTTGATATTGAAATGTTAAGAGAAACAGGATTTTGTCAGGGAATTGAGAACTATTCTGCTGTATTTGCTGGTAGAGAACCTGGATCTACACCATATACTTTATTTGACTATCTAGGAGATGACTTTTTAGTTGTAGTTGATGAATCGCATGTTACAATACCGCAAATACGTGGAATGTATAATGGAGATAGGGCTAGAAAAGAATCATTAGTTGAAAATGGGTTTAGACTTGAATCAGCTTTTGATAATAGACCTCTTAGATTTGACGAATGGGAAAAGAAAGCCAAAAATGTAGTCTATCTTAGTGCAACTCCAGGAGATTATGAAAAATCAAAAGCTCAGAATATTGCAGAACAAATTATAAGACCAACTGGTTTGTTAGATCCAGAAATAATTGTAAAACCAATAGATGGACAAATTGATGACTTAACAGCAAATATCAATGAAGTTGTAAAAAGAGGAGAAAAGGTTTTAGTTACAACTCTTACTAAGAAGATGGCAGAAGAACTTTCAAATTATTTTGCTGGAAAGGGAATAAGAGTAAGATATATGCATTCTGATATAGAGGCCTTAGATAGATTAGAAATAATTAGGGATCTTAGACTTTCTAAATTTGACGTTTTAGTAGGAATAAACCTTTTAAGAGAGGGTCTTGATATTCCAGAAGTATCTTTGGTTGCAATATTAGATGCAGATAAAGAGGGATTCTTAAGGAGTGAAAAATCACTTATCCAAACAATTGGTAGAGCAGCAAGAAATGCTAATGGAAAGGTTATAATGTATGCTGATGAATTAACTGATTCTATGGAAAAAGCAATAAGCGAGACAAATAGAAGAAGAGGTATACAAATGCAATATAATAAGGAGCATAATATAACACCAAAAACTATAAAGAAAGACATTAGGGACAGTATAAAAGCTACATTTAGTGCTGATGAAGTTAAGAATGTAGAAATTGATAAAGAGGAAACTTTAGAACAAAATATTGAGAGATTAACAGAAGAAATGATGGAATATGCAAGAAAATATGAGTTTGAAAAAGCAGCAACATTAAGAGATTTCATACAACAATTAAAAGGAAACGACTAAAATTGCGTTTTCGTGTAGTTTTATTTGACAAAATGACACAAAAGTGTTAAAATGTTTACATAAATTTAAAGTAGTCTTTTTTAATTAAACAGGAGGATAATACTATGAAATTTGATGCTTTTGAAATTCTTAGAAGTGAAAAAGAACTTAATGAATTTGGTTATTATGCCGAAATACGGTCTAGAATAGCAGAGGCCTTTGTACTTGATTTATCAATCTTGGCTAAACTTGAAAAGAACAAGCTGGCAAGAGAGCAGCTAGTAAGAATCTATACAAAGAATGCTGTTGCTATGGCGTGCGTCGAAATGGATTCTGATGCAAAATTTCATTTTTTGCTTGATTCCGGAAAGGAAATATACAAAAGATTTCTTTTTATCACAGCTCCGCTTGTAAGGGAATTTAACCTTGCTTACTTAAATAAGCGTCAGCTGGTGGAAAGCTTAGTAGGTCAAAACAAGACGTATATCTTTGAAATGACAAGAAATTTTCAGCAACTTGTAATAACTCTAGATGGTGAACAGTTTGCAAGATTTCTTAAGTACAAGGAAAGGATAGCAACCATTTTTAACAGGATGCCAACTGGAACGAAGTTTGAGGTACTTGATTTGCTTTTATCTAAAGAACTGTATATTTTGGACATTCCTGAAGAAAAGCTGCTAGATCTATTTTCTACTAAAGTAACCTCACCTGATAAGGTGAAAATGAAGGTTAACAAACTTATTCAAAAATAATATCTTAAATAAAATTAATTTTACAATATGGGACTGGATTATTTTCCAGTCCTATTTTTTAACTAAAAATAAGGAATTAGCTGGTATGTATTAATTACATGCCAGCTTTTTTCTTAATATTTGGACAAAGTAGTAATAAAACAAATATAAAGTGAATATATAATAATATATGTTAATTTAGGAGTGATTTTATGGAGGATAAAAAAATAGGTAAAACAGTAACAAACCAAAACATAATAATGGAAAATAGAGAAAAGATATCAGTTACAGGTGTAATAGATATTCATAGCTTTGATGATGAATTAGTATTAGCACAAACAGATCTTGGTATACTTACAATAAAGGGCGATGATCTTAAAATGAACAAATTAAATCTAGAAAATAATGAGCTAATAGTGGAAGGTCAGATTGTAGCAGTTGCATATAGTGACGTTAACAGTGCTAAAAAAAGTGGTTTTATGAATAAATTATTTAAATAGAAAAGAGTAGAAGTATGTATGTTTCTGATCAATTAATTGAATTTATAGAATTTTTATTAATAGGCGTTGTAATTGCAATTATTTTTGATTTTTTTAGAGCATATAGAAAAATTAGAAAAGTATCTTTTATTGTGTTAGCTATTCAAGATGTTTTATACTTCCTTATAACAACTATAATTTTGGTATTTAGCATAGTATATTTATTAAACACCAATATAAGATTGTATATTTATTTGGCTATTTTTTTAGGAATCACAATATATATAAGTTTTATTAGTAAATACATTTTGAAAATATATCTTTTCTTATTTAAACTTTTAAAAAGTATATTACAATTTTTAATTTGCCCGGTTTTGCTAAATATACAAGTAGTTATAAAAATTTACAATTTTTTTAAAAAATATATAAAAAAATGTTGCAAAAAGTTTTCGTATATGGTATTAAATATATGTAGCCTATTTAAAGCTATTTTTTGTAGGAAAAATAAAAAGGTAAAAAAACAAAAGAGGTTAAAAAATGAAAGAATCTTCTGTAAAGAAAACAGTTAAAAAGAAAAAGAAAATTAATATGTTTACAGTATTTAGTTTTATATTTGTAGCATACTTTATATATACTATATTTGATCAACAGATACAAATAAACAAGTATGATTCTCAAATAGAAATGTATAGTGCTGATATTGAAACAAAGAAGCAACAAACTGAATATTATAAAGAGCAAAAATCTAATTTAAATTCAGTAGAATATATAGAAAATGTAGCAAGAGAAAATTTGGGTTATGTTAAACCATACGAAAAAATTTTTGTTGATACAAATAAATAAAATAATAATATGACAAATAAAAGGTCTCCTGATTTCAGGAGATCTTTTTTAGCTTTATTGTTACGTTTTGATTATCATTTGTGGCTTCAATTTTTATATCATCTTGAGTATTATTTTTAAATTTAAAATCTAGACTTCCATAATATATGGTAGCATCCTTGTCCTTTGGTACATAATATACACGTCTACTATGGGGATGTCTTTCTGTAACTTCAAGATTTGCCATTAAAACAGCGTTGTACATAGTACTACTAATTTGACACATTCCGCCACCTGGTACTTGGATTTTTCTACCTTCTGAATCAAATCCCACTGCTTTTTTAAATCCATGGTCTTCATCCATTGGACCAACTGTATTATTAAATGAAAATTCTTCATTTGGTTTTACTATTTTACCGTTTATTTTAGAAATTGCAAGTGTTATATTATCAACTCTATTTTGATCTTTATCGTATAGGGTAGAGGTAAAACTTGCAATCTCTGTTTCAACGGGCTCTTTTTTACTTTGATTAATTTCTTCTTGTTTATTTTCATCTATAGTCATTTCATTTATTTCTTCTTCAGTTAAAGTTGAGGTCCTATCGTAAATTTCAACTGTATTTGGATCTTTTTTCGTTTCTTCTTGTGTATTGTTTTTTAAATTTTTATTAGAAGAAAAAATAGAATATAATAAAATACAAATAGCTACTACAATAATTAATATGACTATAATTAATGAAATTTTATCTTTATTATCATTATTATTTTTTTCCATAATAAGCTCCTTTAATAGATATTATTATTTTGTGATAAAAAGCAAAAAAAATACTTAAACAATAATAAAAATTAAAGTTTAAGTATTATTAATTTATCTAGCCATGTTGTTAACAGTATTATTTACGGTATTTTTTACGTCGTTAGTTATGTTTTTTGTATCTTCTTTAATATCATTTGTAGTGTTTTTAATACCATTTTCTAAATTGTTGGTATTTCTATCAATATCATTTGTAAGACTAGTATTAGTGTTATTATTATCGTAAACGTCTACTTGGTTTGGAACAGTATTAGTATTAGTCATTTTGTTGTTTACGTTATTATTGCTTGCAAAGAAAATAGCGTAAATTAAATAAATTGCTATTAGTACTATAATTATAACAAGAACAACGACTAAGGCTGTATTTCCACCATTATCATTATTATTATTTTCTTTCATAACCAAAACTCCTTTTTTAATATTACAGTATTATTATGAGCAGAAAAATAATTTATATGATTTTTATTTTATATATTTTAAATTTTTATTTTTTTAAATTTCAGATTCAATATTATAAGTTTCAAGCCACATATTTATTTGGATTAAATATGCTAGTGTTTGTGGATAAGTCATTAGTTGACCAAACCAGTTTTCTTTTAAAGATTCACCATGACTATAAATTAAATCTTTTATGAAATCTATATTTATAAAATTATTAATTTTTGATTTTTTATTATTTAAAATATTTAACATTTCCGTTTCTACTAAATTTAAGTAGTGTGGATCATAAGTCTTTGGAAATGGAGATTTTTTTCTGTATAGAACTTCTCTTGGAATATCATTTTTAAATGCTTCTCTTAGAAGATATTTTTCTATTGGGGTATCAGAATGATTAAGACCTAATTTCATTTTAGCCGGTAAGTTGTATACGTATTCAAATATTCTATAATCTGCAAAAGGAACTCTGACTTCTAGAGAATTAGCCATAGAAGTTCTATCAGTTCTTTCTACAAGGGTATTCATAAACCATTTTATTGTTAAATAATTTATATTTCTATATCTGTTTTCGTAAGTATCATTTGGATCTATAGCAGTAACTGGTTTCAAAGTTTCATTTCTTGCATTTAAAACATACTCTTGAATTTCGTTATCTTTTAATATACCAGGCCTTATAATGTTACTTCTTAAATTTTCAGAAAGTGCCCAAGGAAATCCTATATGATTTATTAAATGTTCTTTATAAAACCAAGGATAACCTCCAAAAATTTCGTCTGAGCATTCACCAGATAAACAAACCTTAAATCCATTTTCTTTTATAGCCTTACAGAAAGCAAACATGGATGCATCTATATCAGCCATTCCAGGCATATCTCTTGCTATCATAGCATCCTTTAGGAGCGTAAATAAATATTCATTATCAATTTTAATATCTTTATTAGTAGTACTTAAATGTTCTCTCATTATTTTAATATAATCAGAGTCTTTGGAACCTTGATAGGCGTTTGCAACAAAGTTTTTATCATTTCCTTTGAAATCTATTGAAAATGTTGTTAGATCTTTTATTTGATCATTTGCAAGCTTTGTAAGTATACTAGAATCAATTCCACCTGATAACATGGAAGAAATGCCTACGTCTGATACTAATTGTCTATTCAAAGAATCTTTAAGTAAAAAATGAATTTTTGAAATTGCTTCTTCTTCGGTGTCATTACATTCTTTGGTTTCTAAATCCCAGAATTTATCTGTAAATAGTCCATTAGTGTCAAATATAGCGTAGTGTCCAGCTTTTAGTTCATAAATATTTTTAAAGTAAGTTTTACCTGGACTATGGGCTGGTCCTAGGGCAAATAACTCCATAAAACCTTCCTTATCAAGTATTGGAGTTATTTCATTATGCTTTAAAATTGCTTTTATTTCAGATGCAAATACTAAAGTACCATCTTTAGTGAGCGAATAAAACAGAGGCTTTATTCCAAGATGGTCTCTGGCTAAAAATATACTATTTTTATTGTAATCGTATATGCAAAATGAAAATATTCCATTTAGATTTTTTAGGCAGTTAGTGCCATACTCGATAAAGGCTGTAAGTACAACCTCAGTGTCACATTTAGTTTTAAAAGAGTATCCTTTTTTAATTAAATCATCCTTAATTTCTTTAGTGTTATAAAGTTCACCATTATAACAAATTACATATTTATTTCCATCATGCTCTTTTTCCATGGGCTGTGAACCAAGCTTTAAATCTATTATACTAAGTCTTACATGGCCTAGTGCAATGTTGTCCTTTATAATTACATTTTGTTCATTTGGACCTCTATGTTTTATTATATTGTTCATAAATTCTATATTGTCTTTGTTTGTCACATCTTTTTTGTAATTTACATATCCGCAAAAACCACACATAATTAAAATCACCTCAAAATTCTATAATAAAGTATATTAAAAAATGCTCATAATATTACCTAATAAAAGAATAAAAAATGATTTAAACTATTGAAAATAAAAAGAATATATATTAATATTATATACAGAGGGTGAAAAAATATATGAAAATAAAATCTAAAACAGGAATTAGTTTAATAGTACTTCTTATTACTATTTTAGTAATAGCAATACTACTTACAACAGTTGTATTGTCAATGAAGGATCAACATATGACAGAAAGCGCATATGAAGCAGTTATGAGAGAAAAAATTGAATCATATAGAATAGATATAGATGACTATGTTAGTAAGCAAGAACTAGAACAAGGACTTACTTATAACAAATCACTTTTAAATGCAAATACTGAAGGTATAACTTATGCAGGTTCTACTGTTGAGGGAAATATATTTTCTATATTACATAGTATGACAGCAGAAGATTCTCAAATTTTTCAAATAGAAAATGGTAAGCTTGTATATTTACCAGATCTTGCATCAGATAATTTTTCTAAAGAGGAATTTGAAATTTCTTGCAGAAGTGGATTAATTTCTTATGTATCTAATGGACTTGTTGGATATTATGAAGCTACTAATAACGTAGGTGGCGCTAAAAAAGATGATATTATTTCATGGAAGGATCTTACTATAAATAATAACAATGCCAAAATATCTAAAGGAACAAAAGATGCTTTTGAAAATGATGCTTTTAAAACAGATGGAAGTAACATATCTGCTACATTTCCAATAAAACTTCCTAATAACTCTAGCTTTTCAATTGAAGTGGTATATAAAAATTTAGATGACAGTTCTAAATTATTCACTTTAAATAATAGCTATGTATTAAATTCAATTGGTGAAAAAGATAAAATATATAGAACATTATTTGTTTACGATAATGTATCAGATACTATAAAAATATATAATTTAACAAATACGCTTCAAGATACAATGTATAGTGTTGGCCTTAAAACGTCAAATTTAAATTCTATAGAGATACCAGCAGATTCCAAAAAAGAATATTACTCTATAAGAATTTATAATAAAAATATTTTAAATGAGAGTACAAGAAACCAAAATATTGATATAAAACGTTTTGAAGATATTAACTAAAGGGGTAATAAAGTTATGAGAATGTATGATATAATTGAGAAAAAAAGAGATAATAAAGAACTTACTACTGAAGAAATTAATTTTTTTGTAGAGGAGTATAGCAACAATAATATACCAGATTATCAAGCATCCGCGCTATTAATGGCTATATACCTTAACAAAATGAATGCTAGAGAACTGGCAGATTTAACTTTTGCTATGGCTAATTCTTCAAGTAGATTAGATCTTAGCTCAATCAAAGAAGATGGAGAAATAATAGTAGATAAACATTCTACAGGTGGTGTAGGTGATAAGGTTACTCTTATTGTTTTACCAATTGTAGCATCTCTTGGAGTTAAAGTATGTAAAATGTCAGGTAGAGGCTTAGGATTTACTGGTGGAACTGCCGATAAATTAGAATCTATTGTAGGATATGATGTAAATATAGATTTAGAAAGAGCAAAAGAACAAGTAAATGATATTGGACTATGCCTTATAAGTCAAAGTCCTGAAATTGCTATAGCAGATAAAAAATTATATGCATTAAGAGATGTAACAGCAACAGTTGAGTCAATAGATTTAATTGCTGCCTCAATAATGAGTAAAAAAATTGCTTCAGGAGCCGATAAAGTTGTTCTTGACGTTACAGTTGGAAGTGGAGCATTTATGAAAAATTTAGAATCTGCCAGAAAGTTAGCACAAACTATGGTAAACATAGGTAAACTTGCTGATGTTGAAACAAAAGCAGTACTTACTGATATGGACGAGCCTTTAGGTAGTGCTGTTGGTAATGCAGTTGAACTAAAAGAGGTAATATCATTTTTACTTTCTGATGAAACTACATTAAACTCACGTGAATTAAGGGATTTAAAAGATGTTGTTTTTACACTTTCAGCTTTTATGATTAAAATGGCTGGTATGGGAGATGACATTGAAGAAAATAAGGCACGTATAATGGAAAGTATAACTTCTAAAAAGGCATATAACAAGTTTATAGAACTTGTAAAAGCACAAGGTGGTCATATATATAATGTATATATGGATTGGATAGGTATGAATATTGATATGCCTGTGTTAAAAGATGAGGTTAAATATTTAAAAGAAATTCATGCAGAAAAAACAGGTTATATAGTTTCTATAGATAGCAAAAAAATTGGTGAAGCTCTTGTATGCTTAGGCGGCGGTAGAAAGAAAAAAGGTGAAGAAATAGATCCTGCTGTTGGTTTTGAATTTTCTAAAAAAGTTGGTAGTAAAGTTTATGAGGGAGAAACAATACTAAAGACTCTATATAATGAAAAAGATAAATTTGAGGAAGCCTTCGAGTATATAAAAGATGCAATTGTTATTGAGAATGTAGAAGATACTTTGGGTGATGCACTTGCAAATAAACCTAGTATTTTAGATATTATATAATTTAAATTTTGAAAGTGGTAAGTATTATTTACCACTTATTTTTTATATTTTTTCCAAAACTAATGAAAATTACCGACTTTTGGAAAAATATTTCCAAAAGTATTGATAAAATTTAAAATAAGGTATATAATATATATGAGGTGAAATCTATGGATATGATAAAGAGAAAAGAGTACTTAGATGAACTTAAAATATGGAAAGATAAGGATTTAATTAAAGTGGTTACTGGAATAAGAAGATGTGGCAAATCAACTTTATTTGAAATATTTATAGACTACTTAATA
>OIYY01001515.1_pt1 | contig 11983 bp, 11 predicted proteins | sample 1588341 | NCBI WGS metagenome assembly OIYY01 (sample SAMN03283287) | human gut metagenome | biome: human-associated habitat; material: feces | host: Homo sapiens | place: Peru | collected 2012
ACCTGCTGCTGTGCGCAGCCTTCGGCGGCATGGGTCTGGGCATTTCTCTGGGTATCGTCATCCGGGCCGGTGCATCTACAGGCGGCATGGATATTCCGCCGCTGATACTGAATAAGCTCTTTGGCATTCCGGTGCCCATCACGCTGTGGCTGTTTGATTTTACGATTATGCTGTCCCAGCTGTTTTTTCACACACCGGAGGACCTGCTCTATGGCATTGTGATGCTGATTGCCGTGAACTTCACGCTGAACAAAACCTTGGTGGCGGGTACGGGCCGGACAGAGGTGAAAATCGTCAGCGAACAGGCAAGGGAGATTTGCGACAGCATTTTGCGCAATGCCGACCGGGGCGTGACGCTTCTCCACGGCGAGGGCGGCTACCTCCACGAGCCAACAGAGGTGGTATTCAGCGTGGTGGCGACCCGGGAGCTCCACAGGGTTCAGAACCTGGCCCGGGAAATTGATCCGGAGTGCTTTATGGTGGTTACCCAGGTTACAGAGGTCTCGGGAAGAGGCTTTTCCTTTGGGAAAGAGTACCGGAAAAAGGCAGAGCAGGAGTGAGCCATGGAAGAATGGAACGACATCTATGATGCCCAGCGGCGCAGAACCGGAAGGCGGCATCTGCGGGGCACAGCCTGGGGGCCGGAGGAATACGGTCTGGTGGTCTGCGTCTGGGTCTATGATGGCCGGGGAAAGCTGCTGCTGACCCGGCGGGCGTCGGAGAAGAGCTTTGCCGGAACCTGGGAGAATACCGGCGGCGCGGCCCAGGCAGGGGAGGACAGCCTGACAGCCATTCAGCGGGAGCTGCGGGAGGAGACCGGCATTGCCGCCCCGGCGGATCGGTTCGAATTTCTGGGCAGCGAGTGCTGCGGCAATACATTTTACGACTTTTATTGCCTGAAAAATCCCATTTCCCTGGGAAAGCTGAACCTGCAGCCTGGGGAAACGGACGGTGCTATGTGGGCAAGCTATGGGAAGATTCACTGGATGATCCGCCGGAAAAAGATCTGCCGGAGCATTTCCAGGCAGTTTCTGCGGCAGGAGCGGGAGCTGCGAAAGCGCAATATGCCCAAAATCAGAGGCGGATTTTTGGATGGCCTGAAGAAGGAATAGACTTGCGTCCGGGACCAACAGGCGCTATAATAACCGTAAGGTGTTTCGTCGAAATGCCCAATCAGGGGCGGCGAAACACTTATTTTTTTATAACAGATAACGGAGGCAGGAATTATGATTACTTTGATGAAAATGCCCATTCGCCATGGCAGTGCACCGCTTCGTGTCGCCCGGGGCCATTTTGCAACCAATCATTCCCACATCAATTACTATGTGGACATCACCTATCAGAAGACCCGCCTCAGCGAGGCGAAGGACAGTGCGCGGCAGCTGGTTGCCAATTTCGTCAACGACACCCCTGTGGATACCATATTGTGCCTGGATGGCACCGGCGTGGTGGGCACCTGCCTTGCCCAGGAGCTGACCAAGAGCGGCTTCCGCACCATCAATGCCCATGAGACCATCTATATTCTGGAGCCGGAGTACAACGCCAACTCCCAGATTATTTTCCGGGACAATACCCAGGGTATGATTCGCGGCAAGCATGTTTTGGTGCTCATGGCATCCGTCACTACGGGCTACACCGCCAAGCGGGCCCTGGAGGCAATTACCTATTATGGCGGAACCGTTGCCGGTGTGGCAGCGATTTACAGCGCTGTGGAGCAGGTGGAGGGATTCCCGGTCCGCGCGGTCTACACCATTCAGGACTTGCCCGGCTACGCCAGCTACGACTACCGGGAGTGCCCCTACTGCAAGGCCGGACAGAAGATCGATGCTCTGGTCAACAGCTTTGGCTATTCCCAGCTGTAAGGCAGAATAGGGCACTGTAAGCCAAACGATAAAATAGGACTGTTAAAAAAGTTGCCATTGCTTCAGATGGCGATATGCTTTTTTGGCAGTCCTTTTTTGCCGCCTTGGGGTGCGGGGAGGGGGAGTTGACAAAAACTGAAAAGTGTACTATTATATGAGCAGGGTTGAAAAAAATATACTGCTTTGGTAGAAACCTGCTGCATCTGTCAAGGCACAGCCCAAGAAGGAGAGAGAATATGCCGGAAATTCATATTGCGGTGGAGAACGGCGTGGCATCCCAGCGGGATACAGCGGTGTATATCTGCGGAAGCGGAGATTTTACTGCCGTGTTTGCTTTTGAGACGGGATGGCCGGTGGAGGACCTGAAAACGGCCCGGTTCCAAACGGAGAGCACCTATCAGGATGTACTTTTCCGGGGAAATGCGTGCCCCGTGCCGGTGTTTACCAATGCCCGGAAGCTGGAGGTGGGTGTGTACTGCGGAAATCTGCGAACCACGACTCCGGCGCGCGTTGCCATTCGTGAGGGCATTCGGAGCGCCTGGGGCCCGCCGGAAGACCCGGCGCCCAGCCTGTACGACCAGATCCTGGAGGCAGTGGGGGAGACGGACCTGCGTCTGGAGGAGGTTACGGACGGCGTGGTACTGACGGTGAGCTTCCGCGGCGGCGAGCGAAAGGCCTTTCTGCGGCACAGCGAGATCTATGTGGGCAGCGGCCCCATGCCGGAAGGCTACCGGGTGCAGGTAGACCCCACGGGGGAGAATCCCCAGCTGTTTGTGCGGGCCGGTGACGGAAGCATTGTGCCCGTTCCTGCCATCCAGGGCCCTAAGGGAGAGAAGGGCGACAAGGGAGACAAGGGCGATCCCGGTCCCCAGGGCCCCAGGGGTGACGTGGGGGCGGATGTGGTGCGCAGCGTTGCCGGGCAGCTGCCGGATGAGGCAGGGGGCGTGGCCTTGCAGGCAAGGCACATTGGCGCCCTGCCTGCCTCCGGCGGCACCATGACGGGGAACATCGACCTGGGCGGCAATGCGCTGACCAACGTGAAAGCCCCTGCTGCGGCCACGGACGCTGCCACGAAGGGGTATGTGGACGGGAAACGGTTGGTACTGACGACCACCATTCCCGCAAGCTGGACCGGCAGTGCGGAGCCTTACACCCAGACTATTTCTGTTCCCGGGATTCTTGCAACGGATACGCCCCATATTATGCCGGTGTATACTGACCCAAATTATTCCGTGACTTTGGCGCAGATTGAGGGCTGGTCCAAGATTGTCTCGGCGTTCTCCGGAGACGGCGTCATCGCCTTTTATTGTCGGCCGGATAAGCCTGCTGTGGCAATCCCCATTCAAATCGAGGTGATGCGGTAATGGGTGCCTGCTTTTTATACGGGAACAGCGGCAGCAAGCGATACCGGGTGTGTGAGGTTTACGGCGGGCAGAATCCGCCGAATACCGGAGTGAAGGATAACGACATTTTCCTGCGGACGAATGTTGCCATTATCAGCGGAGAAATCACCACCAACGTTGGAGGTCTCCCCACCTGGGATTCTGCGGACGGTGTCTTTTTAGTTACTCTGGGGGCCGGGGCATTCGACGACACCAAGGCAGGCATGTACATTGTGTGGGATACTCAGAAATTTCACAATGTATCCGGCTTCCCGGGGAGTGCGTATGTCCGCGAAAACGGCAAATGGCGGAGATGTGAGGGGTATGTTTTCCACAGTAATAAGTGGGTGCAGTTTTCCAGCGCCTGGGACGGCACACTGTTTTACAATGGAAATCAGTACGCGGATGTAACAGGCGGGTGGACTGGGGCTGATAGCTATAGCCCGAACCTGACGGCAACGCTTATGAGCGGAACAATCACGGTTTCTACGGCAAGCGCTGTGGACCTGAGCGGATTCTCGACCCTGAAATTCATGGGCAGCGGCAACGGTGCAAACAGCGGCGGCACCTATTCGGCAAAATGCAAGATTGTGAACGAATCCGGTGTGGAGGTGGCGTCGCTAGACTTCCAGAGCAGCGGCACCTATGCGGTGAGCGTTGCCGCATTGTCCGGGAAACATTACGTGCGGTTCGTTGCCGCGGGTTCTCGGGGCAACAATCTGGATATCTCCAAGGTCTGGCTGGAATGAGGTGACGGCATGACAATCTACATTGACAAGGATTTCCGCTGCTTTGCAGAGCCCGGGGAAGGGATGGAAGCGGTGCAGACCGGTTTCTTTGACGGCAAGGCCCCGGGCTACATCGAGGGCTACCGATTTATCCCGGCGGGCCGCAGCTGGACCGGTGAGGACGGGACGGTGTACCTGGGCGAAGTCGCCTTCCCGGTGACGGACTGGGAGGCGCTGGATAAGCTGCAACGGGCCTATGAGCGGGCGCAGATTCCGGAATTGACGGCCCAGAATGCGGAGCTGGTGGAGGCCATGGCGGCCATGGTGGGGGACGTTTACAACCAGGATATGGCCGACATCGAGGGGGAGTAACGGTATGATTACCGTATCCATAAATATTTTTAATTGGAGGAAATTTGTTATGTACAAGAGCATGAAAATCCTGATTGGCAAGAAGTTTTATAAGACTGTGGAACAGGCGCAGAACAAGCTGGATGTGTTTTTCGCCTGTAACCGGCTGACGGACGACGAGTACACAGAGCTTACCGCCCTGACAGCGGATCTCTATGGAGGCGAGGCCGCTTGACGGTAAGGCAGCTGCAGCTTCTGCTGAGTTATCTGGGCTATAGCCCGGGAGAAATCGACGGCATGGCGGGGGAGAAGACGAAAAGCGCCGTGGAGGCCTTCCAGCGGGCAGAGGGCCTGGCGGCAGATGGGGAAGCGGGGGTGAAGACCCAGGAAAAGCTCAAAGAGGCCGTATTCCAAGGCCGCTTTCGGAAGCAGGAGGCGGAGCGCTTCTGGAAGGACATCCGCTATTTTTCCAGGGACGAGCCCTACATTGCCTGCCCCTGCGGGAAATGCGGCGGTTTCCCCACAGAGCCTGTGGAAAAACTGATGCGCCTTGCGGACCGGGTGCGCGCTGCTGCGGGCGTTCCCATGGTCCCCAGCAGCACTGTGCGGTGCAGGGCTCACAATGTAGCCGTAGGCGGCGTGGCCAATTCCAGACACCTGACGGGCTGTGCCATGGACTTCTCCCTTCGGGGCTGGAGCGCCGAGAGAACGCTGGCACTGGTGCGGCAGCAGAAGGAGGTCCGCTATGCCTATACCATTGACGGCACCCATGTGCACATGGACGTGAACCCATAATAAAAGCCGTCCGGCGTTGTGAACCGGACGGCTTTTCGTACCTATAGAGAAATTACTTCTGCTGCAGCTTGGCTGCGTTTTCCTGGGCGCATCTGGCGGCTTCCGCGTCGGTGATCTTGTAGCAGAAGGCCATAATGGCGGCTGCTGCAAAGTAGATGACGGCGGGAACGATCCAGCAGATGAACATGAAGCTCTTGACCCAGGCTGCGTCAGGGGTGAAGCCTGCCACATAGCCGGTGGCGCCCAGCAGGTAAAGGCCAATGGTGCCGCCTACGGCCATGCCGATTTTCAGCGGAGGGGAGGCCAGACCGATGGCAATGGTGCGCATATCCTTGCCGGTCTTGTTCAGGTACCACTCGCCGCAGTCCAAGTACATGGTGACCTGGAAGGAGGAGTAGACATAGGTGCCGCAGGTGCCAAAGCTCATGAAGATGATGTACCACACCCAGTGCTGGGCGCCCATCAGATTCACGCCTACCAGGCCCAGGCCGAACATGGTGAAGCCCAGAACGCATGCCCATTTCTTGCCGATCTTGGTGCCCAGCTTGGGCATGAAGATGGCTGCTACCACGCCGATGACTGCTGCGGCCAGACTGGCCAGGGTCAGCTTGGTGAAGTCACCAATAACGTAGATGAAGTAGTAGGTGTAGTTGGCCATGTACATGTAGGTGCCGATCTGGAGCACCGTGAAGGCAATGAACAGAGCCAGCAGCTGGGGATTCTTGAACAGGGATTCCAGCATGTCCTTGATGGTTACCCGGGGCGCACCGGCAGGCCCCTGGCCCACGGGCAGGTCCTTGCCGTCAGCCAGCTTTGCAATGCTGCCCAGAGCCCAGGGCATGGGGAGCATGAAGACGAATGCGACGATAAAATAGTTCCAGCTGCCGAAGGGGAGCTTGGTGACCAGGGTGGGGATGAAGGAGCAGATCAGGGTGACGACGGTGTTCTGCCGGATAAAGTTGATGGTCATGGCGTTCCGGTTTGCGGGGTTGGGACCGCCGACCACGGCTACCAGGCCATAGTAAGCGGTCTGGATGATGTTCATCAGGCAGTTCAGAACGGTATAGGATACGCTCAGCACGGCGACACGGACCACCAGAGGGGCGGTGCTGGTGTTGACGACTTCCAGCATGATCATGACAGCCAAAACCCAGCGGCCAATGTACAGCCAGCTCTGGTTCTTGCCCTTGGTGCCCAGCTTGACCTTCTCAATGATGACACCGCAGAACAGGCTGACAATAAAATCCAGAATTTTGGCAATCAGCAGTGCAGAAGCCAGGGTGCTTGCGGGGATTTTCAGAACCTCGGTGGCGAAGGTGTTCAGGTACATGAAGCCGACCATGATGGACAGGGTCAGCAGAGAATAGGTACCCATGGTCCATATCTCTTTTTTACTGCTTGTAAGCTGCATAACAGTTCCTCCTAACTTTCTCTCTTCCGGCTTCCCTTATTCCTGGCCGCAGCAGCCGATGCGGGAGGCTCTGTACAGTTCTTCCCGGAAGGCGGGGGTCAGATAGGCGGGGTTGGAGTACATGTAGCTGAACACGCAGGGGCGGTCCGGCTTGGCATACTTGGCGGCAAAGGACCGGGCGGCGGCGCGGAGCTCCTCTTCGGAAGCAGTTTCGGGGTGCTCCAGCTCGTTGCAGACCACGGAGATGACGATCTTGTCGCCATAGTCACGCCACAGCTTGTCCGTATCGTTCATGGCCATGGGCGTCCAGGAGTCGAAGCCCGCGTCTACGAAGACGCCGCAGCGGGTCTCGCCCTTGCCGCAGGAGTGCAGGTCGATGAACTTGCCGTGGGAATGGACGTGATCGCAGAAGCGCTTCATCTCCGGCAGGAACACCTCTCTGGCCACGGCCTCGGAGAAGAAGGGGGCCATCTGGGAGCCCCAGTCGTCATGGATGCAGAAGCCGGGGAAGTCGTAATACTGGCAGCATTTGTCAACGATGCGCATATACAGAGAGGTGGTCTCGTGGATCAGCTCCTTGATGGCGTCCAGCTGGTCATCGTCCAGTAGGGCCATGGCGGCGCCCTCGAAGGTCATGAAGGAAATCAGCCGTTCAAACCAGCAGCCGTTCAGCATCCACAGGATTTTGGGACCGGAGGCCAGGTATTCCCTGTTCATCTCGGCGCTGCCTTCCCAATCCCAGCTGTCGATATCGGGGAAGTGGACATATTCCCGCCAGTCGTTGGCGTCATCGAAGAGCTTGCCCTCGCTCATGGAGCCGCCGGCCACATCGATGTACTTCCAGTTCAGGCCGAACATATCCTTGCCGCCGAATTTTTCTCTGGGAGTGGGGACCGCTTCAAAAACGAAGCCGCGGGCCACATGGTCGGGAATCACGGAGGGGCAGAAGAAACCGGTTTCGGAGCCGTTCAGAATCCACAGGGCCTCCTTGTCGCAGAAGGTGCGCTTTGCCAGTTCCGTGGTGCTGATGGGATAGTTGAACACGGGAATTGTTCCGCCGCCGAAGGCCGGCATCTGGGCGACTACTTCCATTTCTTTTTCATTGAAGGGAATTTTCATAACAGTCACTCCTTTTCGTGTGTGGCCGTTTTCCGGCCCGCTGCTTTTCTTGCTGGTTTCATTGTAGCATCCGAGGGCGCGAAAAGATACGGTCCAAGAGTACACTGCTTTTCCGGGGGGAGAATAGATTTTTGTTCCAAAAGTACAAAGCCGCACAATGTGCGACAAAAGGAGTTGGTGAAAATTACAAAATAGACTTCCTTTTTTCGGGGAAAAGTGATAAAATGAGAGCACATGAACAAAAAAGCCGTCCTCCCATTGGACAGAAAGGACAATGCCATGAAGCTCAGTATGTGGATCATCGCCAATTTGCTGGAATCCTTCGAGCCGGAAGTACATATTCGCCGGGAATCTCCCCGGGTTCTGCGCAGCGCACGGCTGGCCTATGCCACAGACTGCGTGCTTGTTCAGCAGGACGGGCCGGACTGTTTGTACCTTTGGAACGAAGACAGTATCCGCCTGCCGGACCTGTCCGCCCGGGAGGGCTTCGAACTGCTGCAAAGCCTGTTCGACTCCATGTTTGACTGGGAGGGCCGCATTTCCGAGGCCATTGAGCAGCGGAATTTCCGGGCGCTGGTGGAAGAAATGGGGGTCGTCTTCAAAAATCCCATCGCTTTGACGGATGCCAACCATGCGGTTCTGGCCTGCTCCGCCGCCTATGGCGCAGAAGCGGTAGACCCGGAGTGGCTGCATTTGAAGACCTATGGCTATTCCTCCTTTACCTCGGCCAAGGAGATCTCCGAGGCCAGACTTTCCTACCATATGGACGGAAAGGTCATTCGCTTCCGCTTCCCGGAGGGCAGCGGGATGTCCGACAGCCTGTCCATTTCCCTGTTTCAGGGGGAAATGCCTGTGGGGTATCTGACCGTTGTGGAGAAGGACCACCCCATGAATGACGGCCACATGCAGCTGATGGTCATGCTGGCCAAGGCCCTGGCCCCTGTGCTGAGCTGGGAGCAGAAGAGCAGTGAGCTGGGAAATTCCATGCTTCAGCGCTTTTTAGAGGGCGGGAGCCTAAGCGACGAGGGGGCGCAGCACTTCCTGGAGCAGCGGGGCTGGACGGAGAAGGACAGCTTCCGGGTTTATATTCTGGACCTGGACGGTTCGGAAGACAAGCTGCATCTCCAGCGCAGCTACCGGCAGTATTTTGCGGCCATTGCGGCGGTGTTCCCCTGGGACCTCTCGGGGGTGCTGGAGGGGCGCTTTGTGCTGCTGGCCAACGACAGCCGGATGCCGGACGACCGCCGCAGAACCAAGCTGGAGGAGCTTCTGCGCGCCGCCCCGGTGAAGGGCGGCGTCAGCCTGAGCAGGCAAGGCTTCCAGCTGCTGCCCAAGCTCTTCGAGCAGGCGGAATATGCCCTGCAATCCCCCAAAGGAAAAAAGGGCTTCCTGACGGACTATTACTACCTGGCCATGGACCACCTGATTCGCAGCCCTTACGACCCGGACCGGTGCCTGGCCGCCTGCCAGCCGGATGTGTACCGGCTTTTCTGCCAGGATGAGGTGCTCTATCAGACCCTCTGGGCCTACCTAATGCAGGACCGGTCCGTCACCCGGACGGTGCAGATGCTCTTCGTCCACAAAAACACCCTGCTCTACCGCCTGCGCCGGATTGAAGAATCCCTGCAATACAGCTTTTCAGACCCCTACACCCGTTCCTACATGCGCTTTTCCTTCCTGCTGCTGGAACGCCATGCAGGCCTGGAAAAGCCTCCGGTACCGGCCTTTGAAATGCCGGAAGGATAAAAAATGGTTTTCGTAGGACCCCTCTCCTGACAAATACTTCTTGACTATTGTTATCTTCCACTCCGGTGTGTGCGGTGATTTAGACATAGTATTTCCCCCTAAAATAGACTTTGGATATTTCCGTGGTCTACTTTAGGGGGATCATATCATTTGGAAGCGCTGTGGGGTTTTTGTATGTTTCTGCTTAACCGATGGGCTCAAAATCCGCTGCGCCGTGCTTGCACAGGGGGCAGATGATGTCGTCGGGCAGCTCGTCGCCCTCGTAGATCCAGCCGCAGACCTTGCACACGAAGCCGTGCTTGCCCTCGGTTTCGGGCTTGGGCTTCACGTTCTTCTGGTAGTAGGTGTAGGTCATGGTCTCGGCGTCGGACATGACCCGGGCCTCGGTGACGGTGCAGATGAACATACCGTGGGTATCCAGGTCCACATAGTCCTCCACCTTCAAAGACATGAAGGAATTGATGAACTTGGGCAGGAACCGCAGACCGTTGTCGGACCGGAGGGTCTCCACCCCCTCAAACTTATCTGCCGTCCGGCCGGACTGGAAGCCGTAGCGCTGGAAGACGGAGAAGGGCGCGGTAACATCCAGGCAGTTTACGTTCAGAATACCGGTCTTGCGAATGGTGTGGTAAGAGTAGTTCTGCTTGTTGATGGTGACGGCAATGCGGTTGGGGGTATTGGTGATCTGGCTGACGGTATTGACGATGAGGCCGTTGTCCCGCTGGCCGTCATTGGTGGTGACCACGTAGAGGCCATAGCCGATGTTGAAGAGGGCCGTCAGGTCGTTCTTGTTGGCGGTGGCATCCTGCTGGGCCAGATACTCCTTGCTCAGCTCGTTGGCCAAGGCATCCACCTGCTTGGCAGAGGTCTCATTCAGGGCGGAGAGGATGCGGACGGTGGTCTCCGTAAAGGTCAGGTTCTTGCACTCGGCAAGCATATTCTTCATGACCTTGGCAGCCAGGGGGGCCCAGGAGCCGTTCTCCATCAGGGCCACCGTGCGGTTGCGGAAGTTCCGCTCGGTCAGGTGGTGGATGTATTCCTTCATGAAGGGGTACACGTCCGCGTTGTAGGTCGTCGTAGCCAGCACCAGCTTGTTGTAGCGGAAAGCATCCGCCACGGCCAGAGCCATATCGCCCCGGGCCAGATCGTGGACCACGACCTTGGGCGCTCCGTTGCCCCGCAGCTTGGCGGCCAGCTTTTCCACAGCGGCCTTGGTGTTGCCGTAGACGCTGGTATAGGCAATGACAATGCCCTCATCCTCAGGGGTGTAGGAGGACCACAGGTCGTATTTCTTCAGGTAGTGGCCCAGGTTCTCCTTGAGCACAGGCCCGTGGAGGGGGCAGATGGTGGCGATATCCAGCCCAGCTGCCTTTTTCAGCAGGTTCTGGACCTGGGCGCCGTATTTGCCCACAATGCCGATGTAGTAGCGCCGGGCCTCGTCGTCCCAGGGCTCCTCTACATCCAGCGCGCCGAACTTGCCGAAGCCGTCGGCGGAGAACAGGACCTTGTCCACGTTGTCATAGGTCACAATGACCTCAGGCCAATGGACCATGGGGGCGGTAACAAAGGTCAGGGTGTGCTTGCCGAGGTTCAGCGTGCTGCCCTCTCCCACAACGATCCGCCGGTCCTCATAGCAGGTACCGAAGAAGGCGCTCATCATGGTGAAGGCCTTGGCAGAGGAGACGACGGTGGTCTCCGGGAAGGTCTTCATGAAGTTGCCGATGTTGGCGGCGTGGTCCGGCTCCATATGCTGCACCACCAGATAGTCCGGCTTCCGGCCCTGGAGCACATTCTGGATATTGTCCAGCCACTGGTGGGTGAAGTTTTTGTCCACCGTATCCATGACGGCGATCTTTTCGTCCAGGATCACATAAGAATTGTAGCACATGCCGTTGGGCACCCGGTACTGCCCCTCGAACAGGTCCACCTGATGGTCGTTGACGCCTACATAACGGATATCGTTGGTAATAGTCATAGTCGCTTCTCCTTTTGCGATTTATTCTTATTTGCATTTTATCACAAGATCGGTCATTTGTATAGTGGCAATTTCACAAAATTTCCAAGCAGTTTTCTGTGCAGATTTCGGTAGGGGGGAGGCAAAACGACAACCACCGGCGAAGCCGGTGGTTGTCGTTACGGGCATAGCCCTCTTTTCCGCACATTATTCTTTATCCAAATGCACATATCTCGAAATTGTTTTGATAACTTCCTCAAGCACAATGGGTTTCGACAAATGTGCATTCATCCCCGCATCCAGGGAAGCCTGAACGTCTTCCGCAAACGAGTTAGCTGTCATTGCTATAATAGGAATGTTTTTTCCATCCGGTCTGTCATTCATCGCCCTGATTGCTTTTGCCGTTTCATAACCGTTCATTTCAGGCATCATGATATCCATCAGAATGACATCAAATGTGCCTTCCGGATGATTTCTGAAAATCTCAATAGCATTCTTTCCATCTACAGCTCTTTCTACATTCATTCCAAACTCTTCCAGCTGCACGGCAGCAATCTCTGCATTTAATTCATTATCCTCTGCAAGAAGGACATTCACACCTGTAAGATTTACCTTTTCAGAAAAACCTGTGTCTG
>OIYY01001516.1_pt1 | contig 11982 bp, 10 predicted proteins | sample 1588341 | NCBI WGS metagenome assembly OIYY01 (sample SAMN03283287) | human gut metagenome | biome: human-associated habitat; material: feces | host: Homo sapiens | place: Peru | collected 2012
GGGATTCATCCCTCCCGGCCCGCCTTATCTTTACTGCAACTTACTCTTTCACTCTGTAGGGGCGGCATATGTGCCGCCCGCGCCTCCCTTGTCAAAGGGAGGTGGCCGAGCTTGCGGGGCCGGAGGGATTCCCGCAGCTTTGCCGTTATTGCCCTCCTGCCTTCCTTACCCCTTCACCTCGTTCACCAGTTTCTCCCCTCTCGCAAACGCCCGCGCGTTCTCCATCGTCGTGATGGCAATGCTCTGCAATGCCGTCCGCGTGAAAAACGCCTGATGGCTCGTCACCACCACGTTCGGAAAGCTCATCAAAACCGGCACGACCTCGTTCTGCAAAACGTCGTCCGAGAAGTCCTCGAACACCTGCCCGTCCTCGTCCTCGTAGACATCCAGCCCCACGCCCGCAAACTTGCGGGCCCGCAGCGCGTCGATCAGCGCGTTGGTGTCGATCAGCCCGCCGCGGCTCGTGTTGACAAGAATCGCGTTGTCACGAATCATTTTGATGGTGTCAGCGTTGATTATATGGTGCGTCTCTGCCGTCAGCGGGCAATGCAGGCTGATAAGGTCTGCCGTGCGCAGCAGCTCGTCCAGCTCCACATAGCGCGCAATGCCGTCCAAAGCGGGGTTCCTGTACCGGTCATAGGCCAGCACCGTCATGCCAAACCCGTGGCAGATGCGCGCCATGGCCGCGCCGATGCGCCCCGTGCCCACAATGCCCGCCGACGAGCCGTACAGGTTGTACCCCAGCAGACCGTCCAGCGCAAAATTGTTGTTGCGCACCTTGATATACGCCTTGCAGATGCGCCGGTTTGCGGCCTGCGCCAGCGCCATAGCGTGCTCGGCCACGGCCTCCGGGCTGTAGCCCGGCACGCGCAGCACCGTGATGCCGCATTTCTGCGCCGCGGCCAGGTCCACATGATTGTACCCCGCGCACCGCAGCAGCAGGCAGCGGATGCCCGCCTGCGCCAGCTTTTCCAGCACCGGAGCCGAGCAGTCCGCATTGACGAACGCGCACACGGCGTCCCCGCCCTGAGCCAGCGGCGCGGTGTCCGCATCGAGATTCGCCGTCAGAAACCGTATCTCGCACCCATACTCCGGGTCCGCCGCCAGCACATCAAAATAGTAGTGATCGTATTCCCGCGTGCCATAAAAGATAATTTTCATAAAAACGCCCCCAGTCCCCTTCAGTATCTGCCTTTTACGCCTTTAGTATACCGAATCGGACGGGGGATTTCTGTTGTTGGGACAACATTTTTCTACTGTTCTTACCGCGCTGAGGTGGATGCTTACCCCGCTCCCCCTGCCTCCCTTGTCAAAGGGAGGTGACGCCGCAGCGCCGGAGGGATTCCTGCCTGTTGCCGACTGCTTTCCTTTACCCCCCCCGGTAGGGGCCGGGCATGCCCGGCCCACACACTTTGCGTCTGCTGCCATTGAATCTTCTATTCGTAGGGAGGGGTCTTGACCCCTCCGCTCCCTGCCTCCCTTGTCAAAGGGAGGTGGCGCCGCAGCGCCGGAGGGATTCCTTTACCACTGCCACGCCCATATTTTTTTAAGCTGCCCGTAGGGGCCGGGCATGCCCGGCCCGCACGCTTCCGTAAGCTGCTGTGCCAACTCCGGCAGCCCGTGCTCCCGCCAACCACCCCGGCCACATCAACTTCCCGCCCGCGCGGAATCTCCCGCGCCCTAAAAACAGCCCGCGGGGCTGTTTTTGCCCCGCGGTACGCTGGACGCGGGGCCTGGGCTTTTCGATTCCCGCACGGGTCACCTTTTACGCCCGACACCTATTAAAAAGCGTATATAAAGAAAAAAGCACTACCTCAAATGAAGTAGTGCTTTTTGGTGACCCGTGCGTCCATCTCCCGCGGACTAAAAAACAATCCGCAGGATTGTTTTTTGCCGCCTGCGGGCGGCCGTCCTGTTCGATTCCTCGCACGGAAGCACCAAAAAAACTCCCCAGCCTAAGCTGGGGAGCATTTTTTGGTGACCCGCAGGTTTCAATATCCGAACCATTCTCTTTAGAAAGCGCGATGGGCTTGTCCCCATCGCGGAGGTTTAGATTTACAATTATTTTATCCTCAAAGACATATACTGTGTTTACGAAGCATTCAATTACTTGCCGCTGTACCTTGGAATCACGCAAATCGCGCTGCTTGAATGACTCCAACCATTGCACAACGTACTCTTTCGTCAGCTTGGGGTGAGTGGTTTCTTCCTCAAAGATGTTAATTTGTAGTTCATCGCGCTGGGCTTCCAATGCCGTCAGACGTTCTTTCGTTGTCTGGGTAATAATGCCCTCTTCTATTGCTGCTGCAATGTTGTCAATTTTCTTGTTGACCTTTTTCAGTTCTTCTTGCAGCGCGGGTAAGTGCGTGTTTTCTCGCTTCTGATTTTCTACAAGGGCATCTGCCAGCATCGCAATCACACTGTCTTGCAGTACATACCCCAGCGCACGCTTGACTACAAAGGATTCAATCAATTCTTTGCGGAATGCTTTCATGTGGCATCGTTCGCCCTCTTTGCGCTTGCGATGCCCACATTTATAATAGTAGTAGGTTGCCCCGGTATGGCTTGTACCGCTGTCACCCACCATCAATGCGCCGCAATTACCGCATACCAGCTTGCCTGTCAGAATGAAGTCTTCGTCGCTCTTCGATCTGGCAGGCGCTTTTTTGTTTGCTTTCATTCGAGCCTGTACCTTGTCAAATGTCTCTTGGTCGATAAGTGCCGGAAAAGCGTTTTCCGTGACTATATCCCTGTAGCGATACTCGCCCAGATAGCGGCGGTTCCGCAGCATATTTTGAAAACTACTCTTTACAAACTTTCTGCCATAGCCGGTCCGTATGCCACGAGCATTCATGTCCGCGCAAAGTTCCTTGATGGATTCTCCCCCGGCGTAGCGCTCGAACACTTCCCGAACAATAGGGCTCATCACTGGGTCAGGTTCGTAGTGGCGTTCCTCGTTGATGCGGTAGCCAAGCGGTACAGAGCCGCCATTAAACTTGCACTTTAGTGCATTGTCCGTATGCCCACGCGTCACTTTCTCCGCTAGTTCAGCCGAATAATACTCTGCCATGCCCTCCAACATACTTTCCAGCATGATGCCCTCCGGCGTGTTGGAGATTGGCTCCGTTGCAGAAATCACCTTGACATTGTTTTTGGAAAGTGCGCGCTTGTAGTATGCAGAGTCAAAGCGATTGCGGGAGAAACGATCCAACTTCCATACAAGGACAAATTGGAATCTGTGGGCGTTGCTGTCCTGGATCATCTTTTGGAACTGCGGCCGCGCGTCCGTCTTAGCTGACAATGCGCGGTCTATGTAACTGTCGATGATCTTCATATCGTTGCGTTCAGCATACGCCCTGCACTCGCGCAGCTGGCCCTCGATGGATTCCTCACGCTGGTTATCACTGCTGTATCGGGCGTATATCACAACATTGCTGCTTGGCATTTTTGCGCCTCCTCTCATGCCATTTTATTACTTTATACGCTTTGAATATGGAAAATCCCAACAGCAAAAAGTAAATTTTTCATTTCTTTTTTGTATCCGCGCAAAACTTACTCAGCGCCTACAAAACAACCCCTTTTGTTTCACTTCGCGACAAATTGCTGTATATCCTGTACAAATGCGCGCTTCTGTGCAGGATTTTATTGACCGTTTTTTGCAGAGTGCCGGGTAGCACATCATCACTACACCATTTTATGGGAAAGAGACTGGATATAATTTTCTTAATTTAAAGAACTTCCAAAATCCCTTGCGAGTGTCACAGACGGAGTATTTTCGACAGAATAGGGCGGAGTTAACAGTGCAGTACAGAAAACCGTCATTCTTATTATGCCCCATTCATCCTCAAGACCATATAAGATTGCTCATAATAGTTACATAAAAGAAAAAAGCCGTGTATTTAAACTCCAACGTAGAAGAAACATACAGTTTCTAATACTTTATATCTGTTTTTCGAGGATCTCATCTGCGGTCACACCACTTACCAGTAGCTTCTTCGGCACATCCTCGGCTTCTGTCTTCTTCGCGGCTTCAGCGACTTTCACTTCTATAGCAGCTTTCTTAGTCTCCATCTTTTCGATTTGCTTAATCCCCGCTTCCTGCGGTTTTAGGCTCTCACGCAGAGACTTGATATCAGTCTTCAATTCTTCAATTTGGGCAGCAGTCTTGGAAAGACCTTCTTCAAGCCTCACCTTGTCTTTGTGTTGCTTCTTGATCTGAGCATCAAAGTCAGCGAAATTGGTAACGTGGTTCTTGCCACCTTTGGTTCTGAGCATAAAGAATATGTAAGATTTGATGTTAGCATATCACTTTGGGAATATGATGGCAATCCTTGCTGTATAGTGAATATCAGTATTTATCCTGCCAACATTGGCGCAACAATAGCCTTAATCTGTCCCACTGTATAAGCATTAGAAACCAAAATATCTGCAAACTCATTCAACACCACTTCTTTGGACTCGCCACATGCTGCGGAAAGTTTTTCAAGCACCACATCTATCTTTTGCTTAGCCCTTTTGCGTGGTTTAGGGGAATTACAAGAACGATATTCATTCGAATCAACTATTGTTGCTGGCTCAGTGTGGAATTTCATTCTAATACGATTAACTATTCCAGCATCCATTCCTTCAAGCTTTTCAATCATCCACAATTCAGGCGTGCAGCCCAAATTAAAGATAAATCCATGGTTCTCATTATAAAAATGCGATATTTCCTTATCATTCGGAATCGTTTCTGTAAATACATCTGCATCCCACACCGCACAGACCAGCGATCTATTTAAAAGTTGACTTCTCGTATTTATTGCCAATTCCGCCGTTTGTTTATAGCCTCCAACCGGAACAATGCAATTTGTAATTGTTTTAAATCTATTATCCGTTTCACAGCATATTTGTATCATTCGCTTTAACAATGTTCTTGCCATATCATCTTCAACAAAGAACACTGCATCATAAATGACATTGTCGATAAAATCTACATTCCCAATTGCCTTTGCTGGATAGCATGGACAAACTGCTTCATAATTTCCATTCGCTATTTCTTCAATTGAAATAATATGATTTTTATCTGCCGACTTTATCATCGTTACAGAATGCGTAGATATGAAAATAGTTAAGTTCTTTTGTTGCGCCACTTCAACTAGATAGTCATATAGTTTCTTCTGTACCCGAGGATGTAAAGCCATTTCTGCCTCATCCAATAATACTATAGCATCATTTTCAACTGTATTTAGCTTTTCAACAAGCCTTAGTAGTGCTATTTCTCCCGTACTAAATCGCTTTTCAGAATAGTATTGGCCACGTTTTTCCTCTATGACATAAAAGAATGTCGCGTGTCTTCCTCTTCCGTTGGCTATCCTCAGCCTCTTAAGTCTGTCAAATTTATCCGTCTCAAAAATACGATTCATATTGCTCTTAATGTCAGCATCAGCGGCCACAAAATTTCCTCTTCGGATTTCTTCTTTAGGTACATCAATCCTATTCGAGTCGGCTCGAATAAACACGGTCTGCGTATAGCCAAAATTATCAAGAAGATTACTATGGCCCTTAGGCGAAACAGCCCATCGGCTACTCTTTTTTCTAAATTTCAGTGATGTTGATGGATTATCTGTGTCATATGTAATTTCTGCTTCTGCGTATTGATCAACTTCTCCAAAACTCCTCGATGCGCTAAATCCTCTTGCAAAAGCATTCTTATTACAAATTCTATCTATACAGACCAATAGAGTCGTTTTTCCAACACCATTAGGCCCTACAATAAGATACACGCCTTTCGACTGTGGAAAAGCAAATTCTAGATTTTTAATATTTTTTGTCTTCTTTATAGTGATTTTTTTCATAAGTACTACCCTATCATTAATCGGCCATATTGTTTTTTCATCTCAGCTACATTCTTATGCGTTGCTTACCGCCCCCGCGTAGAGGTATGCAAAGTTTCAAACGGCAAAGCTACGCGCATCCAAAGCGGATAATCCCTCCCAGCTCAAATTTTATACCACCCGGAGTTGCCTCTCAGTTTGCCCTCGGTGCCAAAAGTCATCGAGTACAAATACCCGCCTTACCGCAACAACTGTGGGCAATATCTCAATTGGTTAAAACTCGACGAGGACGCGGAATAGTTTATTGGGTGGGACGGTGTAGAAGAAGATGATTAAACCACCTTCTCCGCAAACCAAATCCCTACCACAGCTCCTAATGTGTTGAGTCGCACATCATTCACATCTGCCATGCCTCTGCCCATGAAATACTGGGACACTTCGCAGCACGCAGAAAGCATGAACGCAACAATGGCTATTTTCTTTCTGTTCAGTTTCCATCTCTGGCTTGTCCAGCCGAATGGAACATACAGAATCAAGTTCAACATATTACCTGTCCACACACCAACGTTAGGCCACAGCTTCTTTTAATGCAGTCGGATGTTTTTATTATATCCCTATGCGCGGCGCGATGGTCTCGCCGTTGCTCTGGTGCAGCATACCGTAATACCAGCCCAGAAAGCAGCCCACCTTGTAGGCACGGTCGGCAGTCAGCGTTACACCGACTTTCCTGCGGACGCTGTCAGTACCAAAATATTTTCCCAGAATTTTATCTCTTTACCAAGGCAATCATCTGTCGTTTGCAATACTCCCATTCACGATGCATCAGTTTCCAAGTAAGTGCAATATATGCAGCCACATAAACGGTAATTTTAATAGCATACGGTAGATTGAATGCTACTGTATACAGCAAAAGCAATGTACAAACATAGCACAATTCTTTTCTCGATGGATGAAGATACGGAAAATACTGTAAGTTAAGGCCGAGCCATATCATGCAGCTGATCAATGTTGAAAAAGAGTAATAAGTTATATTTGGCTTTAGCAGCGCGATCATGCCGTCAAGCAGCACCGCCACACCAATTGAAATGCACAACCTCTTAAAATACTCTTTCTGCTTGCGATATACTTTGTACAGATTCACAAAAATCGCTGTATTCAAGCACAGAAAAATCTGAGACACGAAAAGCAGCGCAGTCACCTTGATTGCTGGTGTATATTGCACCATAAATGTTTCAATTATAAAATTCAACATGTATATTACAAGCGGCACCGCCATTAAGAAAACAACAAGCAATCTTTTTATTCTTTTTTCAAATTCTCTGTCTTTTCGCTGACTCATTGTGCTGTACAAAGTCATTGCAATAGGTGTAATAAACATATTTACAACTGTTAGCAATTGACTCGCAAATGAATAAAATGAAAAGCTATCAATTTCCATTGTAAACTTGATAAACCATTTATCTATGCCAAGGAAAATGGTGTATGCAAAGTTTCCTATCATCAATAAAAATCCAAGCTTTACACCACTCACAAATATATGTTTGTCGAATCCGGAAAAGTGACACCAATCATTTTTTCGAAAAAGAAGTGTTCCAACAATAAACGGCACTGTTTCAATCATCACATAAAGCAGCACATATACCCTGTAATCCCGAACCTTAAAGCCAACCAATAAAAGATTAACTAGAAGATTTACGATAGAGTATGCATTCATAACCTGTGTATAGCGTTTAAAATCCCCCACCGCCTGAAACACATAGTTATAAAATGTGTACATTATCTGTGGCAACATTGTTATGCCGCAGCATACAACAATAAAGTTCTTTGCAAAAATACCACAGCCAATAACAATCGCTGCTAATACGGTTTCGTATGTAAGCAATGAACTGCCTTGCAAAGACAATCTGTGTGCATCAATATTTTTTGTTTCTTGTCCGCCATACTCAAGATAGATTCCATCGCAGAGCCCAAGATGAGTCAAGCCAATATAAGATACATAAAATTGGTACAGTTTTAAATAGCCATAACTGTCCACATCCAAGACCATAGGCACTATAAATGCCGTGATAAAGGTGACGCACATTTTTATAAGGTTTGTACTGAATACCCGAATGATGTTTTTCATAGTTTATTTTTATGTACTAGTTTTGAATTTTGAGTGATAATTCTAATGCTAAAATATATACAAAGATAATTTTATAATTCACGATAGGTGCTCCAGTACTTATCCAAAACAACACTATAAACGATACTTCAAAAAGTGAAAGCCGTTTGCTTTTTTGGCTTTTATCTTTTGTTTTTTGAACCAGCTTATAGATAAAGTATACATATAACGGAACCAAAATTAATGGCCCAAGCATTATATAATACGATAACATTGTAGAGTGTGGAAATGTTGGGTAATTATGCGCAATTGTATTTTCTTGTATATTAGTAAAAAACGCATCTATCCCCCATGGATGTTCCTTTATGATTTCCATTCCCGCCGTGAGAGACATTGTTCTTCCATCGTAAGAACCTAAATCTGTTCCTTTAGTGAAGTTCAGCGTTCGTGTTATTGCTGAAAGGAAATTGCTATTAAGAATTGCATCAAATACTCTAGGGAAAAGTAAAAGGATCACCAATCCAGCCGTTATTCCTAACTGCACAATAAGTACAGGTGCACTCTTGATTATTGTTTTCTTCTTTATATGAGACATCTCATAAAGGAGCAAATATCCGATAGTCAAGATCAATGCAATTCTTGACCCAGATAATAGTAATCCTGCTATGCACAACAGAAAAACAGATGTGCTATATTTTTTTTGAGTTTTTAAATATACTGCAGCAAAGCCGCAAAGAAATCCTGTTGTTTCAACATCAAGATTTATCGCATTGCATCTTCCTTCTATTCTTGAAAGGGACAACGCTAATTGGGCAAATTGTGTTATGATGTGAAATACTACAAATACCAAAAAAAATGCATCAAGCTTTATTTTGCTTCTGTACAATAAATTTCTGAGCCATTCAAATAAAGTACATGCTATTAGTATTGTGAGAATTATTTCATATTCTCCATAATCAAAAATATTATTTTCTTGCTTAAATTTAAAATAGCACGAGCGAACAAATATAGCAACAAGAAGCAGTATCCAGGCCGTTCTTTTATTTCTTATTGCTTGTATTCCACCTATTGTTATAGGAATAAGGAACAAAAGACTAAACGAGTAATTCAGCCAGCGATAAGGAACATACGTTGGAGATTCAACTTTATAAATTCCTGTAATCTGAAACAAATCATCTGGAAATATCAAAAATACGGAAATCAGCGTCCATTCAAGCCACGTTATTCTAGGTGGCACTTTTAACACATTAATTTTTTTCATAAATTCAATCAATTATATTTCTTTAATTGCAAAACCAAATAAAAATATATTGTAGAAAACGCATTACAAATTTCACGCTCCAAAATGTTAAATTTTCTATATTTTATATAGTAGTACATTTCGCTTTCATGTTGCCATTTATAGATTTGTTTCCTTTTGGCCACGCTTGTCACTGTTGTAGAATGGTTATGAATCACATTCACTTCCAAGCAGCATGCACCCCTATACCCGTTATTCAGCATCCGCTCTGCCAAAATCGGTTCTTCCATATAGAGGAATGTATGCTCGTCCATATAATCCACCTTTTTTGCAGCTTCAAGGTTCAAGAGCATACAGCATCCTTGTGGTCTGTAGTTATAGCAATATGTATCATCTACCCCTTTAAGACTTTCCGGTAGTGTTCTTCCTTTTTTCCGATATTGAATTTTACCAAAGCTCAAATCCCATACGGAAGGACGAAACAGATTGCGATTCGTTTCCATTCCACTGGGCGTAAACACTCTGGGCGATACAACTCCTATGGCAGAATCTTTTTCTAGTACAGAAATCATTTTTTTCAGCGTTTGCGGGTCATCAAACAAAATATCCGTGTTTGTTACCCATGCAAACTCATAATTGTTTTTTTCTGCCCATCGTAATCCGACATTGTTTCCGGCAGCATATCCCGTGTTTTTTTTATTTTCAATCAAAATAATTTTCTGATGATTTTCATTCCACTTTTTCAATTTTTCTACAGATTCATTGGGAGAGCAATTATCAACAACTATGATTTGTGTCCGCTCTGGCAATTCGATTTTTGAAATTTCATTTTCAATAAAATCAATTGTTAATTGCCATGAATTATAATTTAAAATTACAATTGCAACGCCTGATTTTACATTATTCATTTAATACACCTCAAAAAGGACTTAGTGAAATGCAAATTTTGTTGCTACTTTTGCCATAAAATAGTTATTGGGAATCAATACTCTTAGCACAAAACTTTTCAATCTTCCATAGTTAAAGTCCAGTATCTCCTTGGATAGTTGATTCGTTTTTCCCCGAAATGGTTTCATTTCCAAGGCTGCTTTTGTATAAATATCGTGTTCTGCGTTATAAGCAGAAACGCAGCACAGTTGAATCAATGCGTATACATAGAGATATTCAAAATAGATATCCAGTTTTTCTTGGTATCTTGTTTCTTTCGGAAAATCTATTGTCGCTTTTGACCATGCAGCACAATCTATATAGTGTTTGGTTTTTCCTTTAAATGTACCGCCGCTCATACTTTCATGTCCTACACGGTAACAATATAATGATTCATTTACAGTTGCAATTTTATTGGCACATAATGCAATTTTATAATACACTCCATCTCCACAGGTCGGCCAAAGATCTAAAATCCTGTTTTCTTCAATCAAGGAGCGGTCAACCAATTTACACCAAGGCTGCATATTGCGTTCTAAAAACATCCAGTCAAGAGTTCCCTTATATTCTTTAAACCACTTTTCTTTAAATGCGTTTTTTTCAGGATAAAAATCATAATCGCAGTTAACGAAATCGGCATGTTCACTGATAGCTTTACTATACAGCTTTTCAAACATGGTCGGCTTTACAAAGTCATCCGCATCTATCCACCCAATATACTTTCCGCTGGATGCTTTAAAGCCATTTACTCTTGCCTTAAAAAGTCCTTGGTTTTCCTGAGATATAACTTTGATATTATCATGTTTACTCGCGTATTCAGAAACAATTTCAGGCGTTTCATCTGTGGAACCATCATTCACTACCACAATTTCAATGCTCTGAAATGTTTGCTGCAATACCGATTCAATGCACTGTGCTATGTAATTTTCCGCATTATAGACCGGAACAATTACACTTATTTCCTTATCCCTCATACTTATTTCCTCAATATTTTCTCAAACATAAACTTCCGCAGCCAGTTCGGAGCTAACGCCGATCCGCTGCGGATCACGCAGCTCTTTATGTACTGCCCATTTTCAATAAAGCCTTGCTGTTTCATATACTTGAACAGCTTTGCCTGCGTCTTAGCATATTTCCATCCGGCACGTCTCAGATACATATCCGAGCCAGCCCTCATGTGGAGCAGCGGCTCTTGAATGTTGTAGCCCTGATACCCGGCCATCAGCATCCGAAGCCAGAGGTAATAGTCCTCCAACAAGTAAAAATCCTGATAAGAGCCCGCAGCCTCAACTGCGGATTTTTTGTACATCACGCAAGGGTGGTTAAACGGGTTTCGACTCTTTGCGAATTCAATGATTTCCGCATTCGTCTCCGGCGGCACTCGTTTCGTATCAACGGTACTCGGATCAGTTGTAAATTCCTCAACGATACCGGAGCAGATACTTACTTCTGGATGTGTGTTGAATATAGCAGTCTGTTTTTCGCAACGATTCAGGTATGCAATGTCATCACTATCCATCCGAGCAACCAACTCATTTTTGCAGTGCTTGATGCCTTCATTCAATGCGTTGCCGAGGCCGCCGTTTTTGTCAAGACGAACAACATTAAGAGTTGCCCCCATCTCCTGCTGCTTTGCAGCAATTACCACATCCAGCGCATCGTTCAGGGGACCATCACACACCAGCACAAAGTCATCTGTTGGGAGGGTCTGCGCTTGAATGCTCTCAATCGCTTGCTTCAAATACGTCGGCTTCTCTTTGTGATAAACCGACATCAACACAGAATACTTTGAGGCCATCATGCAGCCTCCAGTTGTTCTTCATGTTGTTCAGAAAATTCCAGAATATCAAGCGAAGCAATATCAATTACTTCATCTTGTACCCCCCCCCCAGGAG
>OIYY01001519.1_pt1 | contig 11965 bp, 7 predicted proteins | sample 1588341 | NCBI WGS metagenome assembly OIYY01 (sample SAMN03283287) | human gut metagenome | biome: human-associated habitat; material: feces | host: Homo sapiens | place: Peru | collected 2012
ATTTCGATGGCAAGAAGTTTACTTGTCCTGATGCCAACGAAGTAAAGTGGCTCGACTGGGGTAAGGATCACTATGCTACTGTTACCTTCTCAAACACAGGCGACCGAGTTCTAGGTATCACCTGGATGAGCAACTGGCAGTATGCCAACCTTACTCCGTTCAAGCAGAACCGTGGTGCCAATGGTTTGCCTCGAGAGTTGAAGCTTTACGAGAATAACGGCAAGTATTATGTTTCTGAAAATGTAGCTCCTGAAGTATATGCTTTGAGAAAGGAAACCAAGGATTTGGCTGATGCTTCTGTTGCCGATGCCAAGGATCTGAAGGGTGTTGCTGCCAATATGAATGGTGCTTTCGAAATCGAGGCCGATGTAACTCCAGATGCCAACGGCATTGCCGGTATTGAGATTTCAAACAACAAGCGTGAGCGCACCCTGATTTATTTCGATATGAAGCAGGGTAAGGTGGTAATGGATAGAACAGAGAGCGGTTTGACCGATTTCGGCAAGCAGGCAGTTCCTCACGATATCGAGTTGGCTTGGGACAAGCAGCGTGCAGCTGAAGGCAAGGAGCCTGCCCGCATTGCCAATTCCATCAACTACAAGAACGATTTCGCTCTGGCTACCTGGGCTCCGTTGAGTCTTTGCGAGGATGGCAAGAAGACTTATCATGTTGATATCTTCGTAGATAAGTCATCAGTTGAGCTCTTCGTAGATGGTGGCCGTATCGCCATGACCAACCTCGTGTTCCCTGTAGCTCCATACGAGAATGTGAAGCTTTACACCCAGGGTGGCAAGGCTGAATTCAAGAATCTGAAGGTTCATAAGCTTGGTTTGTAATCATGTAGATATTGTATAGTCGAATTGTAGGTTTTAATGTTAATAATAAGGAGTCGCAACTTGAATATATTTTGGGTTGCGACTCTTTTTTTTGATAAAAAACGATGGGCGTTTCAAAAAGAATTAGTATTTTTGCGCTCATAATAGATACAATTATTGATGGAAAGACTTTATAAAAACTTAACTATACTATTTTGTATGATTCTTCTTCTAGGTTCTTGCACCCAGAAGAATGTGGTGATAGGTGTGTCGCAATGTTGTAGTGGAGTTTGGCGCGAGAAGGTGAATAAGGAGATGCGCTTGGCACAGTATCAGTATAAGAATGTCGATTTGCTGTTTGCCACGGCAGAGAATGACGGGAAGCGCCAGGCTCGGCAGATAGACAGTATGATAGCCAGGAAGGTAGATTTGATTGTTGTTGCCCCTGATAACGTAACTGATGTAACACCTGCCATCGAGCGAGCTTATCGTGCGCATATCCCGGTTATTCTCTTCGACAGAAAGGTAAAGACAACCCATTATACAGCTTCCATCGGTGGCGATAATGTAGAAGCGGGTAGGGAAGTAGCCCGCTTTCTTGTCAGGAAACTGGATGGAAAAGGTACCGTTGTTGAGATTACGGGCTTGAAGGATGCTTCTCCTGTCATTGAGCGCCATCGTGGTTTCCATGAGGTGATGAAGAATTATCCGGGAATCAAGGTGGTTACCCTGGAAAGCAACTGGAAGTTGGAGCGAGCCCAGGAGTTGATGAAACAATATCTGGATAAGGGCGGACATGCGGATGGCGTGTTTGGACATAGCGACCTAGGTGCCATAGGAGCCTTTCTGGAAGCAGAGAGACGAGGCATTGATAAGCAGATGCTGATAGTAGGCATTGATGGATTGCCTGGAGAATGGGAAGGAGTGGATAGAGTGAAGAGAGGACAGTTTGCTGCTTCTTATGTCTATCCTACCCAGGGCGAGAAGATTATGGAATTGGCGATGAATATCCTTCAGGGTAAATCCTATAAGAAGGATAATGTGATGAAATCATTCCTTGCTACCTCTGAAAACTGTGATGCCATCGCCCTACAATATCAGGATTTGGAAGTCAAGATGAAGAATCTGGATCAGATTTCTGACAGTCTTGATTCTTATTCAGAGGTATCCCGCATCCAGCAATGGATGATTATTGTTGCCGTCGTTATTGTCCTAGTTCTGCTCATTATCATCTTCTATATATATAAGGTATATAGAAAGAAGCTGCAGAAGCAGAAAGCCGTGGCTCGTGGATTCATTGAGAACAAGGAGGGCTGGGCTGCTGAACTGAATCACTTGGATGAGAGTGATCGTTATTTCATGGATCGTTTCAAGAAGAAGATTCTTGATAATATGGGCAATGCTGATATGAAGATGGATGATTTGGGAGCCGAGATGCAGTTGAGTAAAGTACAGCTCTATCGCAAGGTGAAGGCTATGACAGGAAAAACGCCTGTCGAGCTCCTGAAAGAGATGCGTCTGCAGAGAGCCTATACGCTCCTGATGCAGACTGATAAGACTGTAGCTGAAGTCTCGGCAGAAGTAGGCTTTGCATTACCGGGCTATTTCTCTTCATGCTTCAGAAAGCAGTTTGGCGTTCTTCCTACCGATTTCAGAAATAAACAGTTATCTAAAAGAAAATAGTTTTCTAACTCCTTTAAAATAAGTACTTTAAAATCTTAGCAAAAGATAAGAAAATCGTTTCATGTAACATAATTATTGTTGCAGGAACGATTTTTTTTATTTATATCACAGCTTTTACCCTAATTTTGCAGCAGATTCAAACAATCACAATTTTTGGAACTTAAAACGTTATAATAGTATGAACAATCTTTCAAGATTACTGATGAGCTCTGCGCTCTGTGCTGTTTGCACCATGGTTAGTGCACAACAGGTAAATGTAAATGGCATCGTAAAGGATGCTACCGGTGAGACTGTCATTGGTGCATCTGTTATGGTGAAAGGCACAAAGACTGGTACTGTTACCGACTTTGATGGTAACTTCCATGTAGAATGTGCTCCTGGTTCCACACTTGTTATATCTTATATTGGATATAAGACGCAAGAAGTAAAGGCTTCAGACAATATGGAGGTAACACTTCAGGAAGATGCCAACGACTTGCAGGAAGTAGTTGTAACAGGTTATACCACTCAGAAGAAGGCTGACTTGACCGGTTCCGTGGCTGTGGTTTCAACCAAGAACCTGAAGACAAGTTCAGAGACAGACCCGATGCGTGCTTTGCAGGGTCGTGTTCCTGGTATGACCGTCACTACCGATGGTTCTCCTATTGGTTCAGGAACCGTGCGTATTCGTGGTATCGGTTCTTTCAACTCTTCTCAGGATCCTCTTTATATCATAGATGGTGTGCCTACCAATATGGCATTGAATACTCTCAATACAAATGATATAGAGAGTATGCAGGTTTTGAAGGATGCCGCTTCGGCTTCTATCTATGGTTCCCGTGCATCGAATGGTGTCATCATCATCACCACCAAGAAAGGTAAGAAGGGTAGCAAGGTGGCTGTTGACTTCTCTGCCAACCTGACTGCACAGTTCTATTCCAACCAGTCGAAGATGAAGCTGATGAACTCCAGCCAGTATGCTACTGCGATGGCTCAGGCAGCCCTGAACGATGGACTCGATCCTGTAGCTTATGCTGCCAACTACGGCATCGACTTGAATGCGGCCTCTGGTACTCCAATCACCGTTTGGAATCCTGCTACCAACCAGTATCAGAACTATACTATCAATGGTCGATATGATGGCTACATCAATGCCAAGAAGACCATGCGATTTTCAGATACCGACTGGCTCGATGAAATCTCTCGCACAGGTTTCTCGCAGAACTACGACCTCTCTGTATCTCATGCCAATGACAAGCATAGCGCTATGTTCTCCTTGGGATACAAGAACAATGAGGGTGTCTTGAAATATACCGACTTCGAGAATATCTCAGCTCGTTTGAACACCTCTTGGAATTTAAACAAGATCGTAACCGTAGGTGAGAATGTAACATTGACTTATACCTCTCAGGTAGATTGCCATCCGATGGAGAATGCCTTGAAGATGCCTTCTATCGTTCCGGTTTACGAAGAAGATGGCAAGACCTTCGCAGGTCCTGTAGGAAGTATGGCCGACCGTCAGAACCCTTGTCGTGAGCAGTATCAGAACCGCAATAACCACCTCGACTACTGGCGCATCTTCGGTAATGCTTTCGTAGAATTGAAGCCTGTCAAGGGATTGACCCTGCGTTCTAACTTCGGTTTGGATTTCAAGACATCGTTTATCAATTCGATGACGAATACTTATCACTCTGATATTGTCAACAACGACATCGCTAAGACATCGCTCTCGAATAACAATGAGACTAACTGGACATGGTCTAACACCGCCCAGTATGTTACCCAGATAGGCAAGCACAACATCGATGTACTCGGTGGTATGGAATTTTCCAAGCAGTCGGTTATCGATTTCTCTGCCTATTCAGAAGGCTATGCGCTGGAAGATAAAGATTATATGTGGCCAAATGCTGCCACGGGAACGATGCGTAACTCGGGTGCAAAGGTAGGCTATCGCCTGGCTTCTTTCTTCGGAAAGGTGAACTACAACTGGGATGATCTTCTCTTGGCTTCCTTCACTATCCGTCATGATGGTTCTTCACGTTTCGGTAAGGCTCATCGCTGGGGTACTTTCCCTGCTGCATCACTCGGCTTCAGATTCTCCAATCTTCTGAAGAAGGATTGGTTGGATGATGCCAAGTTGCGATTCTCTTGGGGTCAGACGGGTAACCAGGCTATCGACAACAATGCACAGTTTGGTCTTTATGTAGTGGATTACGGACTAGACCGTGTAACCTCTACTGCATACGATCTCTTCCTGCAAGGTTCAGGTACCTTCCCTTCTGGTTATCGTGCCACACAGTTGGCTAACCCTAACTTGAAATGGGAGGCAGCTACCCAGTATAACGTAGGTTTGGATTACACCCTGTTTGGCAACACCCTCTATGGTACAGTGGATGCCTATATTAAGAATGTAAAGGATATGTTGATTAATCCTGCTTATCTGGGTGCAACTGGTGAAGGTGGAAATTCATGGCAGAATGGTCCTTCGCTCCGCAACTGGGGTATGGAGTTCACCGTGGGTTATCGCAAGACCTTGGCTAATGGACTTGGCATCGATGTGAACGGCAATCTGGATTTCTTCCGCAACAAGGTTACTTATTTGCCAGCATCAACAACAGGTGCTTACGCTCACACATCTAAGGAAAACCTGGTGCAGAGTGGCAAGTCATACGGTTCTATCGTAGGTTATGTAGCCGATGGAATTTTCCAGAATCAGGAAGAAGTAGATAAGTCTGGACAGCCAAACGCACGTGTCGGTGGATTGAAATACAAGGACTTAGATGGTAAAAATGGAATTACTTCAGATGACCAGACTTGGATTTTCGACCCTGTGCCAGCCTTCTCTTATGGTTTGAATATTGCTCTCAACTACAAGGGCTTTGATTTCAGTATGTTCTGGCAGGGTGTCTATGACCAGGATGTGTATAACAACCAAAAGTTCCAGACCGACTTCTGGGCTATTACTGATGGTGGTTCTAACAAGGGTACCCGTTTGCTCGATGCTTGGAATACCAACAATACCGGTTCTTCCATCCCACGCTTGAGCACCATGAATACAGCCGATGAGGGTCGTGCTTCCTCTTACTTTGTGGAGAATGGTTCTTACTTGAAGTTGCGCACCTTGCAGGTGGGTTACACCATCCCAAGCAGCATCCTCTCTAAGTTGAAGATGACCAGTGCCCGTGTCTATCTCTCAGGTCAGAATCTTTTGACCATCAAGAGCAATAGCCTGACCTGTTCAGACCCAGAGAATCCAAACTGGAACTATCCACTTTCAACATCCGTATCATTCGGACTTCAGGTAGGTTTCTAAAATGTTTCATATTTTTAAAGAGAATTCTAAGATGAAAAAGTTATATACAATGGTGCTTGCAGCAGCACTGGTAGGAACATTCACCAGTTGTGATGATTTCCTGGATTACACCCCAACAGCTGTGGTTGATGAAGACAAGGCTTTCAGCGAGCCAGACAAGATGGTAAACAGTGCCTATGCGATGTTGGGCGACTGTTGGTATTCTTACCCATTCAACCTTTGGCCATACGGTGACCTTTCTTCAGACGATTGCTTGAAGGGTGGCGGTGGTACCGGTGACACCGGTTATCACGATGTGGAGATCTGGAGTACCTTGACCTCTACTAAGGGCGAACTCGACGAGTTATGGTATCGTCTCTATTGTGCTGTTTCCCGTTGCAACCGTGCCTTGGTTTCTTTGCAACAGAATGGTGAGAGCACACTGGGTGCTGAGCTAACCAAGCAGCGTGAGGCAGAGGTTCGTTTTCTCCGTGCTCATTTCTATTTCAAGTTACTTACCATGTATCGTCAGATTCCTTGGATAGACGAGAAGGTTTATGAGGATAAAGCAACAGAGAGCACATCAAACACTCAGTTTACTTACGAGGAATTGTGGAAGAAGGTGATAGCCGACTTCCAGACAGCATACGATGTACTTCCTGCTAAGCAGAAGGATGGCGGTCGTGTCAACAAGATTGCAGCCGCAGGTTATCTGGCTAAGTGTTATCTTACCATTGCCTGGGGTGATGGCTATGAGGCAACCGATGGTGTTGACCATATTAATAAGGAGTATATGCAGAAGGTTGTCGACTATACTGATGTGGTGAAGAATTCTGACTATGGTTACATGGCAGACTTCGGCGACATCTTCCTGCCTGACAATAAGAACAGCAAGGAGTCAGTTTTTGCTGTCCAGGCTTCCGACTATAGCGAGGACCATACTACCTTCGGACGTGGCAACTGGTCTAACGTGCTGAATGGCTGTTGGGGTATGTGGTCTTGCGGATGGGATTTCCACAAGCCTTCACAGGACCTGGTGAATGCCTTCAAGACCAAGAACGGACTTCCTGAGTTTGATGACTACAACAAGACTTGTGATTATCCTGTAAATGGTGAGCCTAATAGTCAGAAATGGGATCCACGTTTGTTCCATACTGTAGGAATGCCTACCTTCCCATATAAATATGAGTCAGAATACACGATGACTACAGCCAACTCTCGTACGCCAAATGTTTACGGTTACTATACCTCTCTGAAGGAAGTACCACAGCGTTCTAAGGGTGAAACTTTCAATGGCTCTTGGCAGGCGTTTGCGCTGAACGACTATGTGCTCCGTTATAGCGACATTATGTTGATGCGTGCTGAGGCTTTGATAGAGTTGGACCGTCTGGCTGAGGCTCGTACCATCATCAACGATATCCGTCAGAGAGCCAAGAATTCTGTGGATAAGCATATTGAATATGCCAAGGATCAATGTGATATAGCCCTCTATCCGGAGTCTTATTTCCAGGATAAGGAGACCGCAAGAAAGTGCCTGCGCTGGGAGCGTCGTCTGGAAATGGCTATGGAGAACGGCCGCTTCTTCGACTTGCGCCGCTGGGGCATTGCTTCTGAGACACTGAACAAGTATTTCGAATCTGAGAAGAAAGATCAGTATGGAGAGCAAACATACGCACAATACCTGAAGGATGCCAAGTTTACACCGGGCAAGAACGAGTTCTATCCGGTTCCATATAACCAGCTGTATTACATTCCTGGTCTTTATAAGCAGAATATGGGATACGAATAATGGCTCATCGGCATTTTTAAATAATTAGATGTTTTTTTAATGGACTCAATTAATAATTTGACAATGAAGAAATTTTTTGTTTCAGCGCTTGTCGCTCTTTGCGGTCTCACCGCCAGTTATGCCCAGCAGGCTTCCTTCTTGAGCAATAACCACTGTCTCTATCGCATCAGCCAGGAGAGTCAGAACCAGAAGTGTCTCTTGCTCCCTGTGCAGGAGAGTGCAGGGATGGCAAATATCAAGGTGATTGCTGACAACAAGCAGGTGAAAGCCTTCAATGTGAAGTTGGCTAAAGACCACGTAGATTATTTCGTACCTCTCTATATGGATGAGTTTGCTGGCTTGAAAGGCCTGGCTCTCGATATCCATGTAAACGGCGATTATAGCAAGGAGGGTTTGAACGCCCTCACTTGCTGGGAGAACATGAAGTTCTCTGATACTTTCGATATGAAGAATCGCGAGCAGTATCGTCAGGATTTTCATCACACTCCTGCTTACGGATGGATGAACGACCCTAATGGTATGTTCTATAAGGATGGCGTATGGAATCTCTATTTCCAGTATAATCCTTATGGATCACAGTGGGAGAATATGACCTGGGGACATTCTACTTCCACCGACTTGGTACATTGGAAGTTCCAGGGTACTCCTATCCAGCCTGATGCTGTAGGTACTATCTTCAGTGGTTCTGCCGTGGTTGACAAGAACAATACCTCGGGTTTCGGAAAGGATGCTGTGGTTGCACTTTATACTTCTGCTGCTGAAAACCAGACCCAGAGCATGGCTTACAGTACAGATAACGGCAAGACCTTTACAAAATACGAGGGAAATCCTATTATCACCAGTACTGTACCAGACTTCCGTGACCCACACATGTTCTGGAACGAGGACATCAAGAAGTGGAATATGATTCTGGCTGCCGGTCAGCACATGGAAATCTATTCTTCTGATAACTTGAAGGACTGGAAATACGAAAGCTCTTTTGGTGAGAAGTATGGCAACCATGGCGGTGTCTGGGAATGCCCAGACTTGATGAAGATGAAGGTTCGTGGCACCGGTAAGGAGAAGTGGATGCTTATCTGCAACATCAATCCTGGTGGACCTTCCGGAGGTTCTGCTACCCAGTATTTCATCGGTGATTTCGACGGTCATAAGTTTACTTGCGACAGTAAGCCTGAGGTTACCAAGTGGATGGATTACGGTAAGGACCACTATGCCACAGTTTCCTTTGATAATGCTCCAAACGGTCGCTGTGTGGCTATCGCCTGGATGAGCAACTGGCAGTATGCCAACCAGGTTCCAACCCTGCAGTATCGTTCGGGCAACTCCATTCCTCGCGACTTAGGTCTCTTCGAGTATAAGGGTGAAACTTATTGCAGCGTGGTTCCATCTCCTGAGATGACAGCAGCAAGAAGCAAGAAGGCAGGCAAGAAACTCACAGAATCTTGCGAGATGGTAGTGAACCTGAAGGGAAATGCTACTATCACTTTGAGCAACGACAAGGGCGAGAAGGTAGTGATGAACTACGATGCCAAGGCAGAGACTTTCTCAATGGATAGAACCAAGAGTGGTAAGATGGATTTCAGCAAGGACTTCGCTGCAGTCACCAAGGCTCCAACCTACGGCAATATCAGCCAGCTGCGCATTTTCATCGACAAGAGCAGCATCGAGGCACTGGATGCTGACGGCAAGATGTCTATGACCAATCTCGTGTTCCCAAGCAAGCCTTACAACAAGGTTACTGTAAAGGGAAAGGGTAAGTATCTGATTTACGACATCAAGTAACCTCATCTGTTAAGAACTGAATCTATAAGATAATTGTTTCTAAGAGTGTTACTGATGTAACAATGCAACATAAATGGTAGCTGATGAACGATATTTTATGATATATTGTATCGTTTGTCGCTACCTTTGCACCTGTAAAAAGAAGCAATAACGCTAACAATTATGAATAAATCATCAAAATTAACAATCATCCCGGTGATGCTCTGTTTCTTCGCCATGGGATTTGTAGATTTGGTAGGCATCGCCTCCAACTACGTGAAGGAAGATCTCAACCTCAATGATTCGACAGCCAATCTGTTCCCTTCATTGGTATTCTTCTGGTTTTTGATATTCTCGGTTCCAACAGGAATACTGATGAATAAGATCGGTAGGAAGAAGACAGTAGTCCTGTCTTTGCTCGTTACCGTCATCTCACTCCTTTTGCCCATTTTCGGCGAAAACTTTGAGCTTATGCTCGTGTCATTCTCATTGCTCGGCATCGGAAATGCCTTGATGCAGACCTCCCTGAACCCTCTGGTATCAGTGGTGACATCAGGTCAGAACCTGGCATCCACATTGACCTTCGGTCAGTTTGTCAAGGCGATAGCTTCCTTCCTGGCACCATACATTGCCATGTGGGGTGCCATGGCAAGCATTCCAACTTTCGGTCTGGGCTGGCGCATTCTCTTCCCAATCTATTTGGTTATCGGCATTGCTGCCACCTTCTTCCTGGCTGGCACACCTATCACCGAGGAGAAGCAGGATGGAGGAGCTTCGGGCTTTATGGATTGTCTGAAATTGCTTGGTAAGCCAATCGTATTACTTTCTTTCATAGGAATCATGTGCCATGTGGGTATTGATGTGGGTACCAATACCACAGCTCCTAAGATTCTGATGGAGCGCTTGGGATGGAGTCTTAATGATGCTGCTTTCGCCACATCGCTCTATTTCATCTTCCGTACCATCGGATGTTTCACCGGTACTGCCTTCCTCCGTATGATGAAGACCCGCACTTTCTTCATCATCAGTGTGGTGATGATGGCTTTGAGTATGATAGGCATGTGGGTAGGAACAAACCATATAGTGCTCTACATCGCTATTGCCCTCGTGGGATACGGCAACTCTAACGTCTTTTCCATGATTTTCTCTCAGGCGCTGCTTGCTTTGCCTGATAAGAAGAATGAGGTGAGCGGATTGATGATTATGGGACTCTTTGGTGGTACCATCTTCCCATTGTTCATGGGATTCGCCAGCGATACCTTCGGTCAGGTAGGTGCCGTGGCAGTCATGGCTGTGGGAGTTGTTTATCTCTTCACTTATATCAGAAAGTTATAATAATCTTCATTCGTAATCGTTTATACTATATATAGATAAGGTGTAATTATGGAAACAAAGAATTTGAATACAAAATATTGTGTAGGTTTAGGTGAGATTCTTTTTGACGTTCTCCCTACTGGTTCTCAACTCGGCGGTGCTCCTGCCAATTTCGCTTACCACGCTGGTCAGCATGGTCTGCATTCTGTAGCTGTCAGTGCTGTGGGCAAGGATGTCCTGGGCGAAACAGCTCTCCGCCTGCTCGATGAGAAGAAGCTGAAGTATGTGATGCCTGAGGTAGAATTTCCTACCGGTACCGTTCAGGTGCAGCTCGACAAGGAGGGCATTCCTACATACGATATCAAGCAGAATGTGGCTTGGGACAATATCCCATTCACCGATGATATCAAGGAGATTGCTGCCAATGCCGGTGCTGTTTGCTGGGGCTCTCTGGCTCAGCGCAGTGAGGTTAGCCGCAAGACCATCTATACGTTCCTTGATCATACTCCAGAGGATTGTCTGAAGATTTTCGACATCAATCTTCGTCAGAACTTCTATACTCCTGAGGTGATTACCGAGAGCTTGAAGCGCTGCAATGTGTTGAAGATCAACGATGAGGAGTTGATTACCATCGGCCGCCTCTTCGGTTATCCAGGTTTGGACATCGAGAACAAGTGCTGGTTGATTCTCGGCAAGTACAATCTCGATATGCTCGTGTTGACCTGCGGTGTAAACGGCAGCTATGTCTTTGCCCCGGGTGTGAAGTCATTCCAGGAGACTCCAAAGGTTGAGGTGGCTGATACCGTAGGTGCTGGCGATAGCTTCACCGGTACTTTCTGTGCCAGCATTCTGAAGGGTAAGAGCATCCAGGAGGCACACGAGCTTGCCGTTAAGGTAAGTGCATACGTTTGTACCCAGAATGGTGCAATGCCTCAGATTCCTGAGGAATATACATTGTAAGGCTCCCCATTTGGTCAGTAAGTATTAGTTTTGAATTGTTGGTTTTTAGTGAATAGTTGATATATAGGTTTAATGTTGATTGATTAGCTGCTATCTGCTTGTGAAGAGTAGATAGCAGCTCTATTTTTTTTTAGGAAAAACATGGGATTAGGAAAAAGCAGTTTATCAGTGAAGAATAATTTAAAGGTAAAAAGGTAAAAAAGTAAAAGGACCTTTAAAAGAAATACAGATAAAGAAAAAAGCTCAAGGCCAATGGCCCTGAGCTTTTTTATATTAGTATGCTCGGCATGAGCTTATTCTAATGGGTGCAAGTCCCAAACAAGCCCTAATAGCGGGAATTGTATAGCCAATAGCAAGGGTGTCCACTGCGAG
>OIYY01001520.1_pt1 | contig 11955 bp, 9 predicted proteins | sample 1588341 | NCBI WGS metagenome assembly OIYY01 (sample SAMN03283287) | human gut metagenome | biome: human-associated habitat; material: feces | host: Homo sapiens | place: Peru | collected 2012
CGTTTTTCTCAAAATCTTTCAAGGTTATTTCACTGTTCAGTTATCAAGGTTCTTTGTGTTTTGTTGCTGACCTGCAACTTTTACAGAATATCATGTCTGTCGGCTTTTGTCAACAACTTTTTTTATTTTTTTAATTCTTATCTCCCGCCGCAACAGGTGTTTCCTGCGCGGTGGAGTTTTATAATAGCACGTCATTTTCGGGATGTCAACACGATTTTGCCATATTTATTAAAGTAGGTCATTTGTCGTTTTTTATCTAAATTGTTTGAATTGTGTGTTCAATTCATTTTTCTTTGGATAAAATATAGCGGATGGCATCCTGTACGTTGCAGACACCCACTACATTTATATTTGGGTTCTTCTTTAATCCTGCTTTGCAAACCTCAGGAAGAATACAGGTGGTAAAGCCCAGCTTCTGCGCTTCCTGCACACGCTGTGCCGCCATACTGACCGCACGTACTTCACCACTTAGTCCTACTTCCCCAAAACAGATGGTCTTCTCATCAATTGGAACATCCTTATAACTGGACACAATCGCAAGCACAATTCCCAAATCAATTGCGGGTTCATTCATGCGGATACCACCGGCAATATTTACATAGGCATCGCAGGAACTTAAAGACAGTCCCAGTCTTTTTTCTAATACTGCCATCAGAAGATTGACCCTGTTATAATCCGTTCCTGCAGCCGTTCTTCTTGGCATTCCAAAATTGCTGTGACACACCAGTGCCTGTATTTCCAAAAGAATCGGACGGGTTCCCTCCATAGAGCATGCCACTACAGAACCGGATGCTCCTTCCGGCTTTCCACTTAACATATATTCCGAAGGATTTTCCACTTCCCTTAACCCTTCGTTACACATTTCAAATACACCTATCTCATTCGTGGAACCAAAACGGTTCTTCACGCCACGCAATATACGATATGCCGCATGACGGTCACCTTCAAAATACAATACCGTATCTACCATATGTTCTAACACACGGGGACCTGCCACAACACCCTCTTTGGTCACATGGCCGACAATAAAAATAGAAATACCAAGTCCCTTTGCAATCTGCATCAGAACTCCGGTTGCTTCCCGGACCTGGGAAACACTGCCAGGCGCCGATGTAATATTTTCATTATACATGGTCTGAATTGAGTCAATGACCACGATTTCCGGTTTTGTTCTGCTAATCACTTCTTTGATAGTATCCAGATTGGTCTCACAAAGCAGTGATAAAGTATCTCCAAATTCTCCGATACGCTCTGCACGAATTTTTATCTGCTGCAGGGATTCCTCTCCGGAAATATATAATACATCGGTCTTCTGCATGGAAAGATTCCGGCACACCTGTAAAAGCAGCGTGGATTTTCCAATTCCCGGATCACCGCCGACTAAAACAAGGGAACCTTTTACGATTCCACCACCCAAAACCCGGTCTAACTCTTTTAATCCGGTAGTCAGCCGTTCTTCCTGCCCTGTTTTAATATCTGCAATTTTTACAACTTCTGCTTTTGCTGCTTCCTTCCGCACTTTTGCAGGTGCTGATTTATCTATCACTTCTTCTACAAAAGTATTCCACCCGCCGCATCCCGGGCACTGTCCCATCCATTTGGATGATTCATAGCCGCAGTCCTGGCAGAAAAATACGGTTGCTTTTCCCTTTGCCATCTATTTTCCCCCTTATTCTTGCAATAACTTTCTTACCTACCGGCAACTGCGAGAAACACGCTTTGCGAGTTTCTCGAGTAAATTAGTAAAAAGAGAACCCAATCCGCTGGAATTGGATTCTCTTTCTCATCATCTTATTGATATCTCCATTTATACTCTGGATACTTTTACTGCAACCGGAGTCTCCGGATCTAATTCTACGCTAAGTGTTAATTTACCACCTAAATTGGTCTTCATCTGACCAATTGATTTTCCTGCTACAAATACATCATACTCTGTCTCTTCCATTAAGCCAAGTGTAATCTCTGCATCTTCCGGTCCTTCTACTTCAAATTCCACACCGTTTTCGGATGCTGCCATATTTGTAACTGCAGTTCCCGGAACAGATTCATATACAAACATTCCATTTCTCTCTAATTTGGTAATCTCACGAAATGTCTTAACTTTGTACAAATCTCCCGCATGTTCAAAATTGTCCAGTTTGGATTTTGCTCCCAGTGTATAATCTCCAAAACTGATTGTTCCATTTGCTTCTGAACGAATTAATTCTGCAACTACAGCCATTTTTTATCCTCCTATAAGCCACTATCCCATGATGGCTTTTTCGTAAATTTTATGAAAATATTATAGCTTATCTCGACACATTTTTCCAGTTATTTTGATGAATTCACAACGGTTTTTATTTCCTTTTTTACCATGCGGATTTCCACATCATCTCCCGGCTTAATTTTACCGGATAAAATCTCTTCTGCCAGCATATCTTCTATCTGTGTCTGTATCATACGCCGCAACGGTCTTGCTCCATATTTCGGATTGTATGCCTTCTCAGCAATATATCCTTTTACACTGCCGGTTATGGTCAGATGGATGCCCATCTGTTTTTCACACCGGTCAATTAATGATTTGCTTAGAATGGTGACAATCTTCTTCATATCCTCTTTATTCAGAGCCCGGAATACAATGGTCTCGTCAATTCGGTTTAAAAACTCCGGCTTAAAGATTCTCTGGACTTCTTCCATTACACCATTTTTCATGTATTCATAATTCTTCTTTTCATCTTCGCCTGCAGCAAATCCAAGCTTCTTCGGTGCAATGATAGACTGCGCCCCTGCATTGGAAGTCATAATGATAATCGTATTCTTAAAGTCCACCCGTCTGCCCTGGGCATCTGTAATCTGTCCATCATCCAGTACCTGAAGCAATACATTAAATACATCCGGATGTGCCTTTTCAATTTCATCAAAAAGAATAACAGAATATGGTTTTCTTCTGACCTTTTTGCTGAGCTGGCCGCCTTCTTCATAACCTACATAACCTGGCGGTGAACCAATCATTTTAGAAACACTGTGCTTCTCCATGTACTCTGACATATCAACACGAATCATTGCCTGCTCATCGCCAAAGACAGCCTCTGCCAGTGCCTTTGTTATCTCTGTTTTACCAACTCCGGTCGGTCCTAAGAAAAGGAAGGAACCAATCGGACGATGCGGATCTTTTAATCCTACCCGTCCTCTTCTGACTGCTCTTGCCACTGCATTGACTGCCTCTTCCTGTCCTACGACACGCTTATGCAGTGTCTTTTCCAGACGGTTGAGACGTGCAGCCTCGCCCTCTGCCAGTCTCTTCACCGGTATCTTTGTCCAGTCAGATACAATTTCTGCGATTTCATTTTCTCCGACAATCAGTTTCTTCTTGTCTGCATCCCGATGGTATTTTTCCACCTGCTTTTCATATTTCTTCCGGGCAGCTTCCTTCTCCTTGCGGATTGCCCCGGCATCTTCAAACCGCTGTTCCATCAATGCCGTCTCCATATCGTCCTCTAACTGAGCAATCTTACGCTCCAGTTCACTGATTTTCTCCGGCATTTTAAATCCGCCAAGGCGAACCTTAGAGGAAGCCTCATCCATCAAATCAATCGCTTTATCCGGCAGATAACGGTCTGCAATATAACGGGCAGACAGCTTCACTGCCGCTTCAATTCCGGCATCTGTAATCTCTACATGATGATGCTTCTCATAGCGTTCTCTTAATCCCTTTAATATTTCTATTGCCTGCTCTTCCGTCGGTTCTTCCACCGTTACCGGCTGGAAACGACGTTCTAAGGCTGCATCTTTTTCAATATATTTACGGTATTCTTCTAATGTGGTTGCTCCGATTAATTGTATTTCTCCACGGGCAAGGGATGGCTTTAAAATATTGGATGCATCAATAGCACCTTCCGCTCCACCTGCTCCGATAATGGTATGAAGTTCGTCTATGAAAAGAAGCACATTTCCTGCTTCTGTCACTTCACGAATGACTTTCTTAATCCGCTCTTCAAATTCTCCACGGTATTTAGAGCCTGCTACCATTCCGGATAAATCCAGTGTTACCACCCGTTTCCCCCGGACTGTATCCGGAACCAGCCCGGATGCAATACGCTGGGCAAGTCCTTCTGCAATAGCTGTCTTTCCAACTCCCGGCTCTCCAATCAGGCATGGATTATTTTTCGTCCTGCGGCTTAAAATCTGAATCACGCGGGCAATCTCTGCCTCTCTGCCAATCACCGGGTCTATCTCACCATAGGCTGCCATAGCAGTCAAATCCCTGGAATACTGGTCTAAGGTTGGCGTTACTTCTACTGCTTTCTTTTTTCCGGATTTGCTTGCCGCAATTTCCTCTTTATAGCGGTTTGCGTCTTCTCCCATGGCTACCAGAGTCTCGATATAAATCTTCTGGATATTCACACCCAGTGTATTCAGCAGACGTACACCGGCACAGTCTGCCTCTTTCAATAATGCAATTAAAAGGTGTTCTGTTCCGATTTTCTCATTGTCAAAACGCTCTGCCTCCTGGTCAGCGGTCTCAATGATATGCTGAATCCTTGGAGAATAACCTTTCCGGTCTAATACTGCCACATCCGAAGATGGAGCGATTAAATCTTCTATCAGTTCTACCAGACGGGTTTCTTCTACTCCCGCATCCATCAGAACACAGGCAGCTACTCCACTGCCTTCTTTTAGCAATCCCAGTAAAAGGTGCTCTGTTCCAATATAATTATGATGCATGCTTCTGGCTGCCTTTGTCGTCAGTTCTATTACTTTTTGCGCTTGTTTTGTATATGGTTTATGCATAAAATCCTCCTGTCACTACGCGCCAATTCTCTTATAAATCATTTAAATCCATTACTTCAATATCATCATCTGATGATTCTTTTTCAATAAAGTCATCATGACTTGCAAAGATTCCATTATCTTCATCATCGTCATCAAAAATATCTTTGCTCCGCCGTCTCTTCTCTTTTTTCTCTCTCTTTTCCTTTTCACGTTTCTTTCTGCCGGACATAAATTCCGGTTCTTCTTCAAATTCTTCCATAAAGTCAGTTTCACCTAACCGTTCTGCCACTTCTTCCGGTAGCTGAGCAGCGGAATCCGCTTCTTCTTCTTTTTTTTCTGACTCTGCTTTTTCCGGTAGATCCTTCACTGCACTGGTCTCTTTTTCTTTGACCGGCTCTTCTTCGACTTTACCGTCATCTTCTACAAATTTCTGTTTCTTCTTTGCCTTTCCGCGTTTTTCTTCTTCAAAGATATCTACTGCTTCTTCGATTTCATCATCGTCCTCTTCTTCATAATCTCTTCTTCCGCGAAGTAACAGATTAATAATGACAAAAATAAGAATTACGATTACTACAATCAATCCGGCAATAATTTTTAAATCCCGGTCTTTTCTAGCGGTATATTTATCATTTAAGTCATTTAATGCATTCTGAAGATAGGTGGTATCGGTATCCTCCTCCGAGCTGTCACTGTACTGGTATTCGCTGAAGGTTCCATCACTGGTATTGTAATTATACCAGCCTTCCTGTCCATCATTTGTCATTCCATATACGGTATAAATATTTTCTGTATCTGTTGCGTATGCATCTTCAAATGTACTGTCCCCAACCTGAATAGGCATGATTGTTTCGCCCGGTACAAAGGAACTCACTGCCGAAGGTGTCATTAAAATCAGATAATTATCTCCATTATCGATACGAATATATGGGCACACACTGCCATCGGTGCCATTTACCACATAAAAGCCTGCATTTCCTGCTGCATCTGTCATATATAAAAGAGATAAATTACCATTGTTAAAAGCAGCACCACGGTATTCAGCTCCCTGATAAGTTACCTGTGCTTCTGTAAAATCTGCCGGAATCTGTTCTGCTGTGAAATCTTCTGACACCGTATAGGCAGATACAGTATCGTCCGGTGTGGCTGTGTCTGTGCCTGTTGTAGTATCTGTTCCGGCGGTATCTGTTGCAACACCTGTTGCTGACTTGGTTATGGTCAGATGATAAGTTGCAAGATTTCCATTCTCTGCCTGCACTACTACGTCAATCTTTGTATCTCCATCTGTTTTTAAGGTAGTGGTTCCGACCCCGGACTGAATCGTTGCTGCCGGATTTACCGTTTTTGCACTTACCGTCACGCTACTTACATCCTGCCCTACCTGTACCGTATAGTACATACGGCTTCCTTCAAATGCAGGTGATAACGAACCCTCGGCTACTGTCAGTGTCTCCAGCGAATTATCCGCAGGACCTGCATATACCTGCATCGGCATTCCTGACATGGCAAAAATGCAAATCAATGCCATGAAAAGTATCTCTATCTTACGAATTGTTTTCTTCATTTTCCGTCTCCTTCAATTCCCTTTTTCTCCAAAACATCAGAAAATCTTCTTTTGATTTTCCTGTACAATATAATCAGTTTCATTATAGAAAACTATCGGGAATGCGTCAACCTCAATTCGAAAAACCATGTCGTACTTATCCCACGGATATGTCTAACGGTTTGCCCTGATTAACCATCCCCACACAACTCCGGCAAGAGAAAGTCCTGCTGTAATTGCTGCCCTGTGGTTCCAGTCTGTAATATCCTGTCCCAGCAAAGCTGCCAGCAGTAATAATGTTCCGCCGCTTACCATAAGGGCTGCAAGAGCTGCAAGCACTATCATTTCCATTCTTGACGGATGTTTCTTTCCTCTTCTTACATGTACTGTATTATCACGCATAATTGTGACCTCCCTGTGTCTTTTTTCTTATCTTTTCCTTCGCTTTTCTGCCACTTTTCTGGTATTTTTCAGTGGCTTTGCTCTCTGATAAGATTATGTTACAACAGGATGTGTCCCATATTTTGTACCTATATTATGTAAACTTATTTTTCAATTTTTTCTAAATACTTTGTTCCGAATCCAACCTTTTACAATAAATATAACGCTTGATAACCACCATAACCTGTCCTGCAACTTCTTTGGATGCATAACAATGCAAAAGAGTTCTGCCGGCACAACACCCACAAAACTCTTTTCTCATATCCGTTATATTACTTTATTATTCACTCTTTGTCTAATTTGCCGTACTGCCTCATAGAGCAATACGCTTACAGCTACCAGCAGACATCCCCACTGGTTCGCACTGAAAATCTTTCTGTCTTCATAATACCTCAGATAATCCAGTACGAATTTTAATATCGCATACAGCAACAGACTCTTTGGAATTATACCATTCCTTTTTCGTTCTGCCATCCTGTGAAGCAACAAAAACGCCAGCAGAAATAAGATCGTCTCTGCCAGCTGGACCGGAAAAAGGTATTCCCCCGCTGCCCCATTATCAAGATAGCGGATACTGCCAGGTCCCTGATATCTCATGCCAACACAACAGCCTGCAAAAAAACAGCCAAGCTTTGAAACCGCATACATCAGTCCCAATGCCAGCACATATGCAGTCCATAGCTCTATCTTATGTTCCTTACTGATTTTTGTAAAAATCCACACACCGAGCAGGATGCCCGCCATACCGCCAAGACTGGAAAAACCAAATGTTTCTACTTTACCCTGTTCTGCCAGCTGCACAATAAAGGTATAAAATGCTCCAAAATATAATGCCAGAACTGTATTCAAAAGCTCTGAATAGAAGATATGACTGCCCTTTACTCCTGCTTTTTTCAAATACCATGTGACATAAAGATATGCCAGTACAAAGCTTAAGAGAAAACAGATAAAATACGGCGAAATTCTCCAGTGCAAAATCGTAATATCTATCATTTATTTTCCTGCCTCATCAGCCCGGACAGTTTCGGACACAGCTTATGAATGCCAGCCCACAGGCAATAATTGTTACTGCTATAAATACTACTACAAGAATGGCAAGTGCAATATAAAGCCACATCAGCACTTTACCAAATACACTCTGCGGATATTTTACACGGACCAAAATCATAAGTACCAGTGCTGCAATTCCACAGCCAGCCATAAGAAAAGTCAGAATTGAACCTAATACATAGCTGCTTGCGATATTATAATAAAATTCTTCTTTTCCTGCATCAAACAACAGTCCCAGAATAATATTCTTTAGAAAAATTACTACCATCGGTGCAAACATCAAAATCATGGAAATAATACATAATTTGTCTGCCTGTTTCTTATCTTCCGGAGAAAGCTCCGGCCGTGGCATTTTTCCCTGTCGTGGCGGCATATTCGGTGGCATCAGCGGTCTCTGCTGCATCTGCATGTTTGGTGGCATCGGTCTGCCCTGCTGCGGCGGCATATTCGACGGCATCGGCGGTCTCTGCTGTGGCGGCATATTCGGTGGCATTGGTCCACCTTGCTGCGGCGGCATATTCGGTGGCATCGGCGGTCTCTGCTGTGACGGCATGTTTGGTGGCATCTGGTTCCACTGATTATTCATATTTTATCCCTTTACCCTTTCTCAATACATATTACATTTCCTGCAACTTTTATCAGAGTGCTTTCTTCTCTTTAATCGGCTGTTCCTCATCACAACTATAGGTCAGTTTCTCTCCATAGGTCTGCTCATAAACAGATTTCCATGCTTCGTAATTCTTATCCCGCATCTCACAGGCATTCTGCGCCCGTTTCTTATTCGGATCCGGATAAATCGGTTCACAGAAATGTACCGTATATTCCTGCACATAGAATCCGTCATCATCTAAAACATCACTGTCTTCCATGGTAATAAATACCGGCAGTACCGGCTTATTATTTCTGGCAGCAAAGGTAAATGCGCCCTTCTGCAATGGTCTTGGTTTCCGGTAATTCCACCACATTCCCTGCTCCGGATAGACGAGTACAAACTGATTCTTCTCTAATACCCGGTCTACGGCAGCAATGAATTTCTCCATGGTCTTAAAATTAGAGCTTAACGGCAGTGTGTTGCAATGGCGCATTAACACTCCGTAAAATCCTGGAAATCCGGTATAATTGCCTTCCCGGATTACACGGTACATTTTTTTCTTTTTCAATTTACCCTGCTCGAAGGCAAGCTGAATGGCAAAGCTGTCAAATGCATTGAAATGGTTACAGGTAATGACTGCTCCGTCTGCTACTTTTTCAAGATTTTCAATGCCTTTGTATTCTTTGATTATCAACTGCTTTTTCTTAATCAGCATATTGACAAACCATCTTGCTACTTTAAATGCATATTTGGTCTGTGTCTTGCTCTTTAAACTTCTTGGAAGATAATTAATATCTTCCGGCATCAGAACCGGTGCCGGTGGATTTTCTTCTGCATCTTCTGAAAATCTTCCTTCCCGCTCCAGTTCCTCTATGTGAGCAAGCAGTGCGAGCTTGTTTTCTGATTTTCCGGCTTTTTCCATCTTGCGAAGATAATTATCTTCTCTGTTAATCTCAGATACCGCAAGCCGGATTAATTTCTCACCGGACACACTGTCATTGCGGCGCTGCTCATCGGTATAATTGGCAAGTCCTTCTTTTATGGCATCATAATCCGCTGTCATCTTCGCATATTTCCAGAAATACTCTGCCAGACGGCAGTCTTCATAATGCCATGGTTTGGCTGCCATATTAAAATGGAATAATCCTACCTCTTCTTCCGGGCAGGCAAGTTCTCCAAATACCTGTGCATTCCACTTCGGTTCCATATAAAGCACCTGATTCTTGCAAATCAGATTCAGATAATCCTGATCCTGCGCTACCACAAAAAGATAGATGTGAAGCATCTCTAAGAATTCATCTAAAAGATGATTTTCACGGAACTGGCTGCAGTTCATCAGCATTACTCCGGCGTTGAAATATCTGGTACGCTTTACGCCTAATACCTTTTCTACATAATCGCCTAAAATATCTGTCTGCGCTACCACACGGTCCGGACAGACTCCGGCATATAATTTACCAAGCTTATGGTCATATAATTCTGCAATATTTCCCACTACGATGGTATCACTGTCAATATAAAGTGCCTTGCGGTACTGTGGAAACATATCCGGAATAAAAAGCCGGAAATATGTTGTGTTGGAATAATAGTCACGAATCGGAAGCTTATCTGCAATGCTCTTCATCTTGTCTGTAACATCCACAAAATCAATTGCAAATTCTTCATCTGCCATGGCAAGCACTTTTGCCTGGGTTGCTTCTGTAATTCCCATATGTAAAATGTAAATATGATATTTCCGGCTGCGGTCTGCATTTTCCATGATGGACTTCATGGAAACCATCGTATATTTTACAAATCCTTCATCGCAGGCAAAGAAAATCGGTATCTTCGCTTTCTTCCCATACTGTGATAAACTCTTCATTTCCATAAATTAACTCCTTACCTCTTAGTGTCCTGTTCAAATTTCTTTTTCAGATAAATATATTCGAACAGAATATCATCAAACGCTTCATACTTAAAAATTCTGTGAATTGCACTGACATTCCACTGCTTAATATTTGCCGTATGCGGATATGGCAGGTAAAAAAGCCGTTTGGAAAAATGTCTGATTATTGTACTCTTATGTAAGAACTTCTGGTCATTATATTTCTGCGGCAGCATTTTCTTTGCCGTGGTACTTCTGTATACTGCATCCTGATCCGCAAACAGTAATTTTTTTGTCTTAATGAGATGTCTTGCTTTTTCAAAAAGGCCTGTTTTCTTAATCTCTGCCATATTAAAAAGCAATACTCCCGCATTGATATAGTTTGGATTGATTAAATATTTTCCATAGTGGTCTCTTGCTGCAGCATACTCATACCCTTTTACATCAATGTCATATAAAAGTTCCGGCTCCCGGTTAAATAAAATATCTGCATCCAGATAAAGAAGCTTATCCGGGATTTCCGGAATCTTATCTGCAAACAGACGAAGCAGGGTATATGGTGAACAATACGCACCTTCGTTCGGACAACCTGCAAATTCTTCTTTATAAATATCTGTCACATCAATCTTGATTACAATATTTTCTTTGTTATAGGACTTTGCTACCTCATTTAAAAATGCAATCTGCTCATCACTCACCGGCAGAAAATCGTCTCTTAAATGTGATACATCCATTGTAAAAATGTAGATGCGGTATGGCTCTGTCGATTTCGTCCGCATAAAAATGGACAGCATCCCGGTCAGTATTCCATCAAATACTTTGACATTCCCCGAAAATAGAATATTTCTCATACATCACCTTTTTTGATATAAGTAGCAAGTACAAGGGTGTTCCTGCTGCTTCTTTCTTTCATCTGTTCATAAACCCTGTTTCTAAGGTCTGCTTTCTGCTCTTTTCCACGCAATTTCGCATCCGGATAAAACGGACCATCCACATAGGTTACTATCTGCGGCTTTTTACTATGCTTCCGTTTCTGATATGTATTGGTAAAACAGATTACCGGGCATTGATACTGCACCGGATAACGGAAGGAGGAATCCTTAAAAGGACGTATCTTCGTATAATAAGGCCAGATATGTGCCTCCGGATATATCATCACGCATTTTTTCGCAGTGATTTTCTTTCCGATTTCTTCTAAGAAATGTTTCATGGCATCCTTATCATCCGGCAGCGGCAACGCCCCAAGATATGGCGTTACTTTTCCGAAAAAGGGCATAGAAACATTATTCGGATGCACAATCACATATACGTCCGTCGGATGTGCCAGCATTGTGGGAATCAGTGCATCTGCTCCTGCATTGGTATGATTTCCGTAGAGGAAAAATCCCTGTCCCTTTAACGCTTTTATTTTTTCCCGTCCCACTATCTTATGACGGTATTTTATCTTTAAAAAGCACCATGCCACCGGTTTTGCAATGAGATTATAACAGATAAAATGTAATAATTTCCTTCCCAAGCTGTCCTGGCTGTACTGATATGTTCCATCAATTTTCTTCGCAGTTATCTTTGCTTCCGAAAATTCATCCTCTAATTCATTTTCATAGTAGTATACTCGCATATCCCACAGTTTACTATTTCTTGCTATTTTTTGCAACTTTTCTGAACAAAGAATGTGCCTTGGCACATTCTCGCGCCTGCGGCGGTCGCTTGCGACAT
>OIYY01001523.1_pt1 | contig 11926 bp, 8 predicted proteins | sample 1588341 | NCBI WGS metagenome assembly OIYY01 (sample SAMN03283287) | human gut metagenome | biome: human-associated habitat; material: feces | host: Homo sapiens | place: Peru | collected 2012
TATTTTCGTGAAATATAAACATTTTAAACAGGCCTTACTTTTTAAAGTGGGCTCACTCCTGAATTTTCGCAAGTTTTCGCCATACGCCCTGAAAGGCTTATTTCATGCCAATCTGCTTCACACGCTGCTCGAACTCTTCCCTGTCACAGATGGCACTATTCTTGATTTTGGCGCGATAATTATAGATAGTGTTCACAGAATAGTGAAGGAACTCGGCAATCTTAGAACTGTCCTCGATGCCCAGACGGATAAGGGCAAAGATACGGAGGGTGGTAGAAAGACGGCTGTCATCTTCGAGCACGATACGCTCTTCAGGCTTCAAGAGGGCATTGAACTCCTCAACAAAGTCAGGGAAGAGCTTCAGGAAGGCGGAATCGAAATACTCATACAGTTCGCCCATGTAGGCCTCGCCAGCCTGCATCTGCTCCAGCAACTTGTTGAGTTCTCTTGCCTTCACCAGTTTCACTACTCGCTTGCGCATGGTCTCTATCTTGTCGACATAGATGGCACAAAGGCGCAGGAATCGACCAATATATACTTCCTTCATCTTGTTACTTTCGTTGAGTGACTGGTTCATCTCGTTGAGCGACTGGTTCATCTCGTTAAGACGCTCATTTGCCAACTGCAAGGCATGGTTGGTTTCCTTCAGCTTATGATGGGCCGCAGCAATGCGCTTGCGCTGCTTGTTGACATAGTAGAGCAAGAGCATAACCACAAAGAGAAGCAAGGCAGAACACGCTACCATGAGCCGCAGATGCTGGTTGCTCGAAGAAAGTTCTTTCTGATATCCCTCCTCAATCTGCGTGAGCACAGGCATGATCTGGCGGCTGCGAATAGGCGTATTGAAAACGGTAGCCGACTTCCAGGCAAACTTGATATACTCGTGAGAGCGCTTCTGCTCGCCCGGTTCGGCGTTAAGCAGATTGGCGAGTTCCCAGAGCGACCCCTGGTCCATCACAGCCAACTGGACATCGCAGATTGTAGAACGCAAGAGGCAGCAGAGGAACTGCTCTTTATCACCAAACTGATTGTAGGTCAAGCCGCGATAAAACTGTACAATGGCATACTGATGGGTGCCCGGTTTCGTCATCGCCAGCCGCTTATCGCTCAATCGCAAAGCCTCCTTCATATTGCCTGCATCGCGTGCCCTCACCTCCTGCATCTGCAGATAAAGATCATCATCATGGCTGAATGTGCTGTCTATTGCAGCCTGATAGACATTATGCTTGCCGGCATAATATTTCTTCAAGGAAGGAACGTTGGAATAATATGCCATCTCGCCATACAGGTGCTGGCAAGCCCAGAGGTAGTTGCGTTTGCCCTCAGCATCAAGATCAGCGATATTGACAGACTTCAGCAGGTCGTACGATTCGGCATAATCGCCCGTGGTAGATTCCTGGAAAGCAAGCAGCGCCTTGGCATTTCCCACCTTCTTTTTATCACCCATTCTGATGGCAAGTTCCATACACTGGTTGATGTATTTCAGCGCCATGTCGTTCTTGTAGGAGCGGTATTCCTCAAAGAGCGCAAAGCAGGCATCATACTTACTGCTTAGACGCCTGGCGGTCTTCAGTTTCTGCTCCCAATCGCGAATTCGGGTTTCACGTACCTTCACATAATCAGCCGAATGGGCAATGGCGTTGTCCAGACTCTGAAAAAGCTGCTCTATATTATCTGTTGTTTTTGCTGCAAGAGAAAGAGGCATCAAGACAAAGAGCAGGAAGAAGAATGCCTTTCCCCATAATTCATTTACGCGATACATCAACTTGATTCCGTTTAAGATTGATTTATTTTCATGAGGTTTCATGTGCAAAAGTAATAAAAAAATCGGAAACGACAAATCAAATATAGAAGAAATGTAGATTTCTTCGCATTTTTCGCCTATACCGCAGCCACTTTTTATATATTCTCCATTTTTCTTATCCATCTCATTATCAGACACATTTATATCTAAAAAAGAAAAAATCATCCACATTTTAACATTCGTATCGCGCATCGTATCATCTTTTTTATTATCTTTGCAAGGTCTTAATAGAAGATAAACTTTATAAAATAACAATTAACATAATAAACAATGAGAACAGCACTTTTATCACTCACATTTCTTTTGGCTGGTTCTATGGCAGCACCTGCTTTCGCCCATACCGCAGCCCCTAAGAAAAAAGTAACTGCCACAACCAAGAAAGGCAAGATTCTACCCATGAAGGAGTATATCGACCAACTGATGGCGAAGATGACGCTACAGGAGAAGATAGGTCAGCTGAACCTGATGGTAGCTGGCGACATCACCACCGGCGGTGCACTTGATACTCAGGTAGGCAGCGATATCGCCCAGGGCAACATGGGCGGAGTTTTCAACATCAAAGGGCTCGACAAGATCAAGGCTCTGCAGGAAATCGCCATCAAGAACAGCCGTCTGGGTATCCCGCTGCTCGTAGGTATGGACGTGATTCATGGTTACGAAACGATGTTCCCTATCCCTCTCGCCCTTTCCTGCTCATGGGATACCGAGGCGATGAAGAAGGTAGGCGAAGTATCGGCCAAGGAAGCCAGTGCCGACGGCATCAACTGGACATTCTCTCCTATGGTAGACATTGCGCTCGATGCCCGCTGGGGACGAATCAGCGAAGGAAATGGCGAGGATCCTTATCTGAGCGGCGTGATGGGAGCAGCGATGACTCAGGGCTACCAGGGCGTAGATATGCGCACAGAAGAGATTCTGAGAGCCAACCGCATCATGGCCTGCCTGAAGCATTTTGCCCTGTACGGAGGCGTTGAGAGCGGTAAGGAATATAATACGGTAGATATGAGCCGCATGCGCATGATGAACCAGTATCTGCCACCTTACGAGGCAGTGGTGAAGGCTGGCGTAGGCAGCGTGATGTCTTCATTCAATCTCATCGACTACACACCTGCTACAGCCAACAAATGGATGATGACCGACGTCTTGAGAAAGCAATGGGGATTCAACGGTTTCGTAGTTACCGATTACGCTTCTATCGCCGAGATTCTGCAGCACGGAACGGCAAAAGACATCCAGGAGGCTTCAGAACAGGCGCTGAAGGCTGGTACCGATATGGACATGTGTTCCAACGCCTTCGTAAAGCATCTGGCTAAGAGCATAGCAGAAGGAAAGGTGAGCGAGGAGGATGTGAACATCGCCTGCCGCCGCATTCTGGAAGCGAAATATAAACTGGGCCTGTTCAGCGACCCTTACCGCTACTGCAACACCAAGCGCAGCAAGAGCGAGATTTATACCGCTGAGAACCGTCAGGCAGCCCGCGATGTAGCAGCAGAGACCTTCGTGCTCCTGAAGAACGAAGGCAATATCCTGCCACTGAAGAAGGAAGGAAAGATAGCCCTGATAGGTCCGCTTGCCGACACCCGAAACAACATAGCCGGTACATGGAGCGTGGCACAGGTACCATCTAAATATACCACCATCAAGGAGGCAATGGAGCATGCACTTGCCGGAAAAGCCACCTTATTATATGCCCAGGGAAGCAATATCTGGCGCAATCAGGAACTGCAGCAAAACGGCGAATGCGGCAAGCCAATCAACTGGGGCAACGAGGCTGAGATGAAGGCTGAAGCGCTGAAGATTGCGAAAGAGGCCGACGTGATAGTATGTGCTATGGGCGAAAGTGCCGAGATGAGCGGCGAATGCGGTAGCCGTACCAACCTGGAGATGCCGGACGTACAGCGCGAACTGCTTGCCGAACTTCTGAAGACGGGCAAGCCTGTAGTGCTCCTCAACTTTGCAGGCCGTCCTACGGTTCTTACTTGGGAGAAAGCCCATGTACCAGCCATCATGAATGTATGGTTTGGAGGCTCAGAGATGGGCGATGCACTCTGCGATGTCATCTTTGGCGACAAATCGCCATCGGGTAAGCTCACCACTTCGATGCCTAAGACTACCGGTCAGGAGCCTCTCTACTACAACCATCAGAACACCGGTCGCCCTGTAGCAGACGATAATGAGAAGTTTGCCAAGTTTGCCAGCAACTGTCTGGATGTAAGCAATGGTCCGCTCTATCCTTTCGGTTACGGTTTGAGCTACACCTACTTTTCATACAGCAACTTCCGCCTGAGCAGCCAGGAGGCCGGCATCAGCAATGAGGAGGCTACCGAATGGCAGGATGGCAAGAAGATTACAGCTAGCGTCACCGTTAAGAACAACGGCTCCCGCGATGCCGACGAGATTGTGCAGCTCTACATCCGTGACATGGTAGCTAGCATCTCCCGCCCTGTAAAGGAACTGAAAGGCTTCCAGCGCATCCATCTGGCAGTAGGTGAAAGCAAGGAGGTAAGCTTTGATATCACCCCAGATATGCTCAAGTTCTACAACGCAGATCTGAAGCACGTGATAGAACCAGGCGACTTCCAGATTATGATAGGAACCAACAGCAAGGATGTAAAGACAATGAAACTGAACGTGAAATAAACAAGAAAAATCGCCCTGTAAAGAGCAAAGCATAGCTTGAAAGATGCTTTACTTCTTACAGGGCGATTCCTATTGACTGAGCCAACTCCAACAGAAGGCTCAGTTATGGATTCTATCCTTCAGGATTACTTAGTCATCTCGAAACCTACACGCATACCATCGTAATTATTGGCGATAGTACCGATAGCGCTGAGGGTAGAACTGCCCTTGAGGGCACCCATGGTCTTGATGAGATTGAGCAACTTTGTCTGGTCGAAGAGCAGGCTGATGCCGTTGGTAGTCTTCGTAGCATAGCCCGACATACTCAAGAGCAAGCCCTTCATCTGAATGGCATGAGTCTTCTCATCAAAAGTATAATTGCCCTGCCATGACTTGCCATCTATCTTGGCAGCGAAAGTTCCATCAGTTTTGAAGGTGAAATAGGTATTTGAGCCGCTGAAGCCAAACTTGCTGTAATACTCACCCAACTTCTCCTCTACCTTGTTGGCAGCAATCTCACCGCCAGCCTTTGCCAGGAGATTCTCAGAAGTAAAGGCGCATCCCGGCTTACTGTACTTCCAGGTATGGGCACAGAGATCCTGCTTGCTGAAGGTACCTGAACCGATTACATTATTCAAAATGCCATTGATAATACTGCTACCTGCAGAGTTGCTGCTGTTAGAGTTTCCGCCAAGTACAGCACCCAAGATACCTGCAACGGCTGATCCTGCATTGCTGGTTGCACTGGTAGATGTAGCGGCATTGCTGGTTGTTGCAGTTGTTGTTGTAGTCGCAGCTGTTGTGTTAGATGCAGCAGAAGTTGTTTTCTTGGTAGAAGTCTTCTTGGTCGTAGTCTTCTTTGAAGTCTTCTTAGAAGTCTTCTTTGTTGTCTTCTTAGTCGTTTTCTTAACCGGCATCATCTCAGACATTGAGGCATTGAGCGCTGCCTCGTTCATAGCGCTTGCGTTGCTGCCAGCTGTGCATGCGAGCACGAGGGCAGCCAAAAGAAATACCTTTTTCATTGCTTTCTATTTTATTTTTATCACTCTTATTTATATATACCCAATACTTCCTATTGTTCTTTCGGGTGCAAAGTTCGCAAAAAAATCGGGAATACGATAAGAAAAATCCCTATTTCGCGGTATGAATCTCCCTAAAAACTCAGCATTTCTGCTCTTTCTACGTTATTATAGACGAATACTATGACAATTCGTTTAAAAGACTATGAAAAAATCGTTCAGGAAATACTAATTATCATTCTAAAGGGGGAAAACTGCTCAAACGTTTGCACTTTTTTTTGACATACATCAAAAAATAACGAATAAAACACGTATTTTCATGCATTTTATACCTAGAAATAGGTAGAAACCCCTATCTTTGCAAGCGGTTAACAAATATCAATAGGTTATGAATGATTTAATTAAGGTAAATTCAGAAAATCAGAATCAGGCTATCGATAGATGCCAACAGATTCTTCAGGATCGCCGAGAGGCTCTTGCCTCTAAGGCAAAGAGAAGAGGTTAATACTCTTCAGAAACAAGAAGTAAAGGAGGAAAGATGATGCTCTTATACAATATAAAGACGCATCCTTTCTTTTTAAAGAGAGATTTTTCGAAACGACTCTTAAATGATGAGTTTCAAAAATTTTGGGAAAAGAAAAAAAACGTAAAAATCCCGTTGTCAGCCATCTGGCTTGTACAACGGGATTTTTTCGTTTATTATATCAAGTCCGAGATTTTACTTCTCGTTCTTCACTGCCTTCATGATGATCTCGAAATGATTACCACTCTTCAAGATGACATTCTTCAGGAAGTCTGAAATCTCAGATGCCTTCAGATTCTTCACCATCTCCTTGTAATCGCTATGAGTATCAACACCCATACGCTCGTATGTGCTCAACGCACCAAGCCAATAGCCGTTAGACTTCTCGCTAACAGCAGCCTGCTTCAGGAGAATCTCCTTTACCTTCTGAAGATCTTCTGCATTTGGCTGGGCTACGGTCTCGTCCATACCCTTGAAGAAGTAAGGAATAGCGATATCCGACTTCTCTGGGTTCAGCTGAGCCACGGCTGTAATAGAGATGGCAGCCTTGTTATCATAATCGCGAAGCAAACCATAGTTTGCACCTGCATGATAAGCAGCGCTGAGTTCCTCACGGATAGTACGCAAATACTTCATCTCCAAAAGGCGGGCTGAAACATCAGCAAGAACCATATACTGCAAGGTGAATGGAGCCTTGGTAGACCAGATCTCTGTTGCCTGGTTCTGTGGGTTCTCCATTGCCTTGGTAAAGATATTGCTTACCTTACCCTTAGCATAAGGAATCTGCTTGTTCTTCAGCTTGAAGCCATTGTTTGGCAGACTGGCAATATACTGCTCGATGAGTGGGAGGAGAGTCTTCTCATCATAGTTACCTACGAAATAGAAGGTGAAGTCCTTGGCATTGCCGTAGAACTGCTTACCAATCTCCAGGATACGGTCGTAATTGATATCCTTGATGTCGCTTGCCTCTGGTACACGGGCAAGTTTGCTACCCAAATAGAGGGTACTCTGAACAGAATCCTGATATACGAGGCTTGGGTTGTTGCTCTTGTTGGCAAGAACAGTAGCCATCATACTCTTCATATTGTCGAAGCTCTTCTGGTCCTTGCTTACTGCGGTCATCTTGAGATAGATGAGCTGCATCAGGGTTTCGATGTCCTTAGGAGTAGAATTACCCTTCAAACCATGATTGAAAGGACTCAAGCTGAACGAAACACCAGCCTGCTTACCAGCCAAAGCCTTATCAAGCTCATTGCTTGAGAAATCGCCAAGACCACTAGCATCGAGCACATCTGCTGCGAATGCAGCATTCAGGTAGTCTTTCTTGCCGAAAGTAGAATAACCCACATTGGCTGAAGCTGCAAAAGCAACCTCATTGTCCTTGAAATCGGTCTTCTTCAATACCACCTTAGCGCCATTAGAAAGAGTCAACTCCTTGAAGCCCAACTTCTTGTTCTCAACAGTCTTCTTAATCTTACCAGCCTTAGGAGCCTGAGCGATGAGAGGTTCCTGCTTAACATTATCCACATAAGCCTCGAGCTTCTCAGCACGTACCTGCTTTACGATGGCAGCAAGTTCCTGCTCGGTAGGATAAACGGCACCAGCCTGCTCGCGCATCATTACCAATGATACAAGGTTGGTATCGCTCTGGCAAACCAACTGCTTGGCATAGCTGTTGATAACCTCAAGAGGCAAGTTTGGAACTACCATCTTCCAGATCTGGCTCTCCTCTTCTACTGACGGAATAGGCTCGTTAGAAGTGAAGTTATCCACATACTGGGTGGTAAACTGCTCGTTCTTCATCTTATCCTTGTTGGCAAGCGCCTTGTCAACCTGGCTCATGAATTCATCCTTGGCACGCTGATACTCAGTAGCTGTGAAACCGAACTCATGCATACGCTGTGCCTCGCGGAGAACAGCAGCATAAGCCTCCTTAATCTTTCCTGGCTTAGCTACACCGGTAAGGGTGAAAGCATCCTTAGTGCTTGAAATCAGGTATGAACCATCACCGGCACTTGCCTGGAGATATGGACAGTCTGGCTCCAATGCCTTCTCAGCATAACGGGCAGCAATCATAGAAGAAATCACGTTATCCATGTATCCCTTCAGGAGATAGCTCATATTGCCCTTCAGAGAATCTGGCACAGCATTGTGCTTCATATAAACCTGGAAGAGATCAACCTGCTGCTCCTTATCCTTGTCGATAACATAGATGGCTGAATCATTATCAGATACTTCTACCTTCTCTATCTTAGCGGCATTCTTAGGTACCTTGATACCAGAGAAGAGTTCCTTAATCTTAGCTTCGATATGATTTACATCTACATCACCCACGATGATAATAGCCTGATTGTCTGGGCGATACCATTTACGGTAGTAAGCACGGAGAGTTTCTGGCTTACAGCCATCGATAACGCTCATCAAACCGATAGGGAAACGGTAGCCATACTTTTCGCCCTGATAGAGCTTAGGAAGTGAACGCTCTATCATGCGCTGCTGACCTACGATACGCATACGGTACTCATTGTGTACCACATCGCGCTCGTCATTGATGGCTTCCTTGGTAAGAGAGATACCGTTGCTCCAATCCTTGAGGATGAGCATGCATGAATCTACGGCTGTAGAGCGGGTAGTAGGTACATCGGTGAAGTAATATACGGTTTTCTCTACGCTGGTATAGGCATTGAGATTTCTACCATACTCCACGCCGATGCTCTGCAGGTAATCCTGGAGGGAATTACCTTTGAAGTGATCGGTACCGTTGAAGGCGAGGTGCTCGAGGAGGTGAGCCAAACCGCGCTGGTCATCATTCTCATTGATAGAACCCACTTTCTGTGCGATGTAGAAACTGGCTACATGCTCAGGATAACTGTTGTGACGAATGTAGTAAGTCAATCCATTATCAAGACGACCTATCTTCACATTCTTGTCTACCGGAATAGCTGGCATCTGCTGTGCCATCGCTGTACCTGCAGAAAGGAACAGCACAACTGCTGCAAAAATCTTTCTTAGTTTCATCTGATTTTAATTATTTATATATTTATTGTTTTCTATATCATTCTTTCTATATACCTTATTATATATATCATGCTACTTAACAAGTTCACCTATATATAACGACAAAACCAGTGACATGGTTACTGTCTGCGATGCAAAATTAAGAAAAATAAAAAAGATTTGCAAACATTTTAGAGAATATCTTCCCGATGTATGCAAATCTTAACCTAAAACTAACATTGGAGGCAGAAAACCAATCCTAACCTACATGAAAACTCTTCATCCATGAACCTCTGAAGAGGCGGATAAGGAAGAGGATTCCCCTGAATGTGAGTTCGGTAGCCATCGCTATCCATACTCCCTCCAAGCCATAGCTCTTGGAAAGCGCATAAGCCAGAGTGAGGCGCACCAGCCACATGGTACCGAGATTGATCATCGCCGGTTTCCTGGTATCGCCCGCTCCTACACAAACACAGTAGGTCACGATGCTGGCTGCAAAGAATGGTTCAGCAAAAGCCTCGATGCGCAAACAGATGGTTCCCATCTCACGGATGCTTTCTACCGGAGAAAGAACGCCAATCATCTCAGGAGCAAAGACATACATCACCACTCCCATCACAGCCATCACAGCCATTCCAAGTCCTACTGTCATATAGGCAAAATTCTTGCACAAACCTACTCGCCCTGCTCCATGCGTCTGTCCCACCAGAGTGGTAGCCGCATCACCAATTCCATAACCCGGCATATAACAAAGACTCTCAGCAGTAATAGCAAAAGAATGGGAAGCAATGGCTATATTGCCAAGAGGTGCCACAATCATGGTACTCACTATCTGCGCCCCGCTCATCAATATGTTCTGTATGGCTATCGGAATGCTGATTTTACAGGCATTATGAACATACGACCTGACCCAACGGAAACGGACATGGTCCTGACGGAGATTCAGTATCTTATTCTTGAAACCTGCAAGATAAAGATTAGGCAGAGAGATGCAGACATAAGCCATCGCCGTTCCTAAGGCAGCCCCCACAACACCCAACTTCAGGATATAGATAAACAGGTAATTGAATATCACATCGCAGATGCAGATCAATACTGCCATCACACTAGGCGTATGCATATTGCCCGCAGATTTCAGCATCATCTCGGATATATGATAAAGGAAAACGAATGGAAGTACCAGACCGTATATCAGAAAATAGCGAGAGGAATTGGTGGCAATATCAGCACCTCCACCCAGCCAATAAGGCAGATAACCATGAATGCCGACACAGAGAAGAGAAACAAAAATGCTGAACGCCACACCGCAAATCAGCGCATGACGAAACACCTGACGGGCATTTGCAAAATCATTGGCTCCGATAAAATGAGCCACCTGTACTGAAAAGCCAGTAGCCGCTGCACTGAGCAAGCTACCTATAAGCCAGGTAGTTGACTCAATCAATCCGATACTGGCAGAAGCCTCAGCTCCCAGATGACCCACCATAGAAGCATCGATGAAGAACATCATCACCGTAGAAATCTGAGCCAACATAGAAGGTATACTCAACCCTACAATAAGATTGAGTTTCTCGCGCCGATCCATCTCCCTACCCAGGCGAATCGACTCCATCAAATAATCTGTCTTCTTGCTATAAAGCATAAATTAATTTCTCGTATATCGCTCATACAAAAAAATATGTGCATATATCATTTCAAACATATGCACATACTTTTCTCTAAATCTTTATTCTTATTATTCAGTAATCCACTTCTTGCCAGAAGCTCTCTTATAACTCTTGAGCACCATCTCAAAACGGAGCATTGAATAGCCTTGGATTGAAGAATTACCACTCTCGCCATAAGCCAACTGGTATGGAATGAACACCTGCCAATGGTCGCCCGGATGCATCTTGAGCAATGCGGTGGTAAAGCCATCGATAAATCCACCGGCCACACTACGGGTAGGATTAGCTGTAGTTGCATCAAAAGTACCCGTAAAACTCTGGTCGAAGACGTAACCTTCCTTATAATTATCAGTAGGAATGAAACGGCCACGATAGCTCACCTGTACCGAATCGGTAAGGATTGGAGAAGTTTTACCCTCTCCCGTCTTCAGAACATGAACGATGATATTATCGCAATCCTTATAAGTAAGGGTCACTAAATTACCATTCTGATCTTTGTTCGGAGTCTGTTTTTCGAACGTCCAGTTCTTATAAACGTACCAGCCGTTAGCTTCGCCCATCTTCCTGGCATAAGCCAATGTATCGGCAAAAGCCTGCTCGTTACGCTCCTTCCAGTTGGCATATTCCGAGACAGTATCATCATCTTCGCTACATGATGACAGTGTGATCACTGCCATCATGAGGAAGAAGAAATATTTCAAACTCTTAAGATTCATCTAAATGTATTTGATTAATTAGAAGTTCTTGATTTCCTTGCCAAGCTTCTTCAATACGCTAGTGATGCTTACGCGCTCCTCGATGATGCTGCGAAGATCTGAGATAGCTACGCGCTCCTGCTCCATGGTATCACGATAACGCAGAGTTACCTTATGATCGTTTGGAGTCTCGTGGTCTACGGTGATACAGAATGGAGTACCGATAGCATCCTGACGGCGATAACGCTTACCGATAGAATCCTTAGGATCGCCATAGTGAGTATTGAAGTGGAACTTCAGTTCGTCAACGATTTCGTGAGCCAACTCTGGCAAACCATACTTCTTATCCAATGGGAACACAGCACACTTAACAGGTGCCAAAGCCTCTGGCAAACGCAAAACAACACGTGTCTCGCCATTCTCCAGCTTCTCCTCGCAGTAAGAGTGGCACATTACGCTGAGGAACATACGGTCTACACCGATAGATGTCTCTACATCGTAAGGTACATAGCTCTCGTTCTTCTCTGGATCGAAGTACTTGATAGAACGGCCGCTGTACTTCTCGTGCTGAGAAAGGTCGAAATTGGTACGGCTGTGGATAC
>OIYY01001524.1_pt1 | contig 11891 bp, 10 predicted proteins | sample 1588341 | NCBI WGS metagenome assembly OIYY01 (sample SAMN03283287) | human gut metagenome | biome: human-associated habitat; material: feces | host: Homo sapiens | place: Peru | collected 2012
CAGGAGCAACTTTTGAGAGAGAAGAATAATCAATAACCGACATATTTCTTCTTGAGTTAATGGTCGGCTTATATACTTTAATGGCCATTTGGTTTCACTCTCCTCATGATGGCTTTGCGGGAATATGGCATTTCCCATACATTCTGCCTGAATAATTTTTCAGGCTTACATCATGCCTTCAAAAAATTCGATAGGCTTGCTGTCTTCGGTAAGTTTTACGATTGCTTTCTTAGTTTTAGCTGTTTTTCCGAAGTTGTAAGTTCCACGAACTCTTTTCTTCTTTCCATCGTTGTTCATTGTGTTTACTTTCTCTACTTTAGTTCCTGTAAACATCTTTTCAACAGCTTCTTTAATCTGAGATTTTGTTGCTTCTGGGTGTACTAAGAAAGTGTATTTCTTTTCTCCCATAAGTTCCATACTCTTTTCTGTTACTACAGGTTTAAGGATTACATCATAATACTGAATGTTTGCCATTATGCGTACACCTCCTCGATTGTTGCAACAGCAGCTTTTGTAGTTACTACTGTGTCATATTTTAATACATCGAATACGTTAAGCTCGTTTGTCTGAGTTGTCTTAACTGTTGGGATGTTTGCTGCAGAAGCGATAACCTTCTCGTCCATATCGTTTAATATAACGAGTGCCTTCTCAACATTGAGGTTCTTTAATACTTCTACGAATTTCTTTGTCTTAATCTCATCAAGCTTAAGCTCATCTACTACAACGAACTTGTTCTCAACAACTCTTGATGTAAGTGCAGACTTAAGAGCCGCTCTCTTCTCTTTCTTGTTGAGCTTGAATGAGTAATCTCTAGGAGTAGGAGCGAATACAACTCCACCGCCTGTCCACTGTGGAGATCTTGTAGAACCCTGACGTGCATGTCCTGTTCCCTTCTGTCTCCATGGTTTTCTTCCGCCACCGCGAACTTCAGAACGTGTCTTAGCTTTCTGAGTTCCCTGACGTTTATTTGCAAGCTGCTGAAGAACAGCCATATGAACTAAATGCTCATTAATTTCTACGCCGAAAATGGAATCATTTAACTCGATCTTGTCGACTTCTTTGCCTTCCATGTTATATACAGCTACGTTAGCCATCGTAAAGTTCCTCCTTTCTTACTTTGCACTATTTACCAGATTTTGTAGTCTCTTTTACTGTAATGAGAGCTTTCTTAGCTCCTGGAACTGCGCCCTTGATTAACAGTAAGTTCTTGTCTGCGTCAACTCTTACAACCTCAAGATTCTGAGTTGTAACCTTTACGCTACCCATGTGTCCAGGCATTCCTTTTCCCTTGAATACCTTACTTGGTGAAGAACAAGCACCGTTAGAACCCTGATGACGATGGAATTTAGAGCCATGAGCCATTGGTCCTCTGTGCTGACCTAATCTCTTGATAGCACCCTGGAAACCTTTACCTTTTGAAATAGCAGTTACATCAACCTTGTCACCCTCTGCGAAGATGTCAGCCTTGATCTCATCTGCTAAATTGTACTCATCTGCGTTTTCGAATTTGAACTCGCGAACGAATCTCTTTCCTGAAACACCTGCTTTTTTGAAGTGTCCCATCTGAGCCTTGTTAACACCATGTCTGTGTGCTACGCTCTTTTTACCGTTGGCATCCTTCTCAACGACTTTCTCTTTCTTGTCGCCGAAACCAACCTGAACTGCGCTGTAACCGTCATTCTCAACAGTTTTGATCTGTGTTACAACACATGGACCAGCCTCTAATACAGTTACAGGTACTAATACACCATCTGCATTGAAGATCTGTGTCATACCGATTTTTGTTGCTAAAATCGCTTTCTTCATTTCTTTACCTCCTGTTTTCTACAGCGGAACGCCTCTTGCCTGTCAACCCAGCCCGCGAAGAATTAGCCGGAACAAGTAGCGGAACCGTTCATCCTAGAGCAGCCTACTAGATCGTTATGCTTTCGCACTGTATCTTCTATATAAACCATTCGGGGATATACTAATTAATTGTTGAAGCTTATTTCTGCTTCATTTTGATATCAATGTAAACACCAGCTGGCATTTCAATCCTTGATAAAGACTCTGTTGTCTTCTGTGTTGGATTGATGATATCGATAAGTCTCTTATGAGTTCTCTGCTCGAACTGTTCACGAGAATCCTTGTACTTGTGAGTAGCTCTAAGAATTGTAACTACTTCCTTCTTTGTTGGAAGAGGTACCGGTCCGCTCACCTGTGATCCATTCTTCTTTACAGTCTCGATGATTTTCTTTGCGCTTGAATCTACTAACTCGTGATCATACGCCTTGAGAGTAATTCTCATTACTTGACTTGCCATAAAAAAAGTCGCCTCCTTTTCGCACTTTTAACTTCAGTACGACAAGCGGTGACTGTACACATCTCCGTGTGTGTCCTGCGGACTTTCACACGTTGTTTCTACATATTGTAGACCATATCTGTTCTGTACAGTGACTTGCCGTCAGTTTCCTAACTTGACATTCGCTCCGCCGAATTCTCTGTCTCATGGACAGTAACTTCAAACTTCATAGCTATCATGCCACAGCAAGTGATATTATACATGACGTTTTCAATAATTGCAATACTTTTTTCAAAAAAAATTTATTTTTTTATTTCGGGTAATATTCCATTGAAAAATTACACTTTTGCACGTATATTATTATAGAAGAAACACGATTAAATGCAAGCAACGTGTAGTTTATTTTTTACACGCAGATAAGAAAGGAATATAAACATATGTGGTTAGCAGATAGATGGAAAGATTACGAGGTTATTGACTGCTCATCCGGTGAAAAGCTTGAGCGCTGGTCTAAATATATTTTGCTTCGTCCAGATCCTCAGGTAATTTGGGACACTCCAAAGACTAATAAGAACTGGAAAAAGCTTAACGGTCACTATCACAGAAGCAAGAAAGGCGGCGGTGAGTGGGAGTTTTTTGATCTGCCGCAGGAGTGGACCATAAACTACTCTCTTCCTATTAATAAAGAGCTCACATTTCACTTAAAACCATTCAGTTTCAAGCACACTGGTCTGTTTCCTGAGCAGGCTGCCAACTGGGACTGGTTTTCAAAGAAGATTTATGATGCAAAAAAAAGCGGTCGTGATGTAAAGGTATTAAATCTCTTTGCATACACCGGAGGTGCCACTCTCGCTGCCGCTGCCGCAGGCGCCGCTGTCACACATGTGGATGCTTCAAAGGGCATGGTCACATGGGCTAAGGAAAACGCTGTAAGCAGCGGTCTTGGTGACGCACCTATCAGATGGCTTGTGGATGATTGTGTGAAGTTTGTTGAGCGTGAAATCCGCCGTGGCAATCATTACGATGCCATCATAATGGATCCGCCGTCATACGGCAGAGGCCCTAAGGGTGAAATTTGGAAAATTGAGGAAAGCGTATATCCGCTTGTGCAGCTTTGTGCAAAGCTCCTTACCGACAAACCTCTTTTCTTCCTTATTAATTCATATACGACAGGCTTGCAGCCTGCAGTGCTCACCTACATGATAAGCACTGCTCTTAAAAAATTTGACGGCAAAGTAACTGCAAGTGAAATCGGTCTCCCGGTTTCTTCAAACGGACTCGTGCTGCCTTGTGGTGCAAGCGGACGCTTTGAGGGAAGCTGCTAATTAATTCTAAAATAAAATCAGCCGCAGGATTTCATTAAATTCAATGAAATCCTGCGGCTTTTTAGTGAATGCGATGAATATTACAATATTCTCTTTTTCTTCAATAAAATCAGTATCAGCACACATATGATGACCATAACACCTATGATAATCATAAACCCATGTGCTGTTGTCGCAAGCGGCACCCACTTTGAGCTGACATTCATACCATAGATTCCTGATATAACTGTCGGGATGGCCATGATAAGCGTGATGATTGTGAGCGACTTCATGACATTGTTAAGTCTGTTGTCAATGACAGTGCTCATAAGCTCTCTGGTACCATTTATGATATCCCTGTAAATTCCTGTCATCTCTATCGCCTGCTTGTTTTCGACAATCACGTCTCCGAGAAGCTCCTTGTCCTCCGGATACTGCTCAAGGCGCTTGTATCTGGTCAGTCTCTCTAACACAACTCCATTGGCACGAAGCGATGTAGCAAAGTATACGAGCGTGGATTCCAGCTCGTGAAGCGCGATCAAATCGTCCTCCTCGGTATCCTCTCCTACTCTTTCCTCAATCTCTGTACGCATCTTGTCGATGATGCGCAGATCGTTCTGATACAGTACAGATATCCTGTAAAGTATCTGGTATACAAAGCGCATCTTTTTCTTGGTGGAAAATTCCTTTACACGGTTATTTAAAAATACCTGAAGCACAGGGGTATCCTCTGTACAGACTGTCACTATCTCATCATCTGTGAGTATGATGCCAAGTGGGATTGTGGTATATGACTCCTTGTCATGCCTAGTCTCTATCGAAGGTATATCCACAAGAATCAGTGTATATCCATCCTGCAGCTCTATACGGGAGCTCTCCTCCTCATCGAGTGCCGCAAGGACATCCTCAATATCGACATTCAGCTCATCAGCTACCATCTGTCCCTCTGCTACAGAAGGATTGACCATCTGTATCCAGGTGCCTCCCTGCAGTGTGTCCAGCTCATGTATTAACTTGTCATCTGTCCTGTAAAACTTGACCATGGTGCCTCCCCGCGGCTTTTATGACATACATAATGTCACAAAATATTTTGACACTACTAATGCATTGTCTTTAAAATATAATACGCTATTTCTCAGAATATTTCTGACTCTGACTCTTTATAAGCTCTGCATCCTCAAAGTAATTTATCCTCATGGCACGTTTAACCTCTGCCATCGTCTGAGCTGCTGCCTCTCTTGCTGTCTCGCTGCCCTTTTTAAGTATCTCGTATACAGCAGGAATATCCTTCTCATACTCTGCTCTTCTCGCACGGATAGGTGAAAGCTCCTCCTGCATGATATTGTTGAGGAATTTCTTAATCTTCACATCGCCAAGACCGCCCCTTGTATAGTGATCCTTGAGCTCCTGAAGATTAGCATACTCCGGCAGATACTCCTCAAAATGCTCAGGCTTTGAGAAAGCATCAAGATATGTGAATACTGTATTGCCCTCCACATGTCCCGGATCTGAAATCTGGATATGTGTCGGATCTGTATACATGCTCATGATTTTCTTCTTGACATCTGCCTCTGTATCAGCCAGATAGATACAGTTGCCCAATGATTTGCTCATCTTCTGTCCACCATCTGTACCAGGAAGCCTGCAGCATGCCTCATTCTCAGGTAAAAGCACATCCGGCTCCACAAGCACCTCGTCGTAGATAGAATTGAACTTTCTGACAATCTCCCTGGTCTGCTCTATCATAGGAAGCTGATCCTCTCCTACCGGAACGGTTGTAGCCTTGAAGGCAGTGATGTCTGCTGCCTGACTGATTGGATAATTGAAAAAGCCAACCGGTATACTTGCCTCAAAATTTCTGAGCTTAATCTCATTCTTTACTGTAGGGTTTCTCTGAAGTCTCGATACTGTAACGAGATTTGAGTAGAAAAATGTAAGCTCTGTGAGCTCCGGTATCTGTGACTGCACAAACAGTGTAGACTTGGCCGGGTCGAGTCCTGCTGAGAGATAATCAAGTGCTACCTCTATGATATTTTGTCTGATTTTCTCAGGGTTGTCAAAATTGTCTGTGAGTGCCTGTGCATCGGCAATCATGATAAATATTTTGTCATACTCTCCTGAATTCTGAAGCTCCACTCTTCTGCGAAGCGAGCCCACGTAATGGCCTATATGGAGTCTGCCTGTTGGTCTGTCTCCTGTTAAAATAATTTTTTCCATCTCTATTTTTCCTCTGCTTTACTTCTATTATTACGATTGCAATGTAGGTTTATTCGCAAAACAATCTGTCTTAGCAATCGCCAGCTTTCTTTATTATAACACACTGACGTGTAAAAGCCTAGGAAAAAGACTCTCATTTTAATTATTTTATGATATCTGCATACTCTGCCTTTGCCGCCCTGCACAAATCATCCGGTGCCAGCGTAATCTGAAGCCCAAGACGGCCTCCGCTGACCGTGATTTTGTCCTGCTCCTTAGCTGCCTCATGGATAAATGTAGGATACTGCTTTTTCATGCCGATTGATGTACAGCCGCCCCTTATATAGCCTGTAACCTTTGTCAAATCCTTGAGATGCAGCATCTCTATGGACTTCTCACCTGCTGCCTTTGCGGCTTTTTTGAAATCAATTTCGTCATCTATCGGTACTACAAACACATAGTATCCACCGCTTTTGCCTACTGTCGTGATAGTCTTGTACATGCCTGCGTGGTCAAGCCCCAGCTTGTCTGCTATCTGAGCTGCATCAACAAAGTCATCGCACTCGTACGTGCGTGCCTCGTATGGAATCTTCATTGTTTCCAGTATTCTTATTGCGTTTGTCTTTGCTTCTTTTTTGCCCATTATTATCAGTCCTTTATTATTTTTTACTGATTGTCTGCACTCTTATCAGCATTTTTGTACGCTTCCTCAAAGAACTGCTCCTGCGAATCCACAGGCGTGCTGTTTATCTTTCTATCCACGTACTCACCATCAGCGCGAAGCTCCTTGCCCTTCTCGTCATCTGTCATGATTGTATCGAAGATATGGCGGATCTTGTCCTTAGCATGTGCATCGTATACAGGTGTCGCAACCTCCACACGTCTTACGGTATTTCTGGTCATAAAATCTGCTGATGCAATGTAAATCTTCTCATCATCGCCCACACCAAATCTGTATATACGTGAATGCTCAAGATATCTTCCTACAACACTTATTACAGTGATGTTTTCTGTGGCGCCCTCAACCTGAGGCTTCACACAACAGATTCCTCTGACAATAAGCTCTACCTTCACGCCTGCCTGTGATGCATCGATAAGCTTGTCTATAAGCACTTTGTCAGTGAGAGAGTTAATCTTAACTCCGATATATGCAGGTTTTCCTGCATTCTTCTTGGCAATCTGCTCATCAATCATGTCAACAATCCTGTTCTGTAAGCATTTTGGTGCAACAAGCAGATGCTTTACATCGCCGTCCGAAACAGTCTCGCCTCTCTGAAGTGCCATAAATACCCTTGATGCATCCGCTCCAATCTCCTGATTTGCAGTGATGAGAGACAAATCTGTGTAAAGACGCGAGGTCTTCTCATTGTAGTTTCCTGTACCAATCTGAGTGATGTACTCATAGCCATCGCCCTTTTTCTTTGTGATGAGGCAAAGCTTTGAGTGAACCTTGTAATCACCAAGTCCGTAAAGAATCTGACAGCCTGCGTCCTCAAGGCGGTGTGACATCTCTATGTTGTTAGCCTCGTCAAACCTTGCACGCAGCTCGACAAGCACTATAACCTCCTTACCGTTTTCTGCTGCCTCTATAAGAGCATCGATAATCTGGCTCTTATCTGCCACTCTGTAAAGTGTCATCTTGATAGAAACCACATCAGGGTCCTCTGCTGCATCGTTAAGCATCTTGATAAATGGCTTCATGCTCTCAAACGGATATGAAAGCAGCACATCCTTTTTCTCAACCTGTCCGAGTATACTCTCCTTGAGCGAAAGCTCAGGTGTATCACGCGGAGCACGCTTCTCAAAGAAAAGCTCCTGCTTGTCACGCAAATAGTGCTGAAGCTGGAATACGAACGACATATCAAGTGGTGTCTTAACACTGATAAAATGCTTTTTACCAATCTCAAGGAAGCTTGAAAGCTCGTCAATCGCCTTGCGATTGATTTTTCTTGAAAGCTCGACTCTTACAGGGTCAAGGCGCACTCTCTTCTTGATGAGCTCCTCCATCATGTTTCGATAATCCATATCCTCATCATACATGCTCTGCGCATCGATATCCGCATTACGTGTCACACGCATGATGGATTTCTCACGGATTACGTACTTTGGATAGAGCTTTGAAACAAAGTGTAAAATAAGCTCCTCTGACAGCATAAATGTGCCCGGTCTTGTTGGTATCTCGATCAGACGCTTGAATACGCTGTTTGAGCACGGCACTATACCGGTCTTTTTCTTTCCCTTCTGTGTAGTTAAAAGCACTACCGCATAGAGCTGTTTATTTGCAAGGAATGGGAACGGCTGCTGCTTTCCTATAATCATCGGAGAGAGGAAAGGTGCAATGTGTGCATCAAAATATGCCTCCAGCAAATCGCCCTCATCCTTTGACAGCTTGTTGAAATTGATTATGCGCACGCCCTTTGGCTCAAGCTCGCCCATAAGCTGCTCGTAAATCCTTGCTTTTTTCTTCTCAAGCTCGCATACTCTGTCAAGGATTGCCGATACCTGCTCCTCACTCGACATCTTTGTCTTGTTCTCGAAAATCTTTTCCTTTGAATTCATCTGCATCATGAGTGATCCCACTCTTACCATGAAAAACTCATCCAGATTTGTCTGGTAGATTGATGCAAAGGTCAGTCTCTCCGCAAGCGGTACTCTTGGATTGCCCGCCTCATTTAATACTCGCTCATTAAACTGTAACCATGACAGCTCTCTGTTTGTGTAAACTTCTTCCAGTTTTTTCATCTGCATATATGCTCCTATTCTATATGATATATTTTCATTCGCGTTCGCGTCCTTTGGGTTCATTTTATTTTGTGCCCGCTGTATTTCAAGCTGTCTCGCACGCTCTATCAGCTTGTCCTCCCGGCGCCGCCTTCTGTCTGCCAGATTAAGCTTATTTTCCACACCGACAAGCAGCCCGGCAAGTGCCTTCAAAACTCTTTCCCTATGCAATACTTACCTCTCCGTTGTCATCATCATCTATGAAAAATGACTGCATGGTCACATTATCGTTGGCGGCCTCCACGAGATTAACACAGCTATTTCCGATTCGGTCTATATTGTGAAGCACCTCGTTGTACTGGGCTGTGAGCTTTGAATCACATTTGCCCTTTCCGACACGGGTGATATGGTTTTTGCGCAGCTTCTCATCAAGCGCCATAACCTCATCCTTCTGTTTCTGAAGAACCTCGATATCCATGCTTCCATCACCTGAAATTGCTCTTATTGAAGCAGTATATATCTCATGAATCTGCGCCATCGCCTTTCTCAGTTCTTTTAATGCATCCTTTGAATATTTGTGCTTGCTCTTATTTTCCACAGATATGGTATTGACTATTTCGTTTAATAATATTCCAATTCTTTCTATATCGCACAGTACATAAAGCACTCCTGCACTCTGTGAGGCCTGCTCCTCTGTCAGTACACCCTCTGAGTACATGGAAGCCAGATAGTCGTTTATTGACACATAAAGCTTCTGTAATGTCTGTGCACTCTCTTCAAGTTCATTTTCGATATTTTTGCCGTTTTTGTCAATACATTCATGCAAATTTACAAACATTTCTTCAACAATGTCAGCACATCTTAGTGTTTCCTTTGCAACAAGCTGCATTGCAGCCACCGGCTGACCGATGAGCTTGGTATCGAGATACATTGGCTGCCCCATTGCAATCTCTGTAACACCGTTTTTTTCCGGCACAAGCTTCATAACTATCTTTACCATTACAGGGATAAGCGGTATCCAGACAAGCGTCATTGTCAGGTTAAAGCCTGTATGTGCATTTGCAATCTGTCTTGATATGACATCCACCTCATTTCCCTTTGGTGAAATAAACTGTATCAGTGCAGCATATGGTTTCACAAGAAAAAGGAATAAAATTGCTCCCGATATATTGAATACACAGTGTGCAAAGGCTGTTCTTCTGGCATCCTTTGACTGTCCGATCGACGCAAGCACTGCCGTAATTGTAGTTCCGATATTGTCACCGAGGAGAATCGGGATAGCTCCTGCCAGTCCTATTATGCTTGTCACACCGTCAGGTCCTGCCTGAGATGCAAAGTTCTGCAATACTGCGATTGTTGCACTTGAGCTCTGCACCACAAGTGTCATGAGTGCTCCAACTGCAACACCCAGTATAGGAATATGTGCTACCTTTCCAATCATATCTACAAAAAACGGGCTTGAAGCAAGCGGCTTCATAACACTTCCCATAGTCTCAATTCCCAGGAATAAAAGACCAAATGCAAATATTGTCTGTCCGATATTTTTTACTTTTTCCTTTTTACATACAAAGCTTAATATGAAGCCTGCAAATATTATCAGATAAATATAGTCAGATATCTTAAATGCGATAATCTGTGCTGTCATCGTCGTACCGATGTTGGCACCTAAGATGATTGAAATTGCCTGCGGTAAGCTCATAAGTCCTGCACTGACAAAGCCGATTACCATGACTGTTGTAGCACTGCTGCTCTGAAGCACTGCTGTAGTAAGCGCTCCTGCAAGTACTCCAAGCACCGGGTTTTTGGTAAGCATCGCAAGAATTGCCTTCATCTTCTCTCCTGCTGCCTTCTGCAGGCATTCGCTCATCATGTTCATGCCGTATATAAATACTGCCAGGCCTCCCAACAGGCCAAATATAATTTTTACTGTTTCATTCATCTACTTATCCTCCGCTTTGCCGTTTAGCTGTGCCCATTCGGTTAACTTTCCTGTGTAAATCTCTCCAAGCTGCTCTATCGAAATCCTCTCAATCGGATTTTCCTTATTTACAATCACATGTACCTCATCCTTCGCAATCTCAACCTTCGTGAGAAGCTCATTCTCATATGATTTAAGCTCACGCGATGACATTCCGATGTCATATGTTCCCTCCATCGCCCCTGTCAGTCCATTGCCTGAATCAGTCTCTGTAACTGTAATTTTAGCATTTGGATTTATCTCCATATATTTGTCGGCAAGCTCCTTTACAAGCGGTGCCGCTGATGTAGAACCGCCAATCTTAATCTCTCCCCCGGCCTTGTCTGACAGAAATGAGCCCGGCTTCGCAACTGCAGTATACTTCTCACTGACCACTTCCTGTCCCTGCGTTGATATGTAACGCACGAAGTCATCCTCAACATCGCTTAGTTCTCCCTTGTAAGCCAGATAAAATGACCTTGTAAGATCGTTGCCATATATGGTGACTGTCTTTACCTTGTTCTCATCAAGCTCCACACCCGATGACACATATGCGATAGCATTTTTATCCTCTGCAGCCTTTTCATATGCTGCTTCATTGCTATCTGCTACAATGCTTTGGTCTGTAGTCTTATCCTTTCCGGTTGTCTCATCCAAAATCCCTGTCTTTTCTGCAAAGACATTTCTCGTTCCGGATCCCTCTTCTCGCGAAACAACCTCAATTTTACCCAACGAATTAAGGCCATCCACATGGGTAGTTTGTACCTCTTGTGAACAGCCTGTTATCATTGTTGCCATCATTCCTATGACGACCGCTTTCTTTAGTAATTTCTTTTTCAACATGATCTCTCCATTAGCATGATAAATGATTAAAATTAATCAATAACTATTCAACAAGTTAATAATATCAAGCTAATGTAAAGTCCAAAACGCAGTTATGTAAAATTAAGGTAAAAATTTTACAATTCTTTACTCAACTTTACATAAATTAAATTTCTGTGCATTTTTATATATATTCTACTCATTTTTTACTATTTCTACGGCAATATCCGGATAATTTGTGATAATTGCATCAGCTTCTGCCTTGACAAGCGCCTTCATCTCATGCTTTTCATTTACAGTCCAGACATGAGCTCTAAGGCCTCTTCCATGAGCCTTGTCGATGTAGTTTTCATCCTGCATATGGTAGGTCGCCGGATGAAGTGCATCCACATGAAGCTCACTGGCATACTCTGCCGCATTTACTATAATATCAGAAAAAAGCAGTCCGCACCTCATATCAGGGCAAAGCTTTTTCATACGCACGATCGACTCGTGATTGAACGATGAACACCAGATTCTGTCAAGCATATCATACTCTTCCACAAGTGCCAGCACCTTTTTCTCCAGATTTTTATACTGCACGATACCGTTTTTGAGCTCGATATTTATG
>OIYY01001526.1_pt1 | contig 11878 bp, 14 predicted proteins | sample 1588341 | NCBI WGS metagenome assembly OIYY01 (sample SAMN03283287) | human gut metagenome | biome: human-associated habitat; material: feces | host: Homo sapiens | place: Peru | collected 2012
AATGCCATTAATGTCCTCTTTTGTTCTAATATTTTTATAAAAAATTTAAAAAAATTATTTATAAATAGTAGATTATCTGTTATAATAAATTCAGAAAAATATCAAATAAATATATAAAACCAAGGAGAAAAATATGAAAAGAAAAAGTGAAAAAGGTGTAACATTAGTTGCATTAGTCACAACAATAATACTTTTACTTATATTATCAACAATAGGTATAACATCTGGAAAATCAACAATAGAATTTTCAAATTTTAATAAATTAAAAAGTCAATTAACTGTATTGCAAACAAAAGTAAATGAACTTAATCAACAAAGTAAAACTGATATTGGACAAAAAATAGGCGATGAACAAAAATCAATACTTAATAGTGAAATTGTAAGTAATATTATTTATAAAAACAAAACAGAAGAAGAAAAAAATGCAATAGAAGCGGGATTTAGATTATTAAATGGAAATCAAATAAAAGAGCAGTTGGGATTAGATGGATACAAAGGTAATTATTTGATTAATGTTGAATATAGATATGTCGTTTTGTGCGATGGTTTGGAATACAATGGAATTACATATTATATGATAGACCAAATAGAAGGTGGTTTATATAATGTGGAATATCATAATAAAAATGATAATAAAGGAATATTTGAGGTAAATGCAATTGCTGAAGGGGATAAATATAAAATAATTGTTTCAAATATTCAATATGATGGATATGTTACCAATTGGCAAGTTAAATATAAATTGTCTGATGTGAATTACTGGAATACTTCAGATAAATTGGAATTTTATATTGATAAACCAGGAGAGTATGATATAAATGTTGTTCATGGAGATGAAATTAGTCTTGGAACAAAAAAATTAAATTTGAATTATGAAAATGAAATTGAAAATCAGGAAAATTCAGGTAATAATATGTAAGAAAAAGCAAAGAAAAGGGTATATTTTATCTTTGCTTTTCTTGTTATAAAGTAAAAAAATATAGAAAATGATCAAACAATATGTTATAATTCAAAACAGATAAAGTAAGAGGAGTTGAATTAATTGGTAGCAGAAGTAATAATAAATAGCAAAGCAAAACAACTAAACAGAACATTTGACTACAACATACCAAAAGAAATGGAAGAACTGATACTAATAGGAAGTAAAGTATTAGTTCCATTTGGAAAAATGAAAACACTAGAAGAAGCGCATGTAGTCAAAATAAAAGAAAAATCACAATATGAAATAAAAGACATAGCAAAAGTAGAAAATGGTTTAACAGACAAGCAAATAGAACTTGCAAATTGGATGGCAAAAAGATACTTCTGCAATATATCAGAATGTATCAGACTAATGCAAACACCGGGAACAAATACAAAAGATGTAAATAAAAGAATACAAGATAAAAAAATAAATGTTATGTATTTAAAAAAAGATTTTGAAGATATAAATTTTGAAATAGAAACTAAGAAAATAAAATCTGAAAAACAAATTAGAATTTTGAATTTTGTAAAGGATAATGAGGGATGTACAATACCAGACATAGAGATGTTTACAGACTGTTCAAGAGCAATAGTAAATACTTTAATAAAAAATGGATATCTAGAATTGGTTGAACAAAAAGTTGAGAGAAATCCATTGGAAAACAAAAACATAGAAAATACAAATAATTTAAAATTAACAGAAGAACAACAAAATGCTTTTAACAAAATTTCATCAAGTATGGATATCAAAAAATATGAAGAATTTTTGCTTTATGGAGTTACAGGTTCAGGAAAAACGGAAGTATATTTACAGTTAATAGATAAGGCCCAAAAAGAAGGAAAATCAGCAATAGTTTTGGTACCAGAAATTTCGTTAACTCCACAAATGTTGGATAGATTTATATCAAGATTTGGAAAAGAAACAATAGCGGTTTTACATAGTAAATTATCAATAGGTGAAAGACATGATGAGTGGAAAAGGATAAAAGAAAATAAAGCAAAAATTGTTATAGGGGCAAGGTCTGCAATATTTGCACCAGTCAAAGATTTAGGGATAATCATAATTGATGAAGAACATGACAGTTCATATAAATCAGAAGCAAGTCCAAAGTATGATGCAAAAGAAGTTGCAAAAAAAATTGCAAAACAAGAAAAAGTTCCGTTAGTTCTGGGAAGTGCAACACCTGATTTAAGAACATTTTATAATGCAAAAGAAACAGGAAAAATTACATTATTGGAATTAACAAAAAGAGCAAATAATTCTAATTTACCAAAAGTAGAAATTGTGGATTTAAAACAGGAACTTGCAAATGGAAATAGGTCAATGTTAAGTTTTGATTTATATCAAGCAATAGAACAGAATTTAAAAGATAAACTACAAACAATTCTGTTTTTGAATAGAAGAGGATATTCAACATTTATAATGTGTAGAAATTGTGGGTACACTGTCAAATGCAAAAATTGCAATATCAGTATGACATATCATAGTTATGAAAATAAATTGAAATGTCATTATTGTGGATATGAAGAAAAAGTTGTTACAAAATGTCCAGAGTGTGGAAGTGATAAAATAAGATATTTTGGAACAGGAACACAAAAATTAGAACAGGAAATATTAAAACAATTTCCACAGGCTAAAACAATAAGAATGGATGTAGATACAGTAACAAAGAAAAATTCACATGAACAAATTTTAAATAAATTCAAAAATGACGGTATTGATATATTAATTGGAACACAGATGGTCGTAAAAGGACATCATTTTCCAAAAGTAACATTGGTAGGTGTTATAGCTGCAGATAGTTCATTAAATATTGATGATTACAGGGCAACAGAAAGAACATTTCAAATTTTAACACAGGTTGCTGGAAGAGCCGGAAGAGAGAATTTACCAGGAAAGGTTATTATACAAACATATAATCCAGAAAATTTTAGTATTCAAGATGCACAAAAACAAAATTATCAAGAATTTTACGAAACTGAAATCACTTTAAGAAAGCAGTTGAAATATCCACCATTTTGCGATATAATAATAATTGGATTTAATAGTTTAAATGAAGCTGAGATAAAAAAAGTTTCAAATAAAGCATATGAATATCTAATTAAAAATTTAAATAATGAAGAATTTAAAACTTTTAAACCAATGCCATCACCAATAGATAAAATTCAAAATAGATTTAGATGGAGAATTATTATAAAAGGCAATATGAATGAACAGGCAAATGGAGTTTTAAATGAGTTGTTAAGAGAAATATATAGTGAAAATTATAAAAATACTAAAGTTTCAGTTGATGTAAATCCAAATAGCATGGTGTAAATTAATAATATAGAAGTGGGGGAATAAAAGTGGCAATAAGAAATCTAAGATATGAAGGAGACGAAATCTTAAATAAAAAATCAAGAGAAATTGAAACAATAGATGAAAAACTACAAACATTAATAGATGATATGATAGATACAATGCATAAGTACAATGGTGTGGGACTAGCTGCTGTACAAGTTGGAATTTTAAAAAGAGTTTTTGTTGTAGATTTATATGACGACAAAGGACCAATTGTTTTTATAAATCCAGTTATTTTAAAAACAAAAGGCGAAAGAGAAGTTGAAGAGGGATGTTTAAGTTTTCCAAATCAATTTGCAAAAGTTGTAAGACCAGATGAAGTTACAGCAGAATATACTGATAGAAATGGAAAAAGAATAAAAGTTAAGGCTAAAGATTTGTTGGCACAGGCTATTTGCCATGAGTATGATCATTTAGAGGGAGAAGTTTTTGTTGATAAAATTGTTCCTGGAACTATGGAATATGTAGAACCAGAAAAGTAATGGGAGAGTGTTGAAAAAATGTTAAATATTTTATTTATGGGAACACCAGATTTTGCAAGAGACAGTCTAGAAGCAGTATATAATGCAGGTTATAATATATTGGGAGTTGTAACAAATCCAGACAGACCAAAGGGAAGAGGTATGAAATTAGTTGCGTCACCTGTAAAAGAATTTGCGTTAGAAAAAGATTTAGAAATATTTCAACCAGAAAAAGTAAGAAAAAATGAAGAATTTATAAATCAAATAAAAGATTTGAATCCAGATGTTATATGTGTTGTAGCATATGGAAAAATATTACCAAAAGAAATATTAGATATTCCAAGATTAGGGTGTATAAATGTACATGGTTCTTTACTTCCAAAATATAGAGGTGCTGCACCAATTCAATGGGCCGTTTTAAATGGTGATAAAACAACTGGTGTAACAACAATGTATATGGATGTTGGAATGGATACAGGTGATATGATTTTGAAACAAGAAGTTGAAATTGGTGAAAATGAGACAACAGGAGAATTGTGGGATAGATTATCTAAAATTGGTGGAGAATTGTTAGTTGAAACATTAAAACAAATTGAAAATGGAACTGCACCAAGAGAAAAACAAGGAGATAATTTTTCTGTCGCACCAATGCTTAGCAAAGATATGGCTAAAATTGACTGGGAAAATAAAACTGCTCAAGAAATAAAAAATCTTGTTAGAGGCTTAAACCCTATTATGGGTGCTTATACTTTTTTGAATGGTTCTAAAATTAAATTTTGGAAAGTTGATATTGCTAAAAATATTGGATATGATGAAGATAATATTCAAATTTTTAGAAATGGAACTGTACTTGTTTCAGATCAAAGAGATGGATTATTTATTAAAACAAAACAGGGAATTTTGAGTGTTTTAGAAATCCAAGGTGAAAATGCTAAAAGAATGAGTATAGGTGATTTTTTGAGAGGTAATAAAATAGAAGAATTTCAAGTATTTGAATAAATTTCAAAATTGAACTGTAATGTGATTTTAGAATAATTGGTAAAAAAATACTAAAAAAGGTTGTAAAAAATACTAAAAATTGATATACTTATAAAGTATTAAGTATATCAATTTTTTACATTTAATTGAAAAACTTAAAAACTTTCAAAAGGAGGAATTTTTATGGACAAAGAACAAAATTCTGAAAAAGAACTTGTTGAAAGAAAAGGGGCTGAAAAAACAGAAGGGGAAACAACAGAAACTGAAAAAATAAAGCAACAAAAAGTAGAAAACAAAGAAACAATAGAGTTAGAGGAAACAAGTAATGAAGAAGAGACAGAAAATACTGAAAACGGCATAGAAATATCAAATGATGTAATTGCAGTAATTGCAGGTGTGGCGGTATCAGAAGTACAAGGTGTTGCATCAATGTCAGGAGGTTTTGCAGGAGGAATATCAGAAGTCCTAAGTGGAAAGAAAAATATGGCAAAAGGTATAAAAGTTGACAAAACAGATAATAAAGCAAAAATAGATGTAAACATCATTGTTGAATATGGCTCAAGAATTCCAGATGTAGCATTTGAAATTCAAAATAGAGTAAAAAAATCTGTTGAAAACATGACTGGATTTAAAGTAGAAGAAGTAAATGTTCATGTTCAGGGTGTTAATACAGAAATGACAAAAAAAGAAGAACAGTCTGAAGAAGAACAAAATTCAAATGAATAATAAAAGATACGAAAAGAAAAGAGAGGTAATAAAAAATGAAAGTTATAGAAAAAATCACACTAATTATATATTCAAATATAATATTAATATTATCAATAATAGCATGTCTATTAATATTTGGTTGGTTAGACATTGATATAGTACAAGGATTAGTAAGAAGTTTATTATTATATGGAACATCTTCAAAAGTAATATTAGGAGTTAGTATTGTATTTATATTATTATCACTTAGATGTATATTCTTTGACCCAACATCAAAACAAGAATTAAAAGATAAACAAGGAATATTATTAGCAAATGATAATGGAAAACTAATGATATCAAAAGAAACAATTGAAAATCTTGTTGAAGCAGTTACAAAAGAATTCAAAGTTGCAAAAGATGTAACATCAAAGGTTGAAATAGATAAAGAAAATAATGTTAATGTTTTTGTTAATTTGGTAGTTGGAGCAGATACAGTTATAAAAGATTTATCAGCTGATTTACAAGCTAAAATAAAATCAAAAGTAAAAGAGACAACAGACTTAGAAGTAAAAGAAGTAAATATAAATGTAAAAAAAGCTGTTCCAGAAAAAAGTTCAAAAATGTAGAAATAATAGTAGTTGTTTTTCGAAAGGAATGAGATTAGTTATGGAAGAAATTAAAAATTTTATAATGAAATATAGAGGAGCAATAATAGGAATAATTGTAGCAATAGTGTTATTAGCAACAAGACTATATGATGTTATAATTGGAATATTACTAATATTGGCAGGAGCTTTCGTTGGAAATTATGTTCAACTAAATAAGGATGAAGTAAAAGCTAAATTAAAAAAATTCATAGATAAAATGTAGTAAAAAATGAAAACAGAAAGGATGCAGTAAATTGAATAGATCAGCAATTAGAGAAAATGCTTTCAAATTAATTTATAGTTTAGAAATTCAAAAAACAGAAAATTTAGAAGAACAAATAGACTTATTTTTTGAAAGTAATAATATAGAAGATGAACAAGCAAAAAAATATATAAAAGATGTAATATTCGGAATTAATGAAAATTTAGAAGAAATTTTAAAAGATATAGAACAAAATTTAAAAGAAGACTGGAAGTTAAATAGAATTTCTAAAATGGATTTATCAATATTAAAATTAGCAATATATGAAATAAAATATAACGAAATTCCATATAAAGTTGCTATAAATGAAGCTGTTGAACTTGCAAAAAAATATGGTGAAGATAAATCTAAGAATTTTGTTAATGGAATTTTAGCAAGTATAGTAAAGGATATGTAGTTTATGAGATATGAAGATATGGCGATAAGTGTAACTGAATTAAATAGCTATATAAAAAATAAAATTGCAGATGACGAATATTTAAATAATGTTTTAGTAAAAGGTGAAATATCAAACTTTAAAAATCATTATACAGGTCATATGTATTTTACATTAAAGGACGAAAATTCACTAATAAAATGCATAATGTTTAAAAGTTATGCTCAAAAGCTTGACTTTATGCCAAAAGATGGAATGAAAGTTTTTGCTTTAGGTGGAGTTTCAGTCTTTGAAAGAGATGGAGTATATCAAATATATGTTAAAGCTATGCAAGAAGATGGTGTTGGAGTTCTTTATAAAAAATATGAAGAATTAAAACATAGATTAGAGGAAGAAGGATATTTTGATGTTGCACATAAACAAAAGATTCCTAAAATGCCTAAAACTATAGGAGTTTTAACATCTCAAACTGGTTCAGTAATTAGAGATATAATAAATGTAAGTACAAGAAGAAATCCTAATGTACATATACGATTATTGCCTGTTCCTGTGCAAGGAGAAGGTGCTGCGGAAAAAATTGCAGACGGAATTAGAATTATGAATGAAAATAAACTAGCAGATGTTTTGATATTAGCTAGAGGTGGAGGTTCATTAGAAGACCTATGGCCATTTAATGAAGAAATAGTTGCACATGCAGTTTATAATTCAAAAATACCAGTCATTTCAGCAGTTGGGCACGAAACAGATTTTTCAATTTCTGACTTTGTAGCAGATTTAAGAGCGCCAACTCCATCAGCTGCAGCAGAATTAGCTGTTCCGGACATATATGAAGTTAAACAAAAAATAAATACATATCAAAATAGATTAAGATTATCTTTAGTAAAAAAAGTTGAAATTATGAAATTAAGATATGAAAAATGTATGTCAAGTAGAGTTTTTAAAGAACCATTAAGAAACATAAATGATAATTATTTAAAAATTGATACATATATAAAAAGATTAGAAAGTTGCATACAAGCTAAGCAAAAAGAGAAAAAGACTAAATATATAGAATTAGTATCAAAACTTGATGCTTTAAGCCCTTTAAAAACTTTAACAAGAGGATATTCACTAGTTGAAAAAGATGGTGAAATTATAAAAAGTGTAAATGATGTTAAACCAGAAGATAAAATAGATATAAGATTTGTAGATGGTGTAAAAGAGGCTAGAATCTTATAAAAAATACAAATGCAAAAGTAAAAACTTTTTAATTACATTTGTGTTTTTAGAAAGGAAGAGTTTTAAATGACTAATAAAACAAAAATAATTATTGCTGTATTGCTTATTTTAGCAGTTGGAATTGCAATATATGGAATTGTAAGTAATAAAAAAGGAACAGAAAATACAAGTGTAAAACAGGAAGATAATTTGTTGATGTATTTTGACGAAAGAAACTATTATTCAAATGAAAGCTCTAACACTGAAAATAATGTAATAGAGAATAATACAGTTACAAATGACACAACAAATCAAGTGCAAGATAATAGTAGTTCTAAAACTAACACTGTAATTGGAAAAGAAGAACAAGAAAGTAGTAATGAAAATACATCTGTAAATGATGAAAGTAAGGCTATTGAGTTGGCAAAAAAAGAGTGGGGAATTTCTGTTGATTCTTATGATTATGATGCTGAACTACAAAGTGATGGAACATATATTGTGACTGTTAGGGGAAAAAATGATAGAAATGCGGTTACAAGTTATGTTGTGAATGTTAAAGCTGGTACTGCTACAGAGAGATAGGGTATTGATTTTGAAAATAATTACAATTTTTGCTGTGTAAAATTTAATTATTTTTAAAATTTGGTAAGCGTTAATTGAAAGGATGAGAGAAAAATGGCAAAAGCAAATTTTGAAGATAATATGGAAAACTTAGAAAAAATAGTAAGTGAACTTGAAAAAGGAGATTTAAATTTAGACGAATCAATATCTAAGTTTGAAGAAGGAATAAAAATATCAAAAGACTGCAATAAAATTTTGGAAGATGCAGAAAAGAAGATAACTATTTTACTTGAAAAAGATGGAGAATTACAAGAAGAAAATTTTTCAACAGAAGAGTAGTAAAAGAGTAAAAATAGTGTAGAAATTAGTAATGAAAAAGTAAAAAATAGTATGAAAGGAAAAGCAGGAGTGAATAATTTTATTGGTTTTATACAAAACAAATATATTTATGTACCATTTTTATTATGGTTTTTAATTCAAACATATAAAGTTATATATGACTTAATAACAACAAAGAAATTTAATTTTAAAAGAATAATAGGAGCTGGTGGAATGCCAAGCTCTCATTCTGCGGTTGTTACAAGTTTGGCAACATTAATTGGAAAATATCAAGGTGTTGACACACCTATTTTTGCTGTTTCATTTATAGTTGCTTTAGTAGTTATGTATGATGCATGTGGCGTAAGGAGAGCTGCTGGTAAACAAGCAGCTTTATTAAATAAAATAGTAGAAACACCAGGCCTTACAGGAGTTCAGGTTTCAGAAAGATTAGTTGAAGTTTTGGGACATACACCTGTCCAAGTATTTGTTGGAGCATTAATTGGTGTGGTAGCAGGACTTATTGCATAAGATGTCTCAAATAGAACCGTACCCAGAGGGACAAAAGTGAAAGGAGAATGCTGAAATGACGGATATTGAAATTGCAAGAAATACAAAATTAGAAAAAATTGAGAAAATAGCAAAAAAACTAAATATCAAAGAAGAAGATATTGAATGCTATGGAAAATATAAGGCAAAGATTTCTAATTCAGTATATGAAAAACTAAAAGATAAAAAAGGTGGAAAATTAATATTAGTTACAGCTATAAATCCAACACCATTAGGTGAAGGAAAAACCACAGTTTCAATAGCTATAGCAGATGGATTATCTAAAATTGGTAAAAAGTCAATATTAGCTCTAAGAGAACCTTCACTAGGTCCTGTATTTGGAATAAAAGGTGGGGCAACAGGTGGAGGACATGTACAAGTAGCACCAATGGAAGATATAAATCTTCATTTTACAGGAGATATTCACGCAATAACATCAGCCAATAATCTTCTTTCAAGTATGATAGATAATCACATATATTTTGGAAATGAATTGGATATCCAAGAAGTAACATGGAAAAGATGTGTTGATTTAAATGATAGACAATTAAGAAAAGTCCAAACAGGATTATCAGGGGAAAAAAATATTGTTCCAAGAGAAGATGGATTTGATATAACAGTGGCTTCTGAAATTATGGCAATATTGTGTTTGGCTGAAAATTTGAAAGATTTAAAACACAAGTTAGGAAATATAATTGTAGGTTATAATTCACAAAAGCAACCTGTATATGCTAAAGATTTAAAAGCAGAAGGAGCAATGACTGTATTATTAAAAGATGCTATAAAACCTAATTTAGTACAAACATTAGAACATACTCCAGCAATAATTCATGGCGGACCATTTGCAAATATTGCACATGGATGCAATAGTGTAATTGCAACAAAAATGGCAATGAAGTTAGCAAACTATACTATTACGGAAGCAGGATTTGGAGCAGATTTGGGTGCTGAAAAATTTTTGGATATAAAATGTAGAAAAGCACAAATAAAACCTGACGCAGTTGTAATTGTTGCAACAATTAAAGCATTAAAATATCATGGTGGAGTAGAAAAAGAAAAAATACAAGAAGAAAATTTTGAAGGTCTACAAAATGGTATGAAAAATTTATATAAACATATTGAAAACTTGAAAAACAAGTTTGGTCTAAATGTTATAGTTGCAATAAATAAATACAATACAGATATTTCAAAGGAAATTGAATATGTACAAGCCGATTTAGCAAAAAAAGGAATAGAATCAAGCGTTGTAGAAGGATGGGCAAAAGGTGGAAATGGTGCAATAGATATTGCAAAAAAAATAGTAAAATTGACAAATGTGCAAGAAAATTTTAAATATATTTACAAAAATGAAGACGATATAAAAACAAAAATACAAAAAGTTGCAAAAGAAATTTATGGTGCAATAGAAGTTGAATTTTCTGAAAAAGCTATTGAAGAAATAGAAAGAATAGAAAAACTTGGGTTTGGTGAATCACCAGTATGCATTGCTAAAACTCAATATTCTTTGTCTGATGATGCCAAAAATTTGGAATGTAAAGAGCCATTTAAAATTACAATAAGAGATATTAACTTAAAGGCAGGAGCTGGTTTTGTTGTTGCAATTGCTGGAAAGATTATGACAATGCCAGGACTTCCAAGAGTTCCTGCGGCAGAAAGCATAGATATAGACGAAAATGGAGAAGTAGTAGGAATTTTTTAAAAATTTTGAAATAAAATATAGATATAAACATGGCAGAATTAGGATTTTGTAGCAGGTTGCCCTGCATTCAAATTCTTAATTCTGTTTTTTATGTGTTTTAAAAATATATATGGATAATTTTATGCTTCATAGTATTTTTCTGTTCCAGAATATAAATCTTCTAAAGTAATGCCAAGAACTTTGCAAAAAGCTAAAACTTCAAAATCTTTTACGGTCTTTTTTCCATATTCAATTTCATATATGTCACAATTGTACATTGTTACTCCTAACAAATCTAATTGTTTGCAAATTTCAGGTTGAGACATTTTTCTTAATGTCCTATATTTTTTTATATTTTTTCCAATTATATTTACATTTCCATTCAATGTTTTTATTTTCATTTTTGCTATTTCCTTTCATATAATTAATCAATAGGTTATTGTGAAATTTGATTAATAGCCTGTTGGCAATGAGTATTAATTTGCAATAACATATAAGTTAACTCGTTTTTTGTTATTGTATAACAAAAATGTATACTTGATTACAGGAACAAACTGTAAATATTACAAAAATATTTCTTTTTTTTTACAAATATATGACATTAATGTGATGTGTTGAAATTAACAGTATAATATGATATATTTGTTTTACAGGGACAACCTGCATATTAAAAAAGACAAATGAGAAAGGATGAAAAATGAAAAGTAAATTGAGAGAATTCAGAGGAATTACCCTTATAGCATTGGTTATAACTATTATTATTTTATTGGTGCTTGCAGGAATAGCAATAGCAACATTAGGTGGAGAAAATGGTTTATTTGCAAGAGTAAAATTAGGAAAAGAAAGATATGCAATAT
>OIYY01001528.1_pt1 | contig 11870 bp, 9 predicted proteins | sample 1588341 | NCBI WGS metagenome assembly OIYY01 (sample SAMN03283287) | human gut metagenome | biome: human-associated habitat; material: feces | host: Homo sapiens | place: Peru | collected 2012
CAGACCAGAATGGCAATGTCACTAGCATCGGTATGGATGCGCTCAAGGCTGACCTCAGCCTGGGCAGCCACACATGGTGCGGCAGAGTGTGGAATACAGCCAACGCCACCCCCAAGGCGGCCATGGTGGTCGGCGACCTCGATGTCCTCCGTGAGCTGCCGCTCACCCTAGGTCTCGGCGCTTACCTCGTCAAGAATGACCACAGCCGCCGCAAGCTCGATGCCACAGACCATTACAAGTATGCCACGGGCGAAGCCGCCAAGCTAGACGGTTCACAGGGCCACTACCAGTGGGGATGGGGCAGAGAGTTCTACTTCGTCACCAAGGATGTCGGTGGCCTCCATTACGAGATGATCGGTCTCAAGCCTATCCCTGGCGAGTACAACTACAAGATCCCTATCGGCTCCATCTCCGCCTCAGGCTTCGCCACCATCGAGCGCAGCACAGGCAGACTCGTCAGCTTCATCAACACAGGCTCTGACTACCGAGGAGGCAACAACGATGCCTCCCTTGACGGCACCAAACGCACCCTCTGCGGCAAGCCGGCAAGCTCGCAGACCACAGAATACTTCCGTGCCGCCGCACGCAAGAATGGCAAGGGGTGGCTCTGCACCACCATGCGACACACCACCATCATCGCCGCACTCATCGGGGTCATCATGGGCACACACTACGACCAAGATGCCGTCAACACCGCCAAAGACTCCAACGGTCTCTACCAGGGCGGTCTCGGTGCAGGCACCTCAAACTTCAACTGGGATACCTGGGGCACTTACAACTCCTACCGCCCATTCCTCCCCATGTCCGCAGGCATCGAGCTGGGCGACAGCGTGGGCGAGACTACCTACGCAGTCAAAAATGACGCAGGCACCACGGTCTACACAGCCAAGATCTCCAGCTTCTTCGGTCTCAAGCACGCACAGGGCGGCTACCTCTGGCGCATGATGGATGACGAGCAGGTCCGCATCAACTCCGATACCACCGCCACACACCTCGTCGCACCATCCATCTATGGCTCATGGACCATCGGCTCAGCCACGGGCATGAAGGCTTACAGCACATCGCCTGCCACAGGCGAGGGCTACATCACCCGACTCTCCATGGAGCATTTGGAGAATTTCGCCACGGCCGTCGGAGGCAGCGAGACCACATACAGGACTAGCTATTTCTGGAATACTTCCAAAACTACGAGCGGTTTCCGTCTCTGCCTGCGTGGGTGTGGCGCTGACAATGGCGGTCTCTGCGGTTCTTCGACTCTCCTCGTTAGCAATGATGTCTCGGTTGCCGGCGGTGACATCGGCGCCGCCCTCTGCGAAGCAGCATCCGAGTGGTCTGTGGAGCCAGAGTATTACGCAGCGGCCTAAAGTCTGCAAAAGCTTGCTGGGTGTCCAAAAGTTTGCTAGGTGTGCATCAGCATACAGGGCAACCGCGGCGTAGCCGCAAGCACCCAGCGAGCGCAGCTCGCACCCTCAGATACCGCCTTTGGCAGTCGGCGACCAAAATTTTTAGCCCATATTGGCAAAAAAACGCTCTTTGACTTCTTTCCATCCGATTTTTTTATTAACTTTGCAGTGGTTTTCTAACCAGGGTGTGACCCTTGGTGCTGGTTTCCGTCTCTGCCTGCGTGGGTGTAACGCTAACAATGGCGGTCAATGCGGTTCTTCGACTCTCAACGTTAACAATGATGTCTCGAATGCCAACGGTAACATCGGCGCCGCCCTCAACTTAAACACTAGAGACTCTCTTATACAGGGCTATCGTTTGCTGCCCTGTTCGAGATAACAGGGTCAGTCCTCGCCCCATGGCGATACATACACACACCAAGATTAGCTGGTAGATGATGACAATAAGGTCATCCGGTCGAAGGTTATGAACATTAAAAAAGCAGACACCATTTTTCCAGTGCAGGCTATCTGCACAGATACACAGTTTACACAGATTATTACACAGACTTAACACCGCAAGAGTTATGAGAAGGTTTGGCCATATCTCGCCACAGGTCGAGACACTCGACAACTTCAGACGTGCATTCTACGACTATGCACGCCAGAAGATGCATCGCCAGTCGGTGCAGCAGTTCGAGGCAAACCTAGACCATAACCTAGACCGCATGCTCGGGGCATACCAGTCAGAGTCCTGGCACACATCACCCTATGTGGCAAAAGACATCGACTATCCCAAGCATCGACAGGTCAACAAGCTGCCAGTGATCGACCACGTGATGCAGCATGCCGCCCTCGCACCTGTCGAGGCAGACCTGCGCCGCACCATCCATGGTCACAGCCCAGCTGGCACCAAGGGCAAGGGCACACATTATTTCTATCAGCTTGTGAAGCGAGACATTTTCTCCTCGCCACAAGCCGAGACCTTCTATTGCCTGCCCATGGATATCCACCACTATTTTCAGTATATCGACCACAACCTGCTTAAGGCAGAGTACCGCCGCAAGATCAAAGACCGCAAGCTCCTCGCCTTCATCGACGAGGTGGTGGATAGCTTCAATCCCGGCATCGTGCTCGGTGTCAAGCTAGCCCAGCTCTTGGGGCAGCTCTTCCTCGCTCGTTTCGACTACCTCGCCATCCGCTGCTTCGACATCCTCCAAGATGCCGACCGCTTCCGCTATTGGCAGGCTCGCTACGTCAGCGAAATGCTCGTTACATGCCGCACACCTGAGCAAGCTAGACTGCTAAGTGGGGGGGTGAAATTCCTCAATGACCGCTTCGAGCGGTTCTGCCAACAGGGGCTCAGCCATTATTATCGCTTCATGGACAACATCTACATCCTCCACGAGGATAAGGTGTTCCTCCGCCTCATGGCAGAGCTCTCCGTCATGCACCTCGCCAGAGACTGGCATCTCTCTATCAACAAGTCATGGGGTGCCCATCGCACTTGCGATGGCATCGACTTCTGCGGTCAGATCATCTACGCTGACCACGCCCTCTTGCGCAAGAGATTCAAGCATGATCTCTGCGCACAGGTGGCAAAACTCCGCAAGCAAGGTTACTCAGAGCGTCAGATCCAGCTCAAGGCAGCATCACGCCTAGGGCTGGGCATACACGCCAACACAAAAAATCTATATAAGAAAATCGGTATGGAAAGATTTGGTAAACTCGTAAAGGCACGCCGTGCGCGCGTCCCTTTCGAGGGAATGGAGAAATCACAGCAGCAGTCCATCGAGGACATCATCTGCAGTGAGGGTCAGGATGAGAACAAGTTCCTCATCCAAGTCATAGATTACAAGGTCGATGACTCGGTCATTGAGAAGGAGACCGTGCAGGTCGAGGAGACTGCCGCAGACGGCAGCACCCACCTCGTCACCAAGGAGGTGCCCAAGAAGCGCCTCACCCTGCGCTATCGCATCATCGACCACATCGAGGGCACCACAGAGGTCTGGCAAACCACCGACCACTACCTCTATACAGGCTCCAAGATCCTGATAGACCAAGCCCTCAACGACTTCTGTCGTGACGAGCTACCATTCTCAACCGTTGTCAAGGAGCTTCACAACAAGTTCAAAAAGAAGTTCTATAAATTCACATAAACGGTTATGAAAAAGATTTATCCAGCTCGCAAGAGCTTCGTCAAATATGACGATGATCACTTCTTGCTCTACCTCGGTGAGCAAAAAATAGAAGACTATCACCCGGAGACAAACACTCCAGGTTCTTCTTCAGACGACAAGTCCAAGGCAGCGGACAAGGGCATCACCGCCTTCAGCTACGAGGGCACAGAGCCAGACGGCTCCACCAAGATTGCAGCCCAGTCAGCAACCTACGATGACTTTGCCACAGGTTTGGTTCGCACCAAATACAGCCAAAACCAGGTCGAGGCCATCCTGTGCAACCATGGCGATGGCAATGAGGAGCACCAAAAGGAGTATGACACCTTCCAGGCTTGGCGCATCCAAGCCAAGGAGATGGCTCATGAGGTGCTTGAGAGAGCGGTCTAATTGATAAATACCCGATAGCGAGGTGGCTATCGGGTATTTTTATTTTTCCACCTACCTAATTACCTTTGCATAATAAAAAGCAAAAATATCATGCAGAGAAATACTAAAGAATGGATACAATACGGCTCAGCCATCGTGGTGCTCACCTCTGGCATCGTACTGGCATACGTCAGCTATTTCACATCACAGATGCGAGATGTCACTGACAACGTGCTCTGGTACTTTGCTCAGACACTCATGTATGCTGGCTCCATCTTTGGCGTGGCTATCGCCATCGATGCCAAGTTCGAGAATATCAAAAACAAATTTTTTAATCATAAAAACAATGAGACAGATTAAACGCATTTTCGTTCACTGCACAGCAGGTTCACAGCGTCAGACCATCGATGACCTCAAGGCTGAGTTCCACCGAAAAGGCTGGTCCAATCCTGGTTATCATTATGTCATCGACACCAATGGTGGTGTCCACCAACTCCTCGCCATCGAGCATGTCAGCAATGGTGTCCAGGGCTACAACTCCACCGCCATCAACGTGGCCTATATCGGTGGCATCGATGCCGACGGCAAACCTATCGATAACCGCACACCAGCGCAAAAAGACGCTCTTGTGCTCCTACTCCACAAGCTCAAACAAAAGTTCCCAACGGCTCAGATCATGGGCCACCGTGACATTTGGGGCACAGACAAGTCCAACTGGCGCAAAATGTGCCCATGCTTCAACGCTATCCAAGAATATAAAGACATCGCATAAATTATGAAATCTCCAAAGACCATCATTTCACTCCTGGCAATCATGCTCATCACGACCATGGTTGCCTTCATCAGTTCGGCTAACAAAACCGAGGCTCTGCAGAGAGACCTCGACCGCATGACGCAAAATGTGGCAAACGTCAACTATGACATTCAGTATGACAAAGTCCAAGACTCCCTGCCTGTGGCTCAAAACAATGCACTGCAGGTGAAATATGACGAGCTTCAAAAACTCCACCTCACCGACGCCCAGCTCATCAAAGACCTCAAGGTTCGACTCAAAGATGCACAGACCATCCATACAGTCTCATCTGCCACGACCGACACAGTGCCCATCTCACCAGTCCCAGAGACTGCCGATTCCGTCTTCTCATACAGAGACCGATGGCTACAGCTTCACATCGACATCCCTGCCAGACAATGCCAATATACCGCCTACGATAGCCTCACGACCATCGTCAGCCGCACCTACAAGCACAAGTTTCTGTGGTGGCGCTGGGGGACAAAAGGCTATAAGGTTCAAATCGTCAACTTCAACCCTCATTCCAGGATTAACTACTCGAGATACATAGATGTAGTTAAATAACAAGGTTAAAGCAAAGATTTAACATAAAAAACTTGCATATTCTGATTTTTATTATTATATTTGCAACAAAGATAATAACAAACTTTAGAATTATGGTAGGTATATTGATATTCTCAGCTATTGCAGCTTTCATCACTCTAGGTGTTGGCCATACTCTTAACAGGATGGGGAAGCATGTTTCTTCTTATCCTCACAAGGGTATGGAAGATGAGCCAAAGCTTACAATAGAGGATATGTATAGCCCAAACAATAACTTGTCTTTATTCTTCAAGGACGGCAATTCATATTCAGTATTGGTATCAAATCATAGTATTGATAAAGAAGAATTTGTGTTTGCTGACAATACAATTAACTTAAGGAATAAAGTTGCAAGAGTTCTCAGAAATTATGCAGCTCTTGAAAAATCCCAAAATAAAGACAGCGTAATACTTTAATATATACACAGCCATCGAATACAGTTGCATTCGATGGCTTTTTTATGGTATTTTTATAGCTTTTCAGCTATTCTTATCTTTGCAGAAAACTATAATAAATATCATTTATGGCAAACAGTACACAAACATTCATAGGCCGGGTTCTGCTTGATGACAAACAAGCAAAACAGACTATCGCATTGCTTGAAAAGCAGCTCGAACAAGTTAAGCAAAAAAGACTGATGCATTCAAAAAAGGAGATGACACCAAGGCTTTCGATAAAGAGATAAATCGAATAAATGCTTCACTCAAGACATTGCGAACCAACCAAGAGCAGGTGAATAGAACATTCAACAATCTTTCTTCTGCCTCATATAAAGAATTGTCTGTTGTAATGAAAACAGTACAAAAGCAGCTACGCTCAGGAGCTGTCGAGCGTAATTCTGAGGAATGGAAAAAGCTTCAGCAAAAGCTCAAAGAGGTTAAGCGAGAGATGAATGCCATCAATAGCGAGTCAAAAGAAACAACAAGTCTTTGGGCTCGTTTCGTAAACGTGCTCAATACCAACTGGGGGGCTGTATCGCAGATTATCGCTGCATACGCAGGACTCTCTATGACCATCCGAAAATGCGCCCAAGCCTATGCCGATATGGAGGAATCCATGGCAAACGTCCGCAAATATACAGGTCAGACCGATGAAGAGGTTCACCGGATGAACGAAGACTTCAAGCGAATGGACACCCGTACGGCTCGTGAGCAGCTCAATGAACTGGCTGGTTCTGCCGGTCGCCTGGGCATCACCAGCAAGGATATGATTGAAGAGTTTGTTGATGGAGCCGACAAGATTAACGTTGCGCTAGGCGATGACTTGGGAGAAGGAGCGGTCGACAAGATTGGCAAACTTGCTCAGATGTTCGGGGAAGATAAGACCAAAGGACTCCGTGGTGCAATGCTCGCCACTGGTTCTGCCGTCAACGAACTTGCACAGAATTCATCAGCCAATGCCGGATATATAGTCGATTTCACCGCCGATCTTTCCGGTGTAGGCATCCAGGCAGGCATGACTCAAGCACAACTGATGGGTCTCGCTTCTGCACTCGATCAGAATATGCAGGAAGAGGCAACCTCTGCTACTGTGTTCTCTCAGCTTATAACCAAGATGTATCAGGAACCGGCTAAATTCGCAAAGATTGCCGGTGTAGAAGTCACGAAGTTCTCAAACTTGATGAAGACCAATGCAAATGAGGGATTGATGACATTCCTTTCTGCCATGAAGTCTAGAGGTGGGTTTGCTGAAATGGCTCCTATGTTTGAAGAGATGCAGCTGAATGGTACTCGTGCCGTTGGCGTTCTCTCTGCAGTAGCTTCACACCTGGACCAGGTAAGAACTGCCCAGGATCTCGCTACCCAGTCATACGCTTCAGGCACAAGTGTCATCAATGAGTTCAATGTCCAGAACAATACTGTGCAAGCCCAGCTGGATAAGGCAAAGAAACGTTTTGAAGACCTCACTGTAGAACTGGGTGAACAGCTCATCCCAGTAACCAGATATGCCATCTCTACCCTGAGCATAGGCATACATGTGTTATCAACATTGATAACTTTTACGTTCACCCACGTCAAACAGCTCACAATAATAGGTTCCGCCATCGCTGTCTGCACGGCTCTTTGGTATAAGGAAACTATAGCCATCAAGCTAAAAGCAGCAGCTACTACATACGCAGCTGCCATAGACAAAGCATATATAGCTACAACAACCCTTCTGCGTGCTGCCATGGTAGCCCTGCAGGCTACATGGGCGTATTTAACAAAGGGCGTGCAAGGCTATATCGTTGTAATGAGGGCAGCCCGCTTAGCCAGTCTTACTAATCCATGGGCCGCACTCGCCACCGTTCTTACGGTGGTAGGAGTTGCGGTTTATGGAGCTGTTAAAGCCTTTACTTCGTATAATGAAGCTATGCGTAACAGCACACAAGAAGCAAAGAACAACAGGGCGGTTGCGGAAGCACAGGCAAGTCTCGCCAAGAAAGTATCTGATGCAACTCTTGATGAACGCAACAAAGTGGATATGCTTAACAAAGTTATCCATTCCAACGCCTACACCGTAGATGAGCGCAGGCAAGCTATCGCAGCCATGCAGAAACTGGTTCCGGAGTATCATGCTTCTATATCCAAGGAAGGAAAGCTGTATAATGACAACCAGATTGCAATCCAGAACTATATCAAAGAGCTGGAGAACGCGGCGATGGCAGAAGCTATATATGAGCGCAAGGTTGAAATCAACAAAAAGAAACTGGAGCTGAAACTTAAAGAAAGTAAAATACGCCACTCTCTTAAAGCAGTTGATGCCGAACGTAAGTCACATCCTGAACGATATGAAAGCGAAGCTGTAGCAGATGCATTTACCGGTCAGCTCATTGAACAGAATGATGCATTAAAGAGTAATGAGAAGCAGAAGGAGATTCATACACGGAGACTCAAGGAAAACCTGAGCCTGCAACAGCAACTCAATGCAGAAGAGTCCTATTATAACACAGAACTCAGGAAGAATGCAAATCTCCAGAAACTATATAAAAAGAAAGAAAAGAAGAGTCTCCAAGGCGAAAGCACTGGAACGAACAGGACAACGGGCTCTACCGGTCATTACACAACAGAGAAGGAGCGTAAAGCAGCCGAAAAGGAGCAAAAGAAGCGTGAAGCTGCTGCACGTAAAGCAGAAATCAAGCGAAAGGCAGACCTCAAAAAAGAGCTGGATGATGCCAAGAAAAGTACCGAGGCTCAGCAGCTAGAAGCCACTACCCTCTACTCTACCGGTCAGATTCGCCTGGCAGAATACAACGACCGCATGGCGAAGATTAAGGAGCAGGGACTTCAGCAGCGCATGGACATCCTTCGCAAATACGGAGAGGCTGAGAGTGAGGAGTACAAGCGTCTGAATGCCCAGAAAGAGAAGATCTCTGCCGATTATGAGCGCAAGCAGACACAAGACCTTCAGGACCTGGAGTACGACCGGCAAGTGGCAGAACAGGCCATCACTGCCGAATATTACAATAAGGACTCCGACCTCTATCATAACGAGAGTGCTATCAATGAGGCGCTTTTTCAACTCGACCAGACGTTTCTCAAAGAGAAACAGGCACTCTATCTGAAGTCCTCTGACGAGTACTGGCAGATAGCCCGAGAGATTGAGCGCAGTGAGCAGCAGCACCAGTATGACCGCCAAAAGCAATACGATGACACGCTGATGCAGCTCAAGCAGGAGTATCTCACCCTCGGCAATGAACAGCAGATGCAGCTGGAGCTTGCAGGACTGGATGAGGTTCACAAGGCTGGTCTTGTAAGCGAAGAGGAGTATCAGCGCATGAAGATGGGCATCGCTAACAAGTATGCATCCTACAAGCCGGACGCCAAAGATCAGGCAAAAGACGATGCAACCACCGCTCTCGATACCGCCAAGAAGATGACTAGACAGACCGATGACCGTAGCGGTTCGCTCGGATCAGATAATCTCGCCACCATTGCGGGAGGTGCCATTGCTGCCATCCAGCAGCAGAAGATGGTTAATGATAATCTTCAGAAGCTTCGAGAAGAGGATAAGATCAGCGAACAGGCATACCAGGATGCCAAGAAACAGATGAATCAAGAGACCTATAAGAATATTGCAGCCATAGCAGGTGCAGCCTTCAGTAGTATCAGCAGTATGATGGGAGCAGCTTCAGCCTACTCTCAGGCATGTTCCGACCTGGAGGTAGCCAAGATTCAGGCGAACTACGACAAGCAGATTTCTGCGGCTGGCAATAATTCGGCCAAGAAGAAGCGACTGGAGGCGAAACGAGACAAGGAAATTTCTGCGGCAAAGACCAAAGCCAACAAGAAGGCGATGAAGATAGAGATTGCCCAGGCAGTCGCTTCCACTGCCATGTCGGCAATCAACGCCTACTCTTCAGCTGCAGCCATCCCTACCGTGGGTTATATTATCGCCCCTATAGCCGCCGGACTCGCTACTGCCGCCGGTATGCTCCAGATAGCGACCATTAAAAAGCAGCATCAGGCAGAGGCAGCCGGATATTACGAGGGCGGTTTTACGGGTCCTGGCCATTATAAGAAGGAGGCTGGCGTGGTCCATGCAGGCGAGTTTGTGGCAAATCATAACGCTGTGAATAATCCTCAGCTCCTTCCTGCCCTTCAGCTCATCGATGCAGCACAGCGCAATAATACCGTGGCATCGCTCACAGCCCAAGACGTAAGTCGTGCCATGGGAACTGGCAGCGCTGCCGTTGTTGCACCTGTTGTCAATGTTAATGCAGACAACGAACAGGTGGGTGCATCTCTCGATAACGTGAGTTCAACCATTGAAAGGCTCAATGAACAGCTCAATCTGGGCATCAAATCATACGTGGTCATTACGGGTCCAGATGGTTTCGACCGCAAATGGAGTCAATATCAGAAAATGAAATCAAACAAATAGCCTATGATTACATGTGTTATTAATGGTATGGCAGCCTATCCGGCTGCCAGCCAATCCATCAAGTTAACATACGCCAACCAGTACGTCACGGACGATGGAGAATATTCATACGACATTAACTTTCCGATGTCGATTATGGATAACCGTAGAGTTTTCCACAATGTTAGCCGCTTCGATGTATCTAAGGTTACCCAGAAGTTTAATGACTGCAAACTGTACGTAAGCGGTCGTTTGATTCTATCGGGTGTAGGAACCATCATCAGCGTAACGGAGGCTGAAATAAAACTGCAGATTGTGGGCGGAAAATCCCGCATCAAGTATAATGACAGGATGACCAAGCATTATATCGATGAAATCGCAACATTTGGCACAGCTGACAAACCTGGTTATACTGTCGACAAGGGCTGGTCTCAGGGATTTAAAAACTTTCAAAAGATCAAAGACATCTATAGACTTGATGAAGATAAGTCGAAGTTCCTGGGAGTAGAAGGTAAATGGTGTTTCGTACCTGTACGGGACGAAACAAATGATATGATTGCTAATTTTGTTGGAGTGGATAAAACTAAGCAGTTCATCGGCTACAATGCGCCATTTGTCATGAACTTGGCTGTTCAGCCCAACCTGATGTACATATTTCGCAAGGTGGTGGAGTACGAAGGATATACGCTCAAGCGCAATGACTTTGACTGCAAACCATGGAATCTCCTGTATATTGCTTCAGCTTACAAGACCAGAGAACTCCGTAAAGCACTACCTCATTGGTCAAGCTATACCTTTATAGAGGAATTCCGCAAGCTGTTCAATGCCACCATCGTCTTTGATGATATCAGGAAGACCTGCTCTGTTCTCAATGCATCAGAACTGACAACCGCAGATTCTGTAGAGATCGAGCCTTTGGATGAATACACTACGGATTACGATGAAGATGGATCCTTCTCCACGTCATCTACAGCAAATCTGGAGTATAATCTGGGTGATTCTGCAAACAGAGATAACTATGAAGTTATTTCAAAAAAAGTCTTCGAGAATTTTAAAATAGTCCATAGTACAGGTACCTGGGACCCGCAAAATCAGTTCAAAGGGACAACACAGTCATGGTCTGAAAAACAAAAAAGACAGACTATCATTGAGTGTAATGGTAGTTACTACATATATGTAGAGAATGAGGACGGTTCGAAAACATGGCAGCTGGCAGGCGTTTGGTCACCATTAATCAGGGACAGTTCTTCTGATGATTATGTTGATATTAACATATCTCCTGCAGCACAAGTTGTAGAAGATATCAATTTCAAAACAGCAGTCATAGGCGAAGATAATTACTACGAGAAGCGATGCCTTCTTTCAATACCTAATGATAAGGAGCCGGATTCAAAGGAGTGCGATGTTGATGATGACGGCTACAGCTACACATCCGTGCAGGATGCGATAGACGATGAGTCAACACTCGACAAATCCGAAGATGATCAGGAATGCATGAATATATTCATCATTATTCCAGGAGAAGTACAAGATGACAACAAATTTAGTTGGGTTAGAGCGAAGTCTAGGTGGCCAAAATTCAAAACCGACTACCGAATAAATAAAGAATATTGTGGTAGTACCGAAGGAGGGTTTGGTGGGAACGGAGGAGGTACATTTAAAGAAAAGTAGGGGGTGTAAATTAAACTGTGTCAAGGCTTGTTCTTAACTTTCATTCCCACTTCC